>AUXO013437964.1_pt1 | contig 19592 bp, 36 predicted proteins | sample 768731 | NCBI WGS metagenome assembly AUXO01 (sample SAMN02715735, study PRJNA202380) | gut metagenome | biome: sheep rumen | host: Ovis aries | place: New Zealand: Palmerston North
AAAGGAATTATTGATGAAGATTTTGTTAATTATAAGAAACCTGCTATGGTGATTGAATTTCCTTGTTGTGATTTTAAATGTGATAAAGAATGTGGGAAGGCTATTTGTCAAAATAGTTCTCTCGTTAGTGAACCTGATATTGAAATAAATGCTCATGAAATAATATATAGATTTTTTAAAAATGATATTTCTGAAGTAATCGTTTTTCAAGGGCTAGAACCCCTTGATAGTTTTTCAGATGTACTTAAATTATTAGCTATACTTCGTCTTCCAGCTTTTGCTGTTTTCCAAATAGAGATTATTATTTATACTGGATATACAAAAGAGGAATTGCAAAATAAAATATATAAAGATGGGAAAACTTATTTAGAAAAACTTCAGAAATATCCAAATATCATTATCAAATATGGTCGTTATATTCCAGGTCAAAAACCACATTATGATGAAGTATTAGGTGTAAACCTTGCATCTGATAATCAATACGCGGAAAGGTTAAAAAATGAAATTTAGAGTTAATAATGATAAAAAATTAGTTGAAGAAATTCGACAAAAGTTAAAATAGAATGATGGATACTGTCCTTGTCAAGTTACTAGACATCCAGATGCAAAATGTGTTTGTACGGATTTTCTTGAACAAGGACTTGGAGAGTGTCATTGTGGATTATATATAAAAACAGAGGTATAATAAGTGGAAACAAAAAGCACAATATCATTAGGGTCATTATATGATGCTAATAAACAATTAATGTCTAATACAGATGTATTTAAGCCTATGAATCATCTATAGATTGCTGGAGCGCAATCCAAATTAGAAGATTTTTTTAATATGAAATGTGATTCATATGCTATGTTATATAATAAAGAAAGAAGTGATATTACTCTTTTTCATATGTACGAAAAACAAAATCCTAACCCTCCCGCTTTAGCAGCAGGAGAGTGTATTGGATGTTGTACTAATCGAGGAGAGTTGTTATCAATAGAAGAACAACCCGATGGAAATTTTGAAATTTGGATAAGGATAGAGGGAGAACCTTTTGCTTATTATTTATTTCCATATGATAATGCAGTAATTGAGGTGTAATATGAGAGCAGTATGTAGAATACATTTTGGAGACTTAAATCAAACTATACATATTCTTAATGAAGAAAATGATATAGTAAATACTTATAAAGTAAGAACATCTGATTTATCAAAATTTTTTAGTAAACAAAAGATAGAAGAAGCTGAATTAATGGGGCCTTTATCTTTTTGTAAAAAAATAGGAAATCTTGCTAATGAACAAAGAAAAACTATGTATGAAGATTTAGAACCTATAAAATTTATTTATACAAGAGAAGGAGAAAAAGAATGAGTGTTTATTTAATTAAAACAACAGAACAATACAGATGTGATAGTGAGGCGGAAGCTACTCAATTAATTAATGAAGCCAAAGAAAGTGGTCAATATACAGTAGCTAAGACTACTTGTGAAGTTAAAACTAAAAAGGAAAAAGGCGAGATTGCTGACGAATGGATGAGAGTAACCATTACTAAAGAGTTTAATACAGAAAAAGACCCTCTGGAACATATTACAATTTTATATGAAGGAGAATAATTATGGTTACAGAATTACGTGAAATGTTTAATATTCCTAGATAGTTTAAAATTCAAATTAAGAAATTAAATTAGAAAGCAATTCTTCCAAAACAAGGAAGCGAAGGCGCGGCCGGTTATGACCTATATGCATGTCTAGATTAGACCGTAACTATTAATCCGCATGAAACAGTTCTTATTCCTACTGGAATTGCAATGGCAATTCCTAATAATTGTTGGGGAGGAATATACGCAAGAAGTGGAAAGTCTATAAAAGAAGGTATTCGTCCTGGAAATTGTACTGGGGTTGTTGATTCTGATTATAGAGGAGAAATACTGGTAGCAGCGCATAATGATTCTTATCATATTCGTAAAGTTGAGCCAGGAGAAAGAATAGCACAATTTATCTTACATGAAAGATTTTTATGTAACTGGGAAGAAGTAGAAGAATTAGATGTAACAGAACGTAATGATGGACGTTTAGGTTCCACTGGAAAATAAAACAAAGGGCAACGAGTAAAATCTCGTTGCCCTTATTTTTTTACCTAGATTTGACTTTCAAAATTTTTTATGCTATACTTAACTTAAATATATAAGAGAGGTATAAAAAAATGAAAGTTTTAGCAATTGATGCCAGTAGCACAAGCACTGGTATAGCAATTTTTTAGGATTTAAAATTAATACATTATGAAAATATAACATGTCCACAATATGGCCCTTTTAAAAGAATTTTAATTATGCGAGATGCTATTCTTAAAATATTCAAATAGTATCACCCTACTAATGTTATCATATAGGATGTCTTACCAGAAGATGTAAGACATAATCAACAAACGTATACTACTTTAAAATATTTACAAGCTGCTATCGTTTTAAGTCTATACGAACATTTTAGTTTTTAGAACGTATAGTTTTGTACTGCTAGTCATTGGCGGAGTGTGTGTGGTATTAAAACCGGACCTGGCCGCCGCAGAGACTATTTAAAGAAGGAAAGCATGAGGCTTGTTAAATAGTAGTATGGATTAGATGTCAATGATGATATTAGTGATGCTATCTGTATAGGGTTAGCTTATGTTCAAGAACATGCAAGTGCTTTTTAAATAATATTACCAAATATTACCACCAGTTATATCTCGAATAGGAGTAGTATTGGCACCTACTATTTCATAAACAGTATAATTATTTTTTGTAACATCACTAGTTCTTGTAATAGAAATTAAATAACATTGATTTGCCCAGATACAAAAATACCTTATATTTTGACCGCCTTCTGCAACTTTACAAATTCCCCATGCTTTAGTAGGATGATCTTCAGATACTCCTTTTACCATCCTATTTAAAAAGCGTCCTGCTAACTATAAAAAATACATAGGTTTAGGAGCATTTGCTACTCTATCCATAAAAGCAAATAAATTACTTCTTGTATCTATAGTTATTAATTCTGGAACATTTAAAGCAAAAAGATTATAAGTAGATGTAATATTCCCTGGATAATCATAAGCATCTACTGCTGATACTGGAGTTATTGTAATAGGAGTGCCGCTTCCACTAATTTGGAATCCATATCCTCCTGGCACTGAACGAAATAAAGTTCTACTATTTTGAGAAGGAACTATATTCATTACATTCGTTCCATCGCTTATTCGTAATCCATTATTTCCACTAGGGATTGTCATAATTCCTGTATTATCTAAAGTAAAAACAGGAGTTGTTCCCGCACTATTCGTATTATTCTTTTCTATTGTTAAAGTCCCGTTTATTTTTAATTGATCTGAAACTATTGTTGAACTTAACCCCGTTTCAGAAGGAGACACTTGAAATACTACATTTGAACTACTATCTGTATATTTATCAACATATAGACCTTGTTTAAAATGAGGAGCAATTAAAGAAATTTCTCCTTCTGACTCTTCTGAAATTTTATCTAAACGCTATGCTATACTACCTTTTATTGATGCATTTAAATCACCTAATACATCATTTAAAATAGTGCCATCCGGCAAAGTAATATTCTAAGTAGAAGCTCCAACTGGAATTGTTCCATTGGAGTTTTTTATCTATATAAACCTTTTATTCATTCTTTTTATTTCTCCTTTTGTCTCAAAAATTAATATATTCTTTTCTTTCAGATATTAATATATTAAAAAAGAAAAGAATATATTAATTTTAATTGACCTTTTTAAGTTTTATTTTTATAAAGATCATTAATAGCTAATTCAACATCTTCTACACCACCAACTTTTAAGTTATTAGTTGCAGTAATATATTCTGAAGTAATGTGCTTTGCATAAATATTTCCACTAAAAGTAATATCTGCTCTTAATGTTTCAGTAATAATTTCCTTTGCTAAACCTTTAATCCACTATTGTAAGTTTTTATCTGTACCTTCAATTTGTATTTGAGAAGCTTTAAAAACAGTAGAATTTCCTGTATTAGATAGTCCCTTTCCAAACCAACCTCCTGAACCTGAAGCGGTACAAGCTCCTGTCATATTAGAACTTCCTGAAATTGTTCCAGTTATTTTAGTTCCATGTATTGTAACACCTTGAAAATATGCAGTTCCATCAGGTTGTATATACCAAGTTTTTCCATTTGATGAGGCAATTCCATTATTAGAAAGTTTACATCCTCCAATTTCCCCTTCTAAAGCATAAATAATACCTTGATCATTTACGTGAAAATTAGTTCCTAATCTAATTCCATCTGCACCAACATAAACACTTTTTTTACTATCTTTTATATTATCGTATTCAACTTTTTTATTATCTTCATTCTTTAATTTAATACCTTCAGAATAAAGACCTCCTTCTCCTATACTCCAATTTCCTATCTTACCATAAACTGAATATAAAAATCCCTAATTAGTTACAGAAAAAACATTATTTTCTCCAGCTTTGTCTTTTACAAAAATCGCCATGGCACCAGACTGTTTAGCAGGTCTAAGACCTACTCTATTTACACTCCCATCTTTATAGGTCAAACCGTCTGAATCAACTTCCCAGCCTCCAATATTTCCGGATACTGATTTTAAATATCCATTTTTATTTACACTAAAAACTGTTCCACCTTCGTTATTTTTTGCCCATAAATATAAATCTCCAACAGCTCTCATACCTATCTTTTCATTTATTTTAGGAATTTCTACTTCACCTTGTTCGTTTATTTTAGAAGATTGATTATAAATTAAATCATTATCACGGATAGTCCATCCTCCTATTTGACCTTTTTTAGAAAAAAGATAACCATCTTGTTTAACATAAAAATTTAAATCTAATTTATCTTGCTCTTTATCATCTTTTTTTACTTCTCCTGCCCAAAAACACATTGTATCATCGGATAATTTCGGGTCCATTAAATCCTCTAAATAAACTCCCGCAGACATTCCAACCTGTCTATTATTTTTTTGAGTAAATATTTTATCGTCTTCAATAGTCCAATTTGCAATTTTACCGCCAGTAGCATACATATAACCATTTGGTTCAACATAAAATTTACCTGAACCAAAACGAATATGAGGATCACCAGAAAATTGAATCTACATACCACTGCCATTTTTATTATTAAATGCAGTTTCATCATAATCATTAGATACAATAGTGGCCTTATCTTTATCAACATCTATTTTTATTTGACCAGACCCTGCTTTACCAAAAATAGCATTACCAGTACCCGCATCTAAAAAGATACTGCGGACGCCGTCTCCATACGCAAATAACCCAGTCTCTGTTTTAGTTGTACCAGGGCTCCCATTTTCATCAGGGGTTTCCGCAACTCCTAATACAACTCCAGTAAAAGTATTTTTATTAGTATCCTTTCTACCAGCTCCTACTTGAGGTGTTAAAATATATCCACCTGTTTCATTAATTTCAATACTAGTTCCATTCCAATCATTTAAAGCCCTATTCTAATATTTATTTAACATGAAATGAATTGGAATATGAATTTCTGCAAAAGGTTCATCATTTTTTGTAATCTTTAAATAAACTGCATTATTAACTTGATTTCCTTTTGTAAAAATACCATTTGGAATAACTTTGCAAGAAGGTTTATCATTATCTCCTACTATTGTTAATAACTTTGTTTCAGTAGGAAAAACTTGCCACTAATATTTAAAGTTTTCAGATTCATATGTTGTAACAGGCTAAGTTTCTATTACAATATCATCTGTAGAGCCTTCCCATTGAATCTTTTTCTAAATCTATACTTCAAAAGGTAGTCTATTATCATAACTAGGTTTAGTTCCATCACTTCTATATGTTACGTACCTAAAACCTGAATCAGGTTTTAAATTAACAATATAATTTTTATTATATTCCTATATGATGATAATAGGTAAATCTGCATAATATTTATATCCTTCCCCGCTTGTATATTCCGCCTCTATTATATTCATTAAATTTTGGTTATCTAAAGGAACCTTAAGAGTTCTATTCCCAATCTCTTCTTTTAAATCAATAATATGAGAAGGAGTATCTTCACCAGAAAAACTATGAACAGAAGAAGTATTAAGATTATCTTTTAATGTATGATAACGTACATTCTCCGTAATACTATCTACTTTCGTTCCGTTGTACCATAACTATGGTTCAATTTCAAAACTAGGAGCATTTTCATTTATCTAATATTTATTTTTTATTTTAACTATTCCATCAGGGTTATCTTTTACTTTTAATTTAAAATGGTATTTTGTTCCATTAGTACCATTCTAACCTTCTTTAGTAAAAACAAAATTTGTATGAGCTTCGAAAATTTGCTATTTATAATGTAAAACAAGATATATCGTATTATTTGTTAAAGAAGAATTATAATTATTTTTAACATCTATTTTTAAAGTGTTTCCTTCTATATACTATATATTGCCCATTTCTAACATAGTATTTTCTAAAGGTATCTGCCATGTTCCTGTTACTCCATTTAAATCTTTTTCCTATATAGCTTTGCCGTTATACCATAAAGTAAAAGATAAATCTTGGATTTTATAAGGTTCATCAATAGCAGCGCAATGCAAAGACGTTCCATCCTCATCATATAAAAACACTTGATCTCCATTATTAATAATTAATGTATATCCTTCTTGCGGAGTTTGAGAATTTTTAATATCAAGAACCGCAGTTCCTACAAAACGCTATATTATATCTTTATTACCGTACTAGTCTTCTATCTCTTCTTCCTTATAACAAGAACATCTAAAAGTACTTTTAAAAGTTATTTGATGTAAATCAATATTATAAAGAATATTTTTTTCAACCCTTTGACCTTCTTCGTAAGTCTCTATTATTTTTTGATATTCATTATAAAACCACTCATAAGTTTTCTGTGTTTCCTAAGGGAAAGTAAAGTCTTTATAATAAGGCTCTTCTTTATTTACAAGACTTTTCCAGTAATGCTATTGTATTTCTCCTCCCTATAAAGTTGAAGGAGGAGTTCCGATTTTATTCTAAATTTCTTCTTTATTATTTTTAATGTCATTATACTTTTTAGCTGCCTAAAAATCCTATTCCAAATAAGTAGTTATATTTTGATTATTAGTTACTTGCCATCTAAAATTATATTGTGAAGGATCCTATTCTTTATCATTTGCAAAAATTCTACATATTAAATTAGGTCGACCTACAGAATAGCTAAAATTAGTAATTCCAGTAGAAGATTCTAAAGTAACTGCATAATTAACATTAGTATTAATTATAACAAATTCTTTATTATAATTTTTCCCATCGTATATAATAACACATTTAAAACGAGTTTCTCTTGCATACTTAACTTCATTATATGGAATATTTATTGCTATTGTAGAATTATACTCATATGAATTAGCACTTTCTTCTATCAAAAGAAGAGGATTTATACATCTCCAGCCTAGACCCCCTTGTCTTAAAAAGCCTAAACTATTAGAAGTTATTTTTAAATCTTGTATAAACCAATATACTTTAGCATTTTGTTTTTCTAGATCTACATCTTTCATTTTTACGCGGAGTCCGGCTTCAATTCGTCTTGTTGTTTCTTCATCAGAATTAGGCCCAAAAGTATATCCCTGCTTAGCTTTTAATATAACTCCAACTGTAGTTCTTTCATTTTCTGTTAATCTATAACTTCCGTTAATAGATAATCCTATTATAAATATATCTGCGCTTGGTTCATTTTCGAGATTCTAATTCTAAGAATGAGGAAAGCCCTAAACATAATAAGTAATTTTTTTAATATTAACAAAATTTGTACTATCTATCCAATGAGCAACTTCTTGATATAATGCAGTGGTATATTCCTATGGATTTCCATCAAAATTATTACTATCAAAATAAAAGTTTTGCTATTCTGGTTCTCCTGTCGCGCTATTTTTTATGACTGCTGTAACTTTAATTCCATAACGTCCATTCCCATGTTTTTGTTCATATGGAAGATTAGTTTGAATCGTAGCCCCTATTTTTAAATAATTAGAATTTTTTATTATACTATCAATATTTTCAGAAAGGAGCCCATTATCTTCTGGGTTTTCCTATGAATATATTATATACTCTCCAGGTTTATAAGAACATATTTCTATAACATTTCTTTTTTGTAAAAGATTTTCTCCTATATCATAATATTCTTCCCCTGCATAATCTTCAATATAATCTGTAGCAATTCTATCTGTTGTACTTAAAATAATTTTATATTGAGAAAAATCTCCATTTGGTACATATACATATACTTTAGCACCATTCTTATATTTTGTATTAGGGTCTCCATAAACAATAATCCTACTATCTTGATATTGTACTATATATTCTCCTATGGAAGCATCTCTACATTCTGTTATAAATCCTTGTATCGTAGAAGATATTTCCGCTTGGTCAATTTTTTTATCAGCAATGATTTCCATAGCTTTAGCAAAAGCATTAGAATATTCATTTTGATTACGAATCATATAATAATCCCTCCTTTTTGTATAAGGGGGAAGAAACCTTCCCCCTTATTATTTTATACTTTATTTGCATATTGAGCTACTCTTAAAGGTAAAGTTTCAATAGCAGAAATAATATCTGAGACTTGAGTTGCATTAGGAAAATCTGCATCAATATGTATATTTTGAGTTGCAACAACAGCATCTTTCAGTTCATCTTGTCTTACCAACGTAGCTTTAAAGAAAAGCTCATTTGATTCATAGATTTTATTAAGAAGACTATTTATTCCTAATATCTATTTATCAAAATTATTCATTAAATTAGAAACATCTCTATCTGAAATAGAATATTTTTGTAAAAAATTATTATTTACAGGAGTCCCAGTAGACTATTTTGTTTTATTCTAAATAGACTGCCCCCCTGTTAAATATTCTTTTTCATTAATTCCAGAACTTCCATACATTGAAGCGGCACCCACCCCATTCCATGGTTGAGTATAGGGCACATAATCCTAACCAAGGTCCGCAGTAGAATTTTTACCACTTGCTGTTGAATTATATTCTTGTTCAGCTTTTTTAGTTGCAGTATTTTCTTTTTTCAAAGTAGAACCTATTGTTTCCGCATTTATAGAATTTATTTTATTATGGGCATCTTGTGCTAATTTTCCTAAATCTGCATACAAATTATTTAATTCGTTTACTTTCAAAATAGTTGCAGTAACGGCTCTAATCTGATCCTCAAAAGTTTTTATTAATTCTTTATTATTTTCCGTTAATTCTTTTGCTTGATTAGCAATCTCAGATTCTCCTTTTGTAATATCTTCAAAATTAACTTTTGCGTTTTCCTGAAGCGCAACCTTACCTTCTTCATATTTTTTCCAAGCTGCTTCTAAAGGTGCTACTAAAGCTTCAAAGAAAGTTGAAAATCCTCCAGCACCTTTGATATTCTAAACCATTGCCGCAGTCATACTATCCGCCTGAGGAATGAACTCTTTAAATAAAGCGTCTCTTTGCTATTGAGACATAGCATTAAGCTGTTCTTCGCTATATCCTCTTAATCTAGCGAACTATTTAAAACCAGATTCCATTAAATTATTTCTTATAGTAGCATTTTCAGCAACTAAATCATTAACTTTCTATCCATAATATTTATATAATTCATATGTTTTCTTTTGTTTTTCTTCAATACTTGTAGTCTAATCTGACCATATATCTTCTAATTTTTGTTGAATATTTTCCGCAGATTTCTATATTTCATTTAAATTATTAACATAAGCAGCCTTATCACTATTATATAAACTATTCTTTGCATCTGCTAATTCTTGTTCTGCTTTACTAATAGATTCTGTGTCTGCTGTATATTGATAAGTATAATTACCCTGAGAATCTCTTCTTAATCTTAATCTATTTTTATTAGAACGAGACTGCTCTAATGCTAAACGTTTAATTTCAATTTGAAGTAAAGCATTTGCTCTATCAACATCATATTGAGTTAATTTTTCTTTATCTTTTAAATAAGCTAATTGCTGTTGCATTAAATCATTTAAAGATTGTTGAGCTGCAATATCCCCATCATTATCCTTAATAGCATCTTCATAGGCATTTTGAAGTTTCTACATTTCATAAGCTGCATTAATTTTATCTAAATAAGTATCTGCTTTTTCATTCAACATATCCCATTCTTCGGCAACGTCGTCGAAAGTAGAACCTCCTGTTAAGCCACGCTCAAAATCTCGTAAAACAATATGAATCATATTTTTATATTTACCTATAAGGTTTTCAAGAGAATCTTCTACTGCTTTATTTAATTCATTAACGCTATCCATCCAATGCTTTTTATATTCTTCAAATCTATCTCTAGCATCTTTATAAGCAATAGAATCCACTCCTTCGGTTTCTGCAAGCTACTTCATTCGAGTTTTTTCTTCATCCATACGTCTATAATAAAATTCTTTCTAATAATTTAAAAACTCTAAAGTTTTATTATTATTTTCTTCAATTCTATCATAATAAGTTGCCATTTGCTCATATGCATCATCACCATATAGCATTGAAATAATTTTCATATTATGGTCAAATATATCCCCAATAAATTGATATTCTTTTAATTGTTCATCAAAAGCATCTTGAGCAGCATCGATGGCATCATAGATTGAATTTTTTATATCTTTAATAAGCTAATTCCAATCTCCCATCTAACCTTCAAAATCAGATAAAACTTTTGTTATCTCTTCAATCCATGCTTGGCGGTCTACAAGACTCACAGGTTTCCCATTAGAATTTTCATAAGTAGTAGAAAATATATTAGCATCTTTAAGTAAGTTACTCAATTTTTCTCTATATCTTTGAAGAGAACCTGTTTGTTCATCATTATAATAAGTAGATAAATCTAAAAATCTATATCTATTTTGACCAATAATATCGTCATCTCTTACTTGATCAAGAACATCACGTCTAAATTCATTCCAATCACGTTTGGCTTTAGCTAAATCTAAAGTTACTTCAATTTTTAATTCAAACTATTTTACTTTATTATCTATTTGGGCTTGAGCATTGTCAATTCGATTTTGAATATCTTTAGCCTTTTCTTGTTGCACAGCATCATAACGAGCTAAGTCTTTAAGAGCATTATCCATTTCCTATTTAGCAGTATTTAAAAACTCTTTATTCTACTCTTGCCAAGTCGCTGTTGCTGAATTCCATTTTGTTACAGCTTTATTATAAGTATCTATAATATTATTAAAAGTATCTTTGTAATTATTTAAGGTTCTATCTTTATCAAAAGTAGCTCCATATTTTTTTAAATGACTTGCTAATTCATCCTGTTCTTCTGTTTGAATTCTAATTCGTTCATTAATAACTTTATTTTGTTCTTTTAATAACTATAACTGTTTATGTAAATTGTCTATGCGTTTTTTCCCATCTAATCTATTTGCTTCTTTTTGAAGCTTGGTCATTTGATTATTGAGTTTATTCGCCTTTACAGTATTATCTCGATAACGGTCTGCGGTATTTGTAGCAGATTTAGCTTTGTTAGGAGCTTTAGCTTTAGGAGAACTTCCTTTTCCCCCTTTATTACCTTTTTTCCCACTTCCACCTTTATTTCCAGCAGAAGCATTTCGATATTTAAATCCACCACCAGAAGATTTTTTAGCAGATGTAATTTTTAAAGAAAATGCTTTATTTTCTTTGGTATCTTCCATTGTATTATCAATTGGTTTATACCAAACTCCACTTACTGATCCTGCCCCTTCTTCAAATTTAATCCCGTTTCCATCTGCTACTGGAATACTATAAGGCAAAGGTACGGGTTGTTCTTGAGCTTCAAAGCCAGTACGTTCATTTGTTTCAGTTGTTTGATTATCTGTTTCAATAACTTCAGCATCTACACCCATTGAAGCTAAATAATCAGTAGCTTGTTCTGCTGTCATTCCTGCCGCATTAACAATTTGCTCTAATCCAGCTATAAATTCTGTATTATCAATAGAAGCTCCAATTTCAAGATCAGGAAAACTAGTCCCATCTTCATTAGCAATTTGATCTTGAATCCAAGCCTTGTCAGCCTCAAACCTATCTGTTGTAATACCACAATTTATTAAAATATCTTCCGCTGCAGCTTGAGCTAAATCGTTGTAAGCTTGTTCACTTCCGTTTGCAGCCTATTTAAGTAAATTTAAATTATTTATGTCCTATAAAAAAGAATCAGATAAAACATTGTCAAAAGGTAAATCTAATAAATCAGAATAAACATTCTATAATTCTTCCGCTGCTTGAGCATGATCTTCAATAGAACCTGAAGACAAACTTTCTAGCCATCCATCAAAATTCTTTTTAACTTTTCCAAGAGCACTATCATATCGTAAAATTGCTTCAGCAACATCTCCTGCCACCTAAGCATTATCTTTTAGCTAAGCACTAACACCTTCAATTTGATCGGCATAATCTTCTAAATGCTAAGTTAAATTTTCCCACGTTTCTTCTTTTACATCCTAGTCAAGAGGAGGCTTAAGAGTATTAGCGATAGCCTCTTGTACTGTACCCATTTCTTGAAGAAGCTATTTTTCTGTTTCAGAAAGATTCCCATAATCTTTAGAATGTTCTTTTATTAAATCAGAAATTTTTTGTAAATATTCTGCTCCTAAAATTCTTTTTTCATTAATCGCGGCCTCTGCCTAAGAAATAGCCCTATCTTCTTCTCCTACTATTTTTAAAAATTCAACTTGGGCCTGTAATTTTTCTGTATCTTGACTAGTAACAGCTTGAGCATCTGTTCCTGGAATATTAGTAATATTACCTGCTACACTTGAAAATTCTTCTATATCCATTTTATTAGAAGAATAATTTCCATTCTCAAAAGTATGAATATTATCAATTTGAGCTTGAAGCTAAGTCATTTTAGCTTTAAAAGGCTAAACAGTTATATTATTAATATGCTATTGAAAAGCATCTATACTTGTTATTAATTTATAACTGCCATCCAGCATTTTCGTAAAGAAAGAATCTAAATTAACACCAGCATTTTCTAAAATAGAAGCTTGATCAGCACCTATCTTATCACCACGTTTTTTAATTTTGTCTGTAACTCCATGAACGGCTGCATAAGTTCCTTCGGGAGACATAGATTCTGTGGCCTATTGTTGTATTTTTATATAAGCCTACAAAGCCTAGGTTGATACATTTGTGGCGGCTCCCGCTTCTTCTAGAGCATCTCTTAAAGCTATAACACCTTTTGAGAAATCAAAATCTTTTATAACAGAATCAAATTTTTCAAAATCTTGAATCTACTAACCGTATAATTTAGAAATTTGGTTTAGTCCTTTTTTTCCATCTTTTACAAAAGCTTTTTCCATATCTTCAACAATCATTTGTTGAAAATCTAAAGTAGCATTTTTTATTCCAGGATTATTTTTAATATTTCCAAAAGACTATTGAACACTATTAGAAGCATCTTTTGCTACTGTTTTAAATTTATTTCCTAAATCATCAAGAGCCTAATTCCATTCTGCTTGTAAAGCATCCATAGAAAGACCTCTTGTTTCGGCTAAAGCTTTAGCCCCTTCAGTCCCAAGAACTTTTGTAATATCTCGATCTAAAGATTCTAGTCCTGCTGTATTGATTGCTGACATACTTTGATTAGCAACCCATTGTTTTACAGCTTCATTACTATTTTCTGTAGTGTTTTTATCAATTCCAGCAAGTATGGAAGATGCTGTTTCTGCGGATCCACTTAATTTCTATAATGCTTCATGAGCAGCAATAGTAGAAGCAATTTGTTCTCTAGTAAACTCATGAAGAGTTTTTCCGTCTTCTTCAATAAAAGCTAGAGTTCGATTATCTTCACCTCCTCTAACCGCATTAGAATCCATTCGCCAATGTGTACCGCCTTGAGCTTTATTAAAAGCTTCAAGAATATCTTGAACATCAGAAGCTGAATCAAAACGATCCATTCTAAGTCCTGACATTCGATCAATCCAAGTTTTATAAGCATCATCCGTTGCCTTCTGTAAATCAGCTCCACCAATTGCATTGGCAACCTGCTTTCCTATTTCATCCAAACCTTTATAAGTAGAATTATCCATTAATGTATTTTGAGCCATTGTTTCATACATTAATTTATCAGCTTCTTCATTTTGTTGTAATTGTCCTCGTAATTGAATTAAAGCTTCTTTATTGGATAAAATCGCAGAAACTTGCTCTTTAGACATTCCAGTTTCTTCTGATATAATATCTGCTAATTGAGTAAAATCATCAGATATTTTTGCGGTCCCTTTATCAATTAACTCATCAAGAGAGGTTACAACATTCATTACATCTTCTGCATTTGAATATTTAGATGTTGTTGTATCTGAAACTTTTGCTCCTGCATAAGTGTAACTTCTTCTCTTACTAGTCTATTGATATAAACTATTATGCCCAATCTATGCGGCGGACGCCATTGCGCTAGCTTGTCTAGCATTACTAGCAGCTGTATAACTAGCATTTTGAGCTGCCTATATTTTAGCTTGTTGTTGAGTTAAATATTCTTTCTCTCCCTCTTCAGATAATGTTAATTTTCCATTAACATTATCTACGTACTGAGCAAGTTCAGGATATTTTGTAATTAAATTAAGAACTTTATCATTACATTCTTGTAACGCATCTCGCCATTCTTGTGTTCCTGCTACTAAATTGTCTAAACTATCTTCTGATTTCCGCAGATCTTCTATAGCAGATTTAACATCTTGTAAAGAAGTTTTTAAATCATCATAAGCCTTTTTCGCATCTGCCGCAGCCTGTTCCGCCTTTTTTGCTGCGTCTGCCTACTTATTCCATTCTTTATATGCTAAATAAATAGCACCTACCGCAGCCCCAATAGCAAGTAAAATTGGTAACATAGAACCTAAAGTTCCTAAAATACCAGTCAATCCATTAGACAATAAAGGAAGTCCTTTTGCAGCTTTTGAAGAAAATTCATCATATTCTTTCTTAGCTTTTATTACAGCATCATAAGACTATTTATATTTATCTAAAGAAATTAATCCCTTTTGATAAGCTAAAGCAGCATTTTGACGCTCTAATTCAAGCGATACCATTTTCTAATGAGCTACTCTTATAGCTTGTTCTTTTATTATAGCTGCCGTACTAGTTCTTAAAGCCTTAACAGAATTTATTAAAGTTGGGAATATAAACGCTATAGAAGAAACAGTCTTAGCAATTTTTTCTCCTGTTGAAACATCTTTATCATCCCAAATAGATTTTAAATTTTTAATAGTAATTAAAGTAGAACTAATCTGACCAATAGCACTTGCCATTTTTATAATATTAGTTATATCAAAAAGCTGTTTGTTATGCTAATTAGTGCTTTTTAAAACTCCATCTAATTGTTTAGCTTTATTTACACTATTTTCTAATTGTTTATTATTATTTTCTAAAGTATTTGTTAATTTTTTAGCAGTAGCGTCTGCATTATTTAAACCTTCGTTTAAATTTGTCCAAAAAGCTCCTCCAGAAATTTGCCCAGTAGTAAAATCTTCAAAAAGTTTTCGCAACTCTTTCGCTTTTGTAGGGTCAATGCTTTTATAATTATTTACAAATTCATTAAAAGCATCTGTAAAATTCTTTTGGGCTCCTTCTTGATTTGGATCAAAAATATTTTTAAATAAATCTTCTGCTTTTAATTTATTTACCTAAGCTAATGATTGTTTTACATCACTTAAAGCAGCATTAAGTTCTATAAAATTATTAGAAGCTTCTTCCCAATCCTTTTTATCTATTTTAGTACCACTTAAAGTTTCCTGTAAATCTTGAGCAGCTTTTCTATCAGCTTCTAAAATTTTTATTTGGTTCTAAATCTATCCGCGTTCAGCAATTAAATTCTTCTGAGCATTAATAGAACCCTAATCCATTACAGAATAATAACGTTGCATTTCTGCCATTTTATCTGCAACGAGATTTCCTCCTGAAGTTCCTTGTCCTACTTTTTGGACGACTTCTGTCATTTCTAGCTAATTTCGTAAAGTTTCTGCATTAGCTTTAGCATTGTTCATATTAGTAATAATATTACTAATTTCTTTAGCAATAGTACCACTAAAAAGTTGAGTTAATGTAGATCCAAAAGCTAAAAAAACTACATTACCATTCCCCATAGTTTCAAACAAATTCCCAACAAGATTTGTAACTTCTGTTAGTCCTTCGATTATAGTTTTAAAACTATCAGAATTTATTAAAGCATCTTTTACTCTTTCTCCTGCAGCACCCAATTGTTCCATTTTAGCTCCAAGAGACTCCATATAAACACTATTCTTTTGAGCAAGAGTGCCTTCAGCTTCTAATGAAGTATTTAATAATTCACTATAAGTAGTCCAGTTATCAAATAAAGCCATTAATTGGTTTACTTGTCTTTGTCCACCCATAGTTTGAGCAAGATAAATCTGTTGCTCTTTAGTTAAGGTCTACCAGCGGCCACCTATCTCTTCCATGACCTAGCCTGTATCTCTTAAATGCCCAGTCGCATCTAATACATTAAAACCAAGCTAAGCCATTTTACCTGAATAATTTCCAAGGCTAATTTCAGCGTCTTCCGCGCCAGCCTAAATATCATTCATACGAGAGAAAATAGTTTTAAATGCAGTACCGACTGCTTCAGGCGCTTGTCTAGTTGTAGCCACAACTGTAGCAATCATACCATTTAACTGGTCAACATCAACGCCCATTGTATGCGCGGTTGATGCAACTTTACTCATAGCAATAGCTAACTCACTCATGTCTGATGCACTAGAATCAGCAACTGCCGCGAGTTTATCAACATATAATTCAGCTTCTTCATTTGCTACTTTATAACCATTCCAAACAGATGTTAAATAATCTGCCATCTCTTGTCCGGCTCCAGTAATATTTTGAGCCTTTAAAGTTGCTTCTGTTCTAGCTTGAACATCCTGATCATTTAAACCCTGTTGATAGAAAGTTAATGAAGCTTTAGTATAATCTAATGTACTTCTACCTAAAGCTTGTGCTGATCTATTTGCCTGGTCTGCAAATTGAGCCATTTTCTAAGTAGAATCACCAGTGACAATTCTAATATTTGTTAAAGATTTTTCTAGACTTTGCACATAATTAAAAGCACCTTGTACACTACTAGAAAAACTATTCATAATACTAGATGCGATACCCCACTTTACGGTTTTTACCATAGTATCGCCCATATCACTTAAAAATTTACTTGTCTATTTTAGCTGTAAATTAGTTGTTAAAAGAGAAGATGTCATTCTATTAAATGCGACTTCTCCCTATACTCCTAATTTAGAAAAATCTGATTTTACTTGATTTACAGTCAAACCAGAATCTTTTAATGAAGATTTAAAAGTTGCAATATTAGTAGTATTTAAAGTAGGATTAAAAGCCTTTTCCATAGCTTGTTCTACTTTACTCGCTGTTTCTTTTATATCCTCTAGCTATTTTTTTGTACCACTAAAATTCCCTGGTTTAATTTTCTGTATGTCCTAAAGAGATTTTTTTAATTTATTTAAACTTTGTTCAACCTCTTTAGAGTCAGTTTTAAATTTTATCCCAATATTAACTTGAGAATTATTTGCCATATTAACCCCTCCTTTTTTAAATAAAATAAAGGATAAAAAAAATAATGCTTTCTTATATAATTATATAAGAAAGCATTATAAATTAATTAATTTGGTCCGACTTTATGAATTTTCAACAACAGCAGGTATAGGTCTACCACCATTGGCAGCTTCAGCAAATGCTTTGACCTATTTATATTTTTCTAAATCTACATCTTTTAATATATCGGCGGCCTCCGTCGCATACTTCGGAAGATCCTAGATAAATGTTCTTACTGCACCCATCGCACTTCTTTCATGCTCTTCTTGAGTCTTTCTCATAATCTCTAAATAACTCAATAAACTTTCATACTCTGAGTCATTCATTGCTCCAAGAATTCGATTTAAAATACCTGAGCTCTAGAGCTCATCATACAATTGAGCAACGTCCGCACGTTCTTCATCACTAAAAACTAAATCAGTATACATAAAAACAATATACATATTGAAAAGAATATCTAATTTAATCTAATTAATCACTCCATCCTATTTAGCCTATTGTAAAGCAATTTGAACTAAATCATTCTTTTGAAGAATTGGTAAATATTGAATTATATTAATATCTTTTCCTTGAATAGAAATTGTTTTTACTTGGTCATTTGTTTTTAAACCTAAATCTTTGTATAGCATAAACCATACCTCCTTTTTAACTCTTATTTTTATTATAACATAAATTTTTTAAATAGTCAACTAAAATGATAACTATTTTTCTTTTAATTTTTTTTCAAATTCTTTTATAACCTTTTTTTCAGCACTTTGAATAGTTCTTTCACTAATATTTCGTTTATAAACTAACTTTTCAGAAATTGCTTTAAAATAATCTAAATTTAATATTTCATTTTTTAAATACATTATTCCTTGAGCTAATTTTACATATTGAGCTATTCTTGGTGTTGAAAAATCTCCTGATTTTATCGCAAATTCAACTCGTCCAAAAACTAAGTCTTGCTAAATAGCAGCTGGTTTAGAATTTAAATTTATATAATCTTTCCAAAGTCTTTGTAAAGAAAATTCTATATCAGACTAATCTATTAAAGGGTCTTCGTTCATAACAGCTTCTGCGTAACCTTCTGCAATCCAACCTGCTGTAGGGATTTGTTTATCAGTCCAATGAATATAAGGCCACTTTGAAGTTCTCCACCAAAAAGTTCTTTCAACTTTATAATGCATAGAGCCAGATTCTTCATATCTTTCAAGGGCCTCTTTATAAACTTCTCTCTTGTTTTCAATAGAACGTCTTAAAGCATCTTTTAATTTATCTTCGATTTGTGCTTCCTAAAACTTTAAAAGCTGTGATCCAGATATATTTCCTCTACCTTCTGCTTTTGTTGCTATTTTTCGATACATTTGTCCTACTTGAGCTTCATCATAAAATCTAAAATCTCCAGTCTCTTCTACATAGGCTAAAAAAACTGTTCTATGAAAAAGAGCATTTAGTTCTCTTTCAAACTGATTAACTGATTTTAAAATCTATCTTGTAAAGCCTTCACTCTATTTCATATAAGCATATGTTTTCTATATTTTAGTTTTTAATGGTATTTTTCTTCTTGTCATTTCTCCTTGATAAATTTTCCATTTATTACAACTTTTATTATATCTATCTAAGAAACGTCTAGCAACATCTTGAATTTCTTCTAAGGTAGGCTCTTCATGTTCTTTTAAATTTTCAGTAGTTATTTCTGTTAATATTTGTGCAATAGTTTGTTCATTACTATCCATAATAATATCACCTCCCTTAAACGCAAAAAATGGGAAGGAAATATTCATTTCCTTCCCATTTAATTTATACTTAATTACGGTATCATGCTATCATTCGCTACAATACTTTCATCTTCAAGGGTAGAGTTCTTTAACATTACACTATGTCCTTCAGAAGCAGCTGCTTCACTATCTTCAACAACTTGAATTACACAAAGAACTTCCTTAGTCTTATCAAAATAAGTATAACCAGGGAAAGCATCCATTGTGAAATCAAATGTAGAAGGATCACCAGTACCAGACATTGAAATTGTAAATCCAGACTGAACTTTAACATTAGGGAATGTTAA
>AUXO013799428.1_pt1 | contig 19590 bp, 19 predicted proteins | sample 768731 | NCBI WGS metagenome assembly AUXO01 (sample SAMN02715735, study PRJNA202380) | gut metagenome | biome: sheep rumen | host: Ovis aries | place: New Zealand: Palmerston North
TCCACCCATTATCTAAAGCGTCCTACATGGGCGCACTACACGGTACCAATGTGGTCATTAGGTCTAAAATTTCTGGAAGTTAACATTATTCCACAGTTCTATCTCTTCAGGATCAGTGAGAACCCGAGCATGTTGGCCAATCATTGTGTTTGTTTCCCTCTGCTGTAGGTTTTCTGCTGCTATGTTTTTCTCTGGATGAGACTATGGAGATGGCTTTGTGGATGTTACGGATGTTTTTGGATGGATTGAATTCGAGGGTCAATCTTTTTCTTCTATGGCAAGCACTTTATCGAGTCTTTCTCCAACCTTCTTAGTCCACCGATCAATACCGTATACGCCAAATAATTTCATTCTGATCCATTCAATTACTCCAAGGCTAATGCAAATCGCTAGGATTGATGCTATCAGAATAATCAATGTAATTACTGGATTACCATTAACAGCCCACGTCAATTTTTCGCCAATCAAAACATGATCTAGACTATAAGGATGCGCGTGAATAATATAAACACCTAGAGAAACTGTTGATAGCCATGTCAAAACCTTTCCGAAGCCATTATTCTTCCATCTTCCAGTCACGAACAGATAAAAGATGCAGATACTATTTAACAAAGTCAATGGAGAACTATAGTAATAGAGATGCCAAGACTTATCAGACCCTATACCAACCTTTGTCTGTAAGAATTCAATCACGTATTTCGAAGCAATAACCGCAATTAAAGACACGCAAAGGATCCGTAAAATCTTCCCCTTCGAAGCCTTATCCCAGAACCCATATTTCTTGAAATAGCCTCCTATCAGATACATGTATATTAACCAACCGGCGCTATAGCCATTGCTTACAACATGGAAGAAATCCTTGAAGCATACTGTAGTGATCATAGACATTAAGATACCAAGTACTATCAATAGTTTCAGATAAACAGATTTTGAAATCTTGTTTGCCAGCAAATTTACAAACGGAGCACACAGGAAAACGAAGCAGTAACATGTAATGTACCATAACCTATCACCTAAAAACGGAAAAGCATATTTGACTATATCTCCAGGAGATCTTACGCCAAATAATATAACGCAGATAGCTGTAATCCCAAAACACCAAAAAGCAGTCTGCAAAATAATCTTGATAATCGCTGCATTATGATGCGGTCTATCAATCTTAAGATAACCTGAGAGCAGTCCAAATAGGTTTACAGCTGTATAAGTAATTGCAAGCAAAGCATTGACAATAAGACGATTGCCTGTACTCAACTGTAGGGTATTTACCCCCCCTACCAGGTGTAAAGTGATTACTCCCAATATTGCAAACACTCGCAATGCGTCAAGATTGATATTTCTTTCTCCGCGCTCCATCTGAAAATTGTCCTTTCAAGTAGATATCAGTTTCTCATAAACCCACACGCACACTCATATACTTGTTTTAACCCATTATCCTGTTTGCAATAGAATTCGTGTAAATACTGCATCATTAAAAAATCTTCCTCAGAATCAATATCAAGCACCAGGAAATCAGGCATAACAGATATTCCGCAATTATAATCCAAAATTGTCCTTTCTATTTTTTCCGTTAGAAAACTGGGCTTATATCCATAGATACTCGCATTTAATTCATAAGAATTCGGAGCCTGTTGTCTCGCAGTGTAGTTGGATTCACAAATCTTCCGATAAAAACCATCTGGCTTATTCTCTACCATATTAAAGTATGGACTTCTTCTCGCTTCTACCACACTAAATACAAGATCATATATGTCTTTCTTATATTCTTTAATTACGTTTTCTATATCTTCCACCCTGCGCAAAGGGGATGTGATATCAAGATCCACAACCACATCAGTTTCAAAATCCGAGCAAGAAAGAAATGTATCCTTAATGACTTCTACCTTAGCAACAACATCTCCAGCCAACTCCGGCTTTCTCGCTATATAGCGTACAGGAACGATTGATTGCTTTTTAATAAGATCAAGCAACGGTTCACTATCAGTATTAAGCGCAACAAGAATATTATCTTCTAGATGCTTATCCATATACCCTTTTATTGCAGCTATCGAATAGAAAGAAAGCGGAACGCCTCTCATCTCTTTCAAATTCTTATTCTTAAATCCTTTTGAACCTGCTCTACCGCATATTGTAAAAAGAATATTCATTCTGATTCCTACCTTCTTCCTTGTGTTAATTCCAACACTTCAAGACCATGATGAAAGCCGTCTTCTGTTTCTATTTTATCACTTATCATATTAAGGAAATGATTTAGTTCTCTTTTCTGGTAATCATCTCTTTGTTCATGAAAATCTATTGTTTTTCCAGAGTTCATAAGGATAACTCTATTATTTACTATGTCACCAATAATCGTATCTTCTTTTGTAAAAAGTTCTATCTCACGTATTGTTTTTCTTCCAAAATAGTCTAGATGCAATTCAGCTATCATGTTCGCAAATTCAGCGATGTAGATTGCATAATCATCACTGTCAATCTCAAGATCAGATATTCTACCTATCATACTGGATACACGCTCCGGCCACCCAAAGAGATATGTGAGGTAATCCCATTCGTGAATCAGATCTATGCTGACACCCCCACCCATATCTTTATGGGCACTATACGTTTCACGATAGTCCTGTCCCGGCCTCCAGTCAGGAAGATAACTTGAAGAAATTGAGCGAACAGAAATTACATCACAGGGATCCACATTGTTCTTTATCCACTGAATTACAGCATTATACCGAAGCGGTGCGGCAACATAGTAAACAGAATCCGGTCTCAAAATAAACTGTTTTGCTTCGTTAATCTGTATACTTGATACGACCGGCTTCTCAATAAAGAAATGCTTTCCATGATCGTGAAAAGTCTTTAGCGTTTCAAGATGCTGGTCTGTAGGATTAGTAATGAAAATTGCATCATAATCAAATGGAAGGTCGGCTTCATTGATATAAATCCGCTCTACCCCATCTACCCGTTCTGAATTTCTGCGAAAAGCATCAATGGTAAGGGCTATCCCGCTATCTTCACATATTCCTCTTAGATTTCTAATGTGTCGCTTTGCAATCGAACCAATCCCGATAAAGCAAACCTTTAGCCGATCCATATCATGCTCCAATCGTATCTATCAATTCCAGAATCTTCAAATCCTGTTCAAACCCATACTGCGCTGTTGTATCACCGTTTACTACATTAAAGAATTCTCGAATTTCATTCTTATATGCATTTTCGACCACAAACGAACTGTAGCCTTCCATATGCTCAGTCTGCTCTGACAAAGTAACAGGAACAAGTTTCTTGCTGTCAGCATCAAATTCGGCAATGCTATCAGGAGTCCCGTTCCATGAAATATATGCACCTTCGCAGTATGCCTCAAGTTTACGCACCGCAACTGGAGATACGACATCCACAATTAGTGAACCCTTGTTTCCATTTTTATGCTGAATCTGGATTATGAAATTATCTTTATAATCTATATTAAGGCCTGTGAGCTTATCGCTTAAGACATTGACTGTATCTATCTCACCAAATGTTCCTGTAATCCATGGCAACTCAATAGCCATTATTTCTCTGCAACCATTTGTCCTCTTATCTCCAAGGAAGAAATCCTTATAGCTTTCCCATGGATGCCAGTCAGGTAAATACTGTCCTATGTGGTAGCTGTAATTCCACTTTTTATCATCCGAAACTTTGCTTCGTATATATCGAATTTCTTCCCGATAAAAGAAAGTGGATGAAAGAAACAGCGTTTTACATTGCTCTTTCGCAAGCGCCATATTCTCCTGATATCCATCCGCCACAAGATTTAACTCTGTAAATACTTGCCATCCCTTCAGAAGGCATTCATGAATCAAGCTATTATGGGAAAGGGGTGACGTACAGACAAATGCACAGTCTACTGTACCAATACCACCTATTGAATCTGTGCATTCAATACCAAACTGATTGATAGCTTCCTCTCTTCTATCTGCTCTTCCATCAATGCCTATGATGGTATAATCAGTATACATTTCTTTTATTAGCCTAATCCGGCGTTTTCCCATGGATCCCAATCCTATAACAACTATCCTCATCTCACATACTCTCCAAATCGTAAAACTTCTTCTTAAGATCTATATTACTGTTCAAGACAATCTCAACCGCTTTATTGGCAATCCTCTCTGCCGCATGACCATCACCATAAGGGCTAATCACTTTCTTACAAATCTGATGATGTTCCACACTCGTTGCCCTCTTTATTGCGGTCACTATATTCTCGGTTTCAGAACCGCAATTAATTATGCTCTCTGATTGCAGACGTCCTCTTTGCCGGTCACCAATGTTTACCGTAGGCACATGAAATGCCGGTGTCTCGATGATTCCGCTTGAAGAATTTCCAAGTACAAACTCTGCATATTTCATCAAAGAAAGATATCTTCTTATACCTAATGATGTATATACATGGAGATTATCTATCTCCTTCTCTGCTTCATCAAGAAGTTCGTTGATCCTTGCACCGCCCTGATCGGCATTAGATTTTGTAACTATGAACTGAAAGTCAGGAAATGCTTCTATAGCCTTCAAAAACGCTTCTATCTGTTCATCCACACTACCATTTTCCATTGTGACGGGATGATATGTGCATAAGGCATATTTGCAATCCAACAAGCCAATGCTTTCAAGAGCCTCTTTCTTGCTCATATCAACAACGGTCAATATGTTGTCAATACTGGTGGAGCCATAATTAAACACACGGGTAGGATCTTCACCTAGTTGAACGACCCTTTTTCGGCTCTCCTCATTTGTTGTAAAATGAAGATAACTGATCTTAGATATCGAATGACGTATCCATTCATCCAAAGCACCTTCAGTAGTATCACCACCACAAAGATGAAAAATAGGAGTCCTTGTATTACCAGCCGCTATAGCAATTGCAAGTGTTTCATATCTATCACCCAATAATACTACAGAGTCATATTTCTCATTTAGAAATAGCTCAGTAAACTTGACTAATGTCTCTGCCTGATTAGAAGAAATATCTGATTCTGATTCTGAAGCCACTGGTATCGGAATCTGATGATCAACCCGATCAGATATCTCCTCAATCGTTCTCCCGTACTTTTCACTTAAATGCGTTCCTGTCACAATAAGATCAATCCTAAGCTCATCACATTCGTGTCTCCTAAGCTCTCTTATAACAGGTGAAAGGAGTCCATATTCAGCTCGTGTGGCAGTTACAACAGATATCTTCTTCATATCTCTATCAATTCATCCTCTTCAAAATCCCTAATGGCCTTTGTCCCGATCACTTCATTCCATTTCATCGGGTTGATACCAGTTCCCGGTCTTTTTGTGGTCAAATTTTCATCTGTCAAAATTTCACCAGCTTTGATTTTTCTATTTGCAATAATGCTTTTTCTAACAATAGGTATATTCGCTATTTCAGATTCAGAAGGACTCTTAACACCAGTTCCTAATGCTTCTTCTACTTTTCTGATTCCCTCTACCATAGCTTTTAATTCATCAGGTTCAAGACTTGCTTTGTGATCAGGACCTTCCATATTTCGATCAAGCGTAAAATGCTTTTCAATAATCTTCGCACCTAGAGCTACTGCTGCAAGCGGTACCTCAATCCCTTTAGTATGGTCTGAGTACCCAACTGTCAGTCCACAGTGTTCTTTTAGCGTCAGCATAGCTCTAAGGTTAACGTCTATCATTGGAGTTGGATAATTTGTTGTACAATGAAGCAGTGTAATATTTCCTGCACCATTAGATTTTAGCACTTCAACAGCATTGTCAACTTCTTCAAGTGTACTCATTCCTGTAGAAAGAATGATATCCTTCCCTGTCTTTGCTATCTCAAGTAAATAGGGATAATTTGTTATCTCTCCTGATGGAATCTTCCAAACATCCTGAAGTGTATCAAGAAAATGAATGCTCTCAATTTCGAATGGTGCCGATAAAAACCGAATTCCAACCTCAGCACAATAGCGGGAAAGCTCTATATATTCATCCTGCTTCAATGTTAACTTTTCTAGCATTGCTTCCTGAGATTCTTCTCTGCCAAGATTCTCTTTTTGATATTCAGCCATTTTTGCCTGCTTAGATGCAAGTTTCTTGGGATTAAACGTCTGAAACTTTACAATATCTGCCCCACATTTTTTAGCTTCATCTATAAGAGATTTAGCTATTTTTATATCGCCGTTATGGTTTACACCCGCCTCTGCAATTATCAACACTCTGCTCATGCCATTCTGTCTCCTACTCGGATTTTCCCCTCATATTCATACTCCTGAACCTCGATAAAGGTGTCCTTTGTTTTTACATAGAACCCTTTTTCAGTTTTTCCTATAATCTGACCAGTTTTGCCAATGTATTCCCTTGCACCTTTTATTTCGGAAATTCGATTAATCTTTATTTCATGCCCATTTAGCATAGATGTAGCCATTGGACCCGGTTTACAAATTGCCCGAACAAAGTTGAACAGTTCTCTGCTAGTTGAGTTCCAATTAATAATTTCATCACCTGGGCCACGCATTCCACAATACATGCCAATCGGATCAATAGTATCTTGTTTTATGCGTATTACAGTTCCACTTTGGATTTGTTTTATTGCCTCATATAACACATCCGCGCATCCCATATATGCAGTACTTAACAGAGTGCTGTAATCGTCATGATCAGTGATTGGATAACTTCTTTGAATAATAATATCACCCGTATCAATACCAGCATCGACATAATGTACTGTAATACCAAATTCGGACTCATCATTTATCAATGCCCAATTCAATATATTTCTTCCACGATAATATGGCAACATTCCTGCATGACAATTAATTGTCTTTAGTGGTGGATAGTTTATTGTTCTTTCCTTAAAGATTTGATTAAATGACATGGACACAAACAAATCAACTTTATACTTTTCTATACGCTGAAGAAATTCATCCGAATTTATATTTTCACTCAATTCTACAGGAATATTATACTCCTCAGCCAATTCTAAGAGTCGAGGATCTCTGTTGTCAAACCTTACTGTAACAAATTTAATCTCAAGACTGTCATCTGCAATAAGTCTTCTAAATGCCTCATGTGCCCATGGACCATCCCCAAAGTAACCAATTCGGATCATGCTACACACCTCCTCTTCATTCTTTCAGTATTGAAAAGAACGAGCCTCTCGGTGTATAATAATATGGTTAGGCTATACCCCCCCCCAGATTGTTAACAATTCCGTAACATTTCATATTGTCCTCCACATCTGATATAACTGTACTATTTGCACCAATAATGCAATTGTTTCCTACTGTTTTCCCTTGGATGATCGTTACTCCGGCTCCGATCAAAGAATGGTGACCTACAGTGATATTCCCACAGAGTATTGCTCCGACTGCGACATGCGAATATTCTTCAATAGTATTTTCATGCTCAATGATTGCCCCTGTGTTAATAATACAGAAATCTCCTATTCTTGACTCTGCATTTATTACTACTCGCTTTCCAACAAAGGTTCCTTCACCTATTACTGCATCTTCTGAGATTATGGCTGAAGGATCTATAATCACAGGGAATTCAAACCCAATTTCGTGTGCCATATTCACCAGCTTGTCCCGAATCATCGATTTTCCCATATATCCAACACCCAACACTGCTTTATGAGTACCCTGCTTATAAATGCTTATTAATTCATTATCTGTTCCCAGATATTTGAACTCGCTCTTACATTCATGCGTATCTGTGTACCCTATAATGTGATAACTACCGTCCTTTACTATGCTGTCTGCCACGCTTTTTGCATGCCCACCGAACCCGAGGATTACTATTTTTTCCTTATTCTCCATATAGCTTTATCCTCATTTTTTCAAGTTCCGGCAGTTGTCCCATATCCATCCAGTCATTCTCACTAACAGGGAACACAGCAACCTTCTTGCCTTTTTGTCGCTCTCTTTCTACGATATCTGGGAAACCAATAGATATGCCCTCTTCTATATCGTCAATCACTTCTGGCTCAACTATATAGATGCCTGTGTTAGTCAAAAACGACATAAGTGGTTTTTCTTTCATGCTTTCTATATAACCATTTCTACCCATCTCAACTACACCGTAAGGGATATTCATATTCTTGTACGCACAAATCATGGTGATCATATTTCCACTTTCTTTATGGAACTTCACCATACTCTCATAGTTCGCGGTTAGAAGTGCATCACAGTTTGCAAAGAAGAAGGTTGAATCAAACTTACCTCTAAGCAGGCTTAATCCACCCCCAGTTCCAAGCGGCTTTTCTTCATCATACCAAGTAATATTATAGTGGTTCTCATTTTCAGCGAAGTATGCTTTCATTAGGTCCTTCTTGTAGTTTACAATGATGTGAAACTCATCACAACTATAAGATTGATATTCCTTCATAATATGCTCAATAATCGGAAGCTCTCCAACGGGAATCAGAGGCTTTGGAAGAACTCTTGTAAAAGGATCTAGTCGAGTACCTTTACCACCAGCATTTATGACTACAGGGATATTCAATGGAGTATGCACTCTCTGTGGATTTCCCATTTCTCCTGTATACACATCAAGGAGTTTACCATCAGTATCTATTATTGGAATCGCAATCCAGTTCCTCTTGTGATATAGTGTCTTCGCTTCATCAATGCTATAGGCTGACTTGGGATGATTATTTGCAGCTTCTACAGCAGAGCCAGACAATTTCCCGCCAGCTAGTAGATAGCGCCTTATATCGCCATCTGTAATACAATAATTTAGTATTCCTCTATCATTTATAAGAAACAGAATTCCATTGGAGTTCAAATCAATCTTCTGCATTGCCTCGGAAACTGTGAGAGATTCGCTTCCTATGAATTTTTCAATATTATCCATGATAAAATCTCCTTTGGAGGTTTCGTGGATCATCCGCAAACCTTCTCTACAGCTTCAATGACTTTTCTCGATACAAGACCCAAGTCTTCTTCATCAATGTTAGTGCTGCAAGGCAGAGTAATAATACGCTGCCACAGCCCTTCTGCTACCTCGATACAACTTATTGGACAATCCTTATATGGTTTCTGCAAATGTACTGGTTTCCAGAAAGAACGAGCCTCTATATCTGCTTTCTTCAACTCTGCGCAAATCTCTTTTGCAGTATTCAACTCTGTTCCTTCTAGCAGAACGATCCCGGAAAACCAACAGCTACTTCCCTCCGTAGTAGGAAAGAACGAGATGCCTTTGTCGTTTAATAGTTTTAACTGTGTCTCGTAATATCTGCGCACAAACCGTTTTGTGGTTATGAAATTGCTTAACCTTTCCATCTGAGCCACACCAACGGCAGCCTGGATATTTGTCATCCGATAATTGAAGCCAACCTCGTCAAAATCATAATCAGGCCATACTCTCGCTGTCGTTGTTAAGTGACGAACATGTGAAAGTATTTCTTCATCATTTCCTACTACTGCACCACCGCCGCCACAAGTGATGGTTTTGTTCCCATTAAAAGAAAGAACCGAAAGATCAGCAAGCAATCCGAAATTCTGACCTTCATATGTCGCGCCAATAGCACACGCTGCATCAACCACAAGAGGAATGCCATATTCATCAGCGATTTGACGCATTAATTTCATGTCCGGCATATTACCTAATGTGTACACCGGCATTAAAGCAGCGACTCTCCTACCTGTTGGCTTATGAATCAGAGTTCCGTCCTTTTTTTCGCAGTTCTTTTCAATTTCAGACCTAACCAACTCGGCATCCAAGCACCACGTAGAAGGGTCAATATCCATTAGCCATGGTTCAGCACCACAATGTGCAATAGAATTTGCGCTTGCAATGAACGTGAATGTGGGAATGATTACAAGGTCACCATGCTTCACTCCAATGGCGGTAAGAGCTGCATGAAGTCCTGTTGTGCCGGAACTTGTCGCAACAGCAAATCTACTTCCCGTAGCCTCTGCAACCATTGCTTCAAATTTTGTTACGTATTGGCCTACTGATGATACAAACGTTGTATCAATACAGTCATCCAAGTACTTCTTCTCATTCCCTGTTAAATTAGGAATTGCTAACGAAATCATATTATTCACCTTCTTACATCTTGCTATCAAGAGATCTCCCTGTTTCGATATGCTCGAAATTCGGTAAGTACTCTTTCATAATTGCCACAATTTCATCCTTTGTAGCCGTCTCTTTACCAAAGGCTGCATTCAAGCTCTCAAACAGAACCTCTACTCTGTTCTTGTCAGGAATTTGCTTGTCAGTGATTACTCCTAAAGAGGAGAATCTATCCATATCAGCTTTTTCTGTGTCCGTCACAAATTCCTCGAAAGGTTTCTCACCGGAAGTATCCGAAACAGCATAATGAACTGGATAAAGATTTGATCCATTTTTCAATTCTTCAGCTTTATCAATCGCCTCTTCATCAGAACTACACTCAAGCACTTCATAGCCATGGGCTTTCAGAAGTTCTGTCCCTATAGCATCGAATGTCATCATCTGGACTTCAGCAAGTTTCGGAAAGAAGATTGCACGATTTTCTCCAAGGATACAAGAAAGAAGGCAAATCTGCCCCGACTCCTCTGGGCTTACAAAGTAGCGGCGAACATCTGATGGCGCAGACAACGGTTGTAATTTCTGGATACGAGCCAGGAAACCAGCAGGGAGAGATCCGTTAGAGAATGCAACGTTAGCAAATCGTGCAGTCTTCACAGGGAACTTATCCGAGTAACTGAAGATCACATCCTCCATTATTCGCTTCGATGCCCCCATAATATTCACAGGATTCGCTGCCTTGTCTGTGGACACGCAGAAGTACTCCTCTGGAGGATATTCGGCCAAGAGATCCAGAAGCAATTTCGCATGAAGCACATTATTCTGTAACAGAGCTTCTACACTGTATATGTCCTTTTCTGATCTCACATGCTTGTGGGCAGAGAAATTTCCTACGATGTCAAAACCTCCACGAGACCTGAACATCTTCTCGAACACAGGAGATGAGAAATCCATCGGATATGGAATGTAATCATCTGGAACATACATACCCTTTGTCGAGCGAAGATCACGAGTCAATTCTGCCAATGCATTCTCATTCGTATCAACCACAACAAGTGTAGCCGGTTTAAATTGCAGGATAGCCTTGATGAATGAGGAGCCGATTGAACCAGCCCCTCCTATGACCAGAACGGACTTCCCTTCTATTTTCTTACTCAGTGTAGCCTTATTATCCTCAATGTCTGGCTTAAACATCGAGGATGGACGCTTTGTAACATGTCGACTTATGAATTGATCTAAACTAAACATTTCTCACTCTTCCCACACAGGGTGCTTAAGCACCCATTTATCATACTCATTCTTTTCAAACAGATCAGTATTATAAAGTGAATCAATAATCTTCCAGAATTCTGTCTCTGTATAACCACAGAAATGGCAAAAATCCCTTACACTCCAAGGATCTAACTTATCATCATGCTCTTTTACAATCTGTTTTGCTTCATCGCGAGTAATTATTCCATATCTAACCATTCTTGCGGCATAGTCTGTAGCAAATTGATGACCAAATTTCGGATACTTCATCCATGAATGTACTAAATACGCTCTACTATCGACCTGGTCAAAACATTCTGCATGATGAGTCCTATTCCACTCATGAGTAAGATCATGGAATCCATGCTTTCTTGCAAACTCATAGTTCTTAAAACTATTCCATTTTGTATAATAGGAGATGTAAATAGGATCAAGCCTATCAAGTTCATCCTGCTTTGGTGCACGTGTAAAATACAAATCCTGAACACTTACCCCAGCACCGTCAATAAGTTCCTGTTCATCAATTCCAGAGGCCACTCCGTTACTAAGTTGCTCTTTAGCGGAATATGTATCTTTTGCATCAGATCCGCCATACTCATAGCTGACATTCTCTCCATAAACCAAGAGTGGCGTATTAAACTTTGCTGCCATGATAAGCGGATACGTATAGATAAGACGATCTACATACCATGTAGGTTTGCCGTACTTCTCAAACATATATCGCATCAGCTTCTTTTGAGCGCGTATATCGGGCTTACAACTAATAATTGAGCACCCAAACTCCTCAGAGATATTCTTAAGATTGTGAATGCCTGCATCAGTCATCGGGAAGTTGTCCTCAACTGAGAAAAGTATCGGATTCATTTGCATAACATTTTTCATGAGATGCACCTGGTAATGAGAGTCCTTACCTCCGGAAACCGCTATCGCGCAATCTGGTCCATCTCCATTCATTCCGCGATACTTATCACAGATTGCTTCAAACTCTTTCCAACGTGCATCCCAGTCAATAGACTTACGTCTCTCATAAGACTGGCACGCAGAACATACGCCTTCCTCATTGAAGCTGATACCAGGTCTGGTGTTAGGCATTACACATTTTTTGCAGTAGAACATATTACTTATCCTCCTTCATGATTTGATTTTTTAGCCCTATAATTATTTCTTTAGTGTTTTCCCAATTAAGTAAAATAATAATCAGCATGAATAAAATCTCGAGGGCATATAAAAAGAAATTATTAGACTGATAATAAATAATTAGAATTGATTGAGCCATTAAAATAACATATGTAACGATGTCTCTTACAATTTTTATTTTCAGCGAAATATATTTTTTTGACATTCTATACCGTATGATCCAAACAAAAAAATAAGAGAAACATGTTGCTAATGCAGCACCCTGAGCACCTATAATTGGAACAAACATGAAATTCATAGCAATATTCGATAAAGCACCAAATACGGTTGACCTCGCAAATTTACCACCTTCCTTTTGAGCGGAAAAAAAAGCCCCTAAATACCCAGCCATTGCCCCAAATACGTTTGAAATAAGCAAAAGTGGGACATATTTCCATGCTTCATAAAAATCCTTCGAATACATTATGCTTGCTATCAACTTAGTACCTAAAATTATTAATGAGCATGAAGTAACCATCAAGAAATTATAAGCAGAATAAGTTTTTGAAAAAAACCCATCGCTATCATTCTCATTGTAGTTCTTGATAGCTGAGATACCCCAAACTTGCCCAAATATGTTCTGTAAAACATTCAAAATTGATGGTATCTTATACCCAATGGAATAAATGCCATTAGTATTAAGTCCACAAAATGCAGTTACAATATACCTATCTGACGCATTACTCACCCACCAACTAGCATTATTAGCTACCTGAGGGGCACTGAATCTGGTCATTTCTTTCTTTAAATTCTTATCAATGATTATCGTAGAATTTATAACCGATATTTTTAGAACGATAATAATATAAATAGACTGAACAAGTGGTGATAAAATATTGGCAAGGAAATATCCATTTAAACCAAGTGGTATTACGATTAGAAACAGCAAATTATATAGTATCATAGTTGCCGTTGCTATTATTCCTGATATAGAAACAACTTTAACCCTATTCATCCCTACAGCAGCTTCGATCAAAATGGTATTCAGTCCATTTGCTAAAAACATCAAAAAAAAGGAAATCTCATAATCCTTTAATAATTTGCTAACTTGTAAAAAATGGTTAGCAATCAAAATAAGTAAAGTTATTAGTATGGCATTTCTTAAATATCTCAAACTAATTGCTAATATTTGATCCTCATCTGCATCTTTGTCGAGTAAAAACCTTTGAGTAGCAACGGATATATCAAGAGTTAATACTGGAAACAACAGTCTTACCGATGTATATATAATCTCATATATACAGTATTGCTCTGTAGATAAAATGCTGGTATAAAGAGGAACCAATAAGAATACAAAAATTTTCGTTCCAAATTGACCTATTGTTAGAATTCCAGCATTTTTAATTAACTGTTTGTATTTGTCCATAATAGTCAGCATAAACATTATCCATTAAGATTTTTTTTTATCTCACGGATAACTTCACATTCTCCTCTTTCATTCCGATCAAAAAGGTATTTCTCAATTAGTTTTGGAATTAGAGAATAATCTGGCTCATAACCCTCTGATATCTTTTTTACGCATTCTTTAACTTCAATTGCAGAAATTGGAGAAAATACATTTTGATCATATGTATATATATGTTTTTTTCCAGAAAAAATAATTATCGGCTTTTTTTCTATCACTGCTTCAGACAGTACGGTCCCAGCTATAGTTGATACTGCTTTTGAATTTTTTATTAGTTCGCTCGCAGAAATATGATAATTAATCAGTTTTACATTCTTAATTTTCTTTATTTGATCATAAAAATACTTTGTATAAAATGTTTCCATGCAAGGGATATGATACTCCATCTCCCACATATTTATTTTATATAGATCAGGATGTTCCTTTACATATAAGCAGTAACCTTCAGGTAATGCCTGTGCAAGCATTCTTATATAAAACAATTGACTGTCAATAACATCTGCATTTCCTGTCAGTACAGCTTCGGGCTCGAAATGAAGAAAATAAACCAAAAATGGAATCTCTTTATTATATGGCTCATATAGTTTATTCACATATTTCTGCATCTTTTTTATATGTTTAATCGTTCTCCAATAACTTATGAAGTCCGACTCATGATAATGTATAGGATATTTTCCTCTAACTAAGAACGATGCCAACCGCACACCATAAGACCCAAATAGCTTGTAGATAAAACTCAATACGTGACTATACGGAATCCCATCAATCCCAGAATTATAATTGTATCTTGAAGCATATGATGCTATTTGTTGAATTATAATTTCACTCTTTTCACTATGGTTTATCAGTAAAGAATCGTCATTGATTTTATAAACTCCATACTTATCAAAAAAATGATAATAAATGTTATAGCAAGGTATCTTTTCCTTCTTCATCATTTCTTCAAGTATATAATCAGATGCAAATCCGTGAATTGTATTTGTGATAATGCATGCATCTATCTTGTTATTTTTTATTAATGATTTCCAATATCCATATGCAGAATAAAACTGGTAATGAGAAAAATATATATCATCTTTCACTCTTCTCGCCCCATAGTCTGCAATGTGAAACAGTTGTAAGTATGTTTTCAGGTCATCTAAATCATAGTCTATAGTTTCAAGATTATCCATTATTTCGGAAAGAGTAACAATCTTTTTTATGCGAGACACATTCTCATACTTTTCCCTATGATGACCAAAGTCATCCAACACTAGCAACGCAATTTCCCAATCTGTATTTTGTAAGATAGTATCTACAAATAATGCTCCTCTATCCGATAATATAATCCTCTTCATGAGTTACTTCCCCTAAATAATGAAATTCGTCTCCGTTTTTTTTCCTTTTTCAAAGAAATATCTGGATTATTATGTAAGCATTCTGAATATACAAAGAATATCATGCTGATAAACGACACAACAACGAATGACTCTGTGAAACCATACAGTAAATAACTGAATAGAATTGCAAGTTCTTTGCTTTTCAATCTATTTGTGAGACTACTTGCACAATAATAATTTAATCCTATCCATACAACAGAAATCACTAAGCCATAAATCAAAAGCATAGATAAGTATGTATTATCTAGAACTTGATAGTTCTCAACAGCATATGATTCTGCAATTCTCTGCCCAAAGAGCTTTGGCCTATATAATGTTAAAAACAACTTGCCATATCTTAATCTGTTCTGAAGCATAAGATTTAGTTGTGTAAGAAACGAAATCTTTCCGTATCCCCAGTTAAACAGAAAATTTACTATAAATAAAATAATAGTTACATGCGGTATTATTGTTCTCACAAAGTTTTTTTGCAATATTTTTGTTTTTTCGAATAGTATGAGTAACATTATTTCAATTACAACGCATAAGAAACCTGATCTGCTACCAGTATAAATATATAGCGCATTGCCAATAAAAAGATATAATATACAAAATCTTAAAGTCTTGACTTTTTTCTTGCTTAACAAATATATATTCGCTAGGGCAAAAAAATCAACATATATATAATTAGGGCGTTTTGTTATTAACGTATATGTTCCATTTATAAATCTACTCTGAATATCTCCTGTATTGATTGATTGAACTAAAGCAATTAATAGTAATATTGTTCCTACTATCAACAAGTCTTTATAAATATACTTCAATTGATCTTGTTTAACCTGGTCTAAAAGGAATAATGTAAATATCGAAAAGAATATCGAATACTTCCCACTCATAATTACCGTTATTATTCCTATCATCAACAGCAACATCCAAATTGTCATTCTTTTTCTACCACACGTGATCTTATGCATGATAAAAATAGAAATCGCAACGGCAATCACTGTTATTATCCTACCAGCGTTTCCTGTCACATCTAATCCGAGCATTTTCAACGAAAACAGCGGAAGAAAATATAGCAGGAATCCAATCGTTGAATTCTTAACATACCCTTTCGTCTTACCCAAAGAATTTATGTTTAATTCTTGCAATTCGGTCATACTCTCTTTCTCCAACTATCCTTTTGAGAATCCTACCTATTTTATATATTTTCATGTCCCTATCGGATTTCCAGGTTCCTGCATAATGATGAACAGACATCGTATTATCAGTTATTCGCATTTCATTTGTTTCTACGTTATATGGGTCAAAATAATCCCATGCATAAAAATGTATGTCTTTTTCTATGCATGTTGTCTTATCCATTTTATATCCTTGTCTTTTTAAGACATCCGTAGTTATTGTGCAGACTGTAGTTGTATTTGGTCTTCCGTTTCCAAGCAAAAAATCATGTGATAAATAATATGATAATACATCTTGAAGCAATCCATTTCCTACTTCACTTCCCATAATTAACCCTGAACTTATTAATCCATTTTGTGCATAAGGAAGGAAAACTTTATCATCCACCAATGAATCCAGCGGTTTCAGAAGTTCAACATCCGTATCCAAATAAATACCGCCCTCATTGAATAAAATATCAAATCTTGCAACGTCTGATACAAACGCATATTTCTTAGCTTTATATGCCTGTTCAGCATATTTATATTTTTTTATATCAAAATTCTGCTCATTCCACTCTTTTATATTGTAATTTGGGCAGAAAGTCTTCCAGCTATTTATACATTTTTGTACAATTTCCGGCTTTTGATTTTCACCAAACCAACAATAATGTATTACTTTTGGTATCATGCGTTTCACCTATACTTTCTTGCTAACCCAAATATCCTTATATCATCCACAAAGTACCGTTTGAACATTCTCTTCGGTTCCTGGAGAAATCTGTAAAACCATTCCAAGCCTTTATCTTGCATCCATTGTGGTGCTCTCTTTACTTCACCTCCGATGAAATCCACGCATCCACCCATTGTAAAACTGATAGGAACGCAGTAATTATCTTTGTTCTTTGCTATGAACTTCTCTTGTTTCGGACAGCCAAGAAACACTATCAGAATATCAGCACCACTGTTTTTAATCCGTTCATTCGCCAGTTTCAAATGCTCTCTGTCTTTCTCAAATCCAAATGGTGGAGAATACGAATCGACTAAATTTAATTCCGGATACTTCTCCTTGATCCTCTTTGTTGCCCTCTCAAGCACTTCTTCTTTTCCGCCGAAAAGAAACACTTTATAACCCTTTTCAGTAGCAAGATCCATGACATCCCAAACAAAGTCCGTCATACAAACTCGTTCTTTTATGGGATACTTAGTTTTCCTTGAGAGCTTTACTACAATCTGACCATCTGTAAGAATCAGATCGGCATTATTACAGATGCCAAGAAGTTCGGGATCATCTTGCATTTTGACAACAATGTCAGAATTTGGTGTAACAACATAATGATAACCCGGAGTCTGAATCAGCTGATCCACACAAGATTTTGCCTCTGCAGCTGTTAGATTATCAACATACGTATTCAAAAATGGAATCCTGTTTGTGTTCATCTCTTTACTGTTCTCCAGTTCTATGTATCAATTTCATAAGCCTTACGGCTCTAATAGCAGGGATCATAATTTTGACTCTTTCTCGCTCAAGATAGCCAGTCAGGCACATCCTTTCCCATGACTCAACACCCACATCATCATGTGGTCGAGAACCATATGAAGGTCTTCAGCTATCTGCATATCATTGACATCAACGTGTATGCTGTAGTCGGCCATCTGTTTCATTTTACCGCCAGAGTACCCAACGATTGCAATCGTAGTTCCGCCATGCTCCTTTGCATATTTCATTGCATTAACGACATTTGCACTGTTACCGGAACCGGAGATTCCAATCAGAATATCTCCCTCTTTCATCTTCACTGAGAGGGGGAAACGGAAGCACTCGGCATAAGATTCATCATTTGATACTGCCATCATTGTAGGTACATTGTCGCTCAGACATTCAAAATTATAAAGCGGAATGCCTTTCATCTTTTCAGCGTCTGGAGTACCATCGTTATGATGCCCATCAAGCCCAATCAACCCCATATTAACGCCCTTATTAAAATCACCTGCATAATGACTTGCTGTTGCAGCGCTTCCACCATTACCGCAGATAAAGATATGCTTGCCTAAGAGTCGTGCTTCTTCAAGCACATTCATTACTGTGTTTACCGATTCCAGATCAAGCTTTTTGAATACCTCAATCTCGCGATCACGGTAAGCCTGCAGTTCACTCAAGTAGTTCATAGTTTCATTCCTCAACTTCCCGGGACGTATTCCCCTATAATATATGGTCAAGCACACATGGTTCGTGGCGTCAAAAATCACATCCCAGCCTTTATGGCATCCTTAACCGTTTGTCTCACAGCCTCATCAGATGTGTGTTTCGGTGTCCAGCCTGTGCTCAGTACCTTACTGATATCGTAGCTGAACCTCGGAACATCGCCCTTCCATCCACGGTCACCACCGGTATAATTGAACTTCACATCATTAAGTCCAAGCTCTTCTACCGCAATCTCCGCGATGTGTGTAACTGTAGTTCCTGGACTTGTCACACCGATGTTATATACAACCTCTCCAGGAGTGAAGGACTGTGTCAGCTTCATAATAGCTTCCACAAGGTCAAGGACATAGATATACGGCTTACACTGTGTTCCATTACCAAGAATCTCAAGCTCTGCCGGATTCTTTCTTAGTTTTCTAATAAAATCAAACACGGCTCCGTGTGTGAGCCTCGGACCAATCACATTAGGGAATCTGAAGATGACCGCAGACATATCACACATGGAAACGTATGAAGAAATAAGTGCTTCTGAAGCAAGCTTCGCTCCTCCATAGTAGGATACTGGCATAAGTCCACCAGTCGTCTCAGTCAGTTCTACATCCAGCATCTCGCCATAAACAGCAGATGTGGAAGCAAAGAACATCTTCTTCACATTAGCCTTACGCATACCTTCCAACAGAGCTCTGGTGGTAAGCAACGTATCATTGAAATCAATACCCGGCTCCTTACCACCCTTCTGAATATCAGAGTTAGCAGCAAGGTGGTATACAACATCGATAGCATTCTCAGCAAAGATCTGATCAACTTTCTCCTGATCCGCCAGTTCAACTTCATAGAACCTAAAGTTCTCATCATCTTTAAGATGTTCTATATTTTGTTTTCCCATAATCAGCTTGTCTGCACAGACTACTTTGTGTCCTTCTGCCAACAAACTATCTATAAGATGAGAGCCTATAAATCCGGCGCCACCTGCTACAAGAATGTTCATTCCTCAGTCTCCTCTGTGTTTATCGTTTTATATTTCTTTATTTCTGCCGGTAT
>AUXO017085396.1_pt1 | contig 19588 bp, 17 predicted proteins | sample 768731 | NCBI WGS metagenome assembly AUXO01 (sample SAMN02715735, study PRJNA202380) | gut metagenome | biome: sheep rumen | host: Ovis aries | place: New Zealand: Palmerston North
ATCTACTACGTCATCAACATCTTCCGCCTTCCCCACCGCATGGCCTACAAGACCACCATACCCCCATACCTTGTCAGGTACTGCACGTTGCTCGGCCTCAGCTCCATACTCTACATCTACGTATGTTTCAACTACAGCCCCGTCGGCCTATGCTGGTACGTAGCCGTTTTCTCCGCCATCAACCTCTATCTCGTCTTTCAGACCCTGGACAACATGGCACGCACGCTGCCCCCGCCCCACATAGTCACCGAAGACGGCACCATCGAGGAAGACCCCGATGAAACCAGCCAAAATGACGACGAGGCCGAGGCACGCCGTCAGGAAGACTTCAACGAGAAGAACCTCCACTACTATCACCGTATACAGCATTGGATGCAGACCCACCGCAACGACTGGTGCGACTACACCTTCAACCGCGACCGCCTGTGCGAGGAGACCGGCATCAACCGTCAGCTCATACTCCAGTGCCTGCGCAGCCAGGGCTACAACAACGTACACGAATACATCACCATCTATCGCGTGCAGGAACTCAAGAACCTCATCAAGTCCGGACAGATGCAGACAGCCACCGAGAGCGACCTCGCCGGCTTCGCCACCGCCAAGACCGCCCGCCTCAGCTTCCAGCGCATCTACGGCATCAGCCTCGACCAGTACATCTCCCAGCACGCCAAGTAAGGCCGATCCGCACGCCCGGCATCCCTCAAATCCCACGGCTTTATCATGTCCCTGTCTACGAAAAATCTTTACACTCTTTCCCGAGGATATCAGAAAGATACCATTTTTTGCACCTGTAACCCACTGATATTCAAACAGTTTACTACACTTCACCGCTATATCGCCGGCTAAAGACCGGCTAAAGGCCCGCTAAAGGCCGGCCAATCAAAACCTCAACATCTTTCCGAAAAATATTTACATTTCCTCAACCCTTCTGACCTCTATTCATTCGCCCTCACCATTCGGACATTTCTCAACCACTCAAACTTTTCCTTCATTTTTTCCATACGTAAAATAAAAATTCATATATTTGCATAGCATCTCACGCGCTTTCATTTGTCATCACACGTGCCGTATGTTCAGTTTTCGCACATTTTCTTTTACCTTTTTTATTTTTTTTGTATCTTTGCGCGTTGAAGCATTATGTTTAGGAGGATAGTTCCCATATTATTGCTGCTCGCCGTGCTGGTATCCGAGGTCTTTGCATTCCCGGTATCAGATATTCGCCGGCGCAAGCGTATTCATAAGCCGGATACGATTGCCGTTGCTGCAGTGCAGGATATGCCAGGCTTCTCAGTCAGGCGAATGAGTACGTCAGCATATCCGGTGCAGATGATGGTAGTTGGTCGTGCCGTCAGGGTACAGAGCCCGGAGAACCAAGTCTTGCCTATCTACACTTCGACCGGAGGCTTCTACATGGTCATGCGTCTTACCAAGGGCACCAACTGGCTCAACGGCCTGCCCCGTGGCAGATATTTTATCAACAACCGTACGATTACGATAAACTGAGCAAATCCAGCAGATATGGAGAAGGAAGAAATTATACCCGAGGTTCCTGTAGAGCTGATTAAGGCCGAGCTTACTGACGAGCGCAGGCTGCGCCGTACCAACAAGAGCGGCAACGAAATATATATCGTCACTTGGCAAGACTCCCCCAATACCTTACGCGAGATAGGCCGTCTCCGCGAGATAGCATTCCGTGCGGCAGGCGGCGGTACAGGCAAGAGCCTGGACCTCGATCAGTTTGATACCTGTGACAATCCGTACAAGCAGATGATAGTCTGGGATCCAGAGGAAGAGAAGATACTCGGCGGATACCGCTACATCCTTGGTAAGGACTGGGAGTTGGACGAAAGTGGCCAGCCCAGGCTTGCCACGAGCCACATGTTCCGTTTCTCCGAACGCTTTATGCAGGAGTATGCTCCGTGGACGGTAGAGCTGGGACGCTCGTTCGTGACGTTGGAATACCAGAGCAGCCGTATGGGTGCAAAGGGCATCTTTGCCCTTGACAACCTGTGGGACGGCCTGGGTGCGATTACCGTAATTGAGCCCACGGTACGCTATCTTTTCGGCAAGTTTACGATGTATCCGTCGTACGACCGTCTCAGCCGCGACATGATTCTCTATTTTCTCAACAAGCACTTCCCGGACCCGCAGCACCTGATTGAGCCGATTTGCCCGATACGGTACGAGCATGATCCCGCAATGTTTGCAGACATATTCACCGAGGACGATTTCAAGCGCGACTACCGTATCCTTAACAAGGCCGTGCGTCAGCGGGGCCTCAACATACCTCCGCTCGTCAATGCCTACATGTCGCTCTCGCCGACGATGAAACTGTTCGGTACGGCCATAAACGACGGCTTCGGCTATGTCGAGGAAACGGGAATACTGATTGCCGTCGACGAGATCCTGCAGGAGAAGCGTATGCGTCATATCGACACCTTTGCTGCCGAGCATCCTGAACTGGTACGCATTACGAGTGGAGCAAACAAGATATTCTATCCGGTGAAATGATGCAGTGGGAGCAGCTTCTATCCAACAAGCGACTGGGGCAGGAAGGCACCCCTCACCGCAAGGATGACCGTACCGAGTTCCAGCGCGACTACGACCGTCTTATATTCTCAGCCCCTTTCCGCAGGCTGCAGAACAAGACCCAGGTCTTTCCGCTGCCAGGCAGCATATTTGTACACAACAGGCTTACGCATTCACTCGAGGTCAGCAGCGTAGGGCGCTCGTTGGGCAACGATGTGAGCCGTCTGTTGCTTGAGCGGCATCCTGAACTCAAGGACACGCATTTCACCGAACTGGGCAGCATAGTAAGCGCAGCCTGTCTTGCGCACGATCTTGGCAATCCCCCGTTCGGACACAGCGGCGAGAGAGCAATAGGCACATATTTCAGCGAGGGAGACGGAGGTTTCCTCCGTGGCTGGACTTGTCCCGAGACAGGCGACTCTATCAGCGATGCACAATGGAACGACCTCATTCACTTCGAGGGCAACGCCAACGCATTCCGTCTGCTTACGCACCATTTCAACGGGCGCAGACAGGGCGGCTTCGTCATGACGTACAGCACGCTGGCCAGCATCGTCAAGTATCCTTTCAGCAGCGACCTGGCCAAGAAGAAGCGTAAGTTCGGTTTCTTCCGTGACGAGGAGGAATACTATACCCGCATAGCGGCAGAACTGGGCATAAGGCGCTACGACAGCCCCCAGGGCTCACTGCAGTATGCACGCTATCCGCTGGTCTACCTTGTAGAGGCAGCCGACGATATCTGCTACGAGATAATGGATATCGAGGACGCCCACAAGCTCAAGATACTGACCACGGCCGATACCAAGGAACTGCTGCTTGCATATTTCCCGGCATCGCGGCAGGACCACATCCTCGGGAGGATGAACACCCTGGACGACGTAAACGAGCAAATCGTGTACCTGCGTGCCTGCGTCATCAACGAGCTGGAGACAGAGTGCGTCCGCGTCTTTGTCGATAACGAGGCCGCCATCCTGCAAGGCGAGTTCGAGGGCTGCCTCATAGACCATATAAGCCAGGTTCCGCTCAACGCCTATCGTGCATGCCAGAAGGTAAGCGTGGGTAGCATATACCACAGCAAGGACGTGATGGACATAGAGATTGCCGGTTTCAAGGTCATCACCACCCTGACGGACATGATGGTACAGGCAGTGACGCATACAGACCGCGCATTCTCGCAGTTGTTGATAAACAGGGTCTCTACACAGTACGACATCAAGGCACCGACGCTGTACGGCCGTATAATGGCAGTGTTGGACTATATATCCGGCATGACCGATGTCTATGCCCTGGATATGTATCGTAAGATAAACGGCATGAGCATTCCTACGCTTTAGGGGAAGTCCATGCACAACGGACAGACAATGGAAAGTATAAGGATTATAAACGACAGTCACCATGAGTTGCCCAGGTACGCAACTCCGTTGAGCGCGGGAATGGATCTTCGCGCCAGCCTGGATGAGCCGGTGAAGCTGAAGCCTATGGAGCGACGCCTGATACCCACGGGCCTGCGCATCGCCCTGCCAGCAGGATACGAGGCCCAGGTACGCCCTCGCAGCGGCCTTGCACTGAAAAATGGAATCACCGTACTGAATACCCCAGGTACCATAGATGCCGACTACCGTGGCGAAATAGGTGTTATCCTTATCAACCTCGGTACCGAGGACTTTGTCGTAGAGGACGGCGAGCGTATAGCACAGATGGTGATAGCTCGTCACGAGCAGCCGCAGTTGGTCGAGGTCGCAATCTTGGACGAGACAGAGCGCGGCGAGGGAGGATTCGGTCATAGCGGCCGGAAATAGCAGTCACACCCATTTGTAGGGAAGGAACGCAATGAGACGCATATTGTATATAGTACTGTCACTGTTTTCTTGTCTGGCCCTGCAGGCACAGACCAGGGCGGACTATTTCCTGATGGAGGCAGGCAAATACCGTATGCGTCGTGAATGGAGCACGGCAATGATGCTGTATCGTCATGCACTTGCCGTCAGTCCGCAATCTGCTGAGTCCATGTACCAGCTGGGACGTATGTACTATTATATACGCGAGGACAGCATTGGCGAGAAGTACATGCTCCAGGCTATAGGGACAGACAGTACCAACACTTCCTATCTTGAGTCCATGGCCGCCATCTATCTGCGTACCAACTGCGCCGAAAAGGCATTGCCCTTGCTGGAGAGGATGAGTGCGTTGGAGCCGCGCCGTACGGACGTGCTGTCGCACCTGTCCGGCTATTATGCCGATACGGGGCAGCTTGAGGACGCCATCAAGACCCTGGATCGCTGGGAGACGCTCGAGGGCAAGATGCCTCAGCTGTCGTACGAGAAATATAGCCTGTATAATCAGCTGGGAGACAGCATAAGGGCTTTCAACGAGCTGGAAACCTTGTGCGACGAGTTTCCAAGTGACATGACCCACAGGGTACGCATGGGGTACCAGTATCAGCAGCATGGCAACCTGAAGCGTGCCATTCAGATTTACGACGAGGTACGCAATATAGAGCCGCATAATCCTCAGCTGCAGGTGGCTATGCTGGACTATTACGAGGCGCTGGGACAGAAAGACCGTGCCGTAGCCATTCGTGATTCCATCATGTTGGACGTTCATGCGGACAGGCAGGTACGTATGGGCCTGATGCAGAACTTCGTCCAGAGCCAGATAGGCAATCCCAATGGTGATTCGCTCGTTGCAGACCGATTCGACAGGATTCTGTCGGTAGATACAGCCAATGTCGAGCTTATGGGGATGTACGCAGCGTACATGTCCTATAGCGAGAAGCCTGATTCGCTGATTTGCCCGATTATGCAGAGAGTGCTGCGTGTCGAGCCGGACAACGACATGGCCACGCAGTGGCTGTTGCAGTATTTTGCCAGGAGACAGGAGTTTGCCTCTCTCGAGGAGATTTGCCGCCGTGGAGCCAACTACCACCCTGAGAACCTTGCCTACCATTATTTCCTTGGCATGACATTCTCCGAGCGCGGGAACGATTCCGGCGCAGTGGAGATATGGAAGAAAGGACTCAGACAGCGGAGTTCCGAAGCCTCCGGCACCCTGGTGTCAGATGTCTTCACGGCATTGGGCGACTTGTATTTCAAGACAGGCGATGTACGTGAATCGTATTGTGCCTATGACTCAGCCTTGGTCTATAACAAGGACAACATACTGGCACTCAACAACTATGCATATTTCCTTTCCCTGCGCAGGGAAAACCTGGACAAGGCCGAGCAGATGAGCTACAGGACCATAAAGGCCGAGCCGGAGAACAAGACATATCTTGATACCTATGCATGGATTCTCTTCATGCGTGGCGAGTATGCCGAGGCAGCCCATTACATGGATCGCGTGGTAAGTCCTGACAGCACTGGTACCGCCCTGCTGGCAGACCCTGCCAGTACAAGTGTCATTCTGGAGCATGCCGCCGATATTGCATGGTTCAACGGGGATACTGGACGTGCCTGCTACTTGTGGGATATGGCCGTAAGGCTCGGTGACGAGGATGTGTCTGCCGTGCTTCTGAAGAAGTCTAAGAAAAGAAAGTACTTAAAGAAATAGAATCTGATAGTCTGATGAGGTACAAGTATCTCTTTATAGCATTTGCAGCCGCCGTGTTCCTGGCTTCGTGCTCTACTACGAGGAAGGCCGCGCGCGGAAAGTCCGGACAGGTCTCAGGGTGGAACACAGGCGACTGTGTGACGCAGCGTACCGGTCTTGTCCTGAAGAGCGGCGACAGGAGCGTAAGTCTTGGAGGTTCGCTCAGGATGAAGCGCGACGATGTCATACAGATGAACCTTACTTACGGTTTTCTCGGTATCGGTGTAGGCTCGATGGAACTTACACAGGATAGCGTGTTGTTCGTAAGCCGCATGACAAAGCAGTATACGCGCTCCTCCTATGACGAATTGTCCGAGATTGTTGGCAAGAGGATTTCGTTTGCGGATATCCAGCGCTATTTCTGGGGAGAGGCTGGCGAAGGCAAGACGCCTGTAGTCAGCTGGAAATATACCGGTTTCTCCGATATGGGAGACGACAGGAGACTGCCTTCCGGCCTGGAGCTCAGCGTAAAGTCTCCGGGGCGTTCGGCCGATGCCTTAATCCAGTTGTCTAATCCCAGGGTGGATGACGACTGGAACAAGCGGACAAGGATTAACGAGAGGAACTATGACCGTCTTACGTTGGAACAGGTGGCCCGGCTGCTGCTCAGTATAGTAAACAGACTCTGACATAAGTGTCGTAAAATTACGGTTGCCTGATGTATACAAGATATGTGTTCAAGTTATTTGCCATTGTCGTCCTGATGTCGGTCACGGCATCTTCTGCTGCACAGAACAGCAAGAAGGTAAAGGCCCTGAAGGCACAGAAGACCCAGTTGCAGAAAAATCTTAAGAGGTCGCAACAGGATCTGGCCAAGACCAGGAAGGAGGTCAAGGCAGGGCACGCGACCTTACACCATATAGGCATCCAGTTGGATGACCACTTGGCCCATATCCGCAACATGGAGGGTGAGATGGCAAGTGTCGAGGACAGTATATCGGTACTGAACCGCGATATTGCAGAGAAAGATTCTCTGTTGCTCGAGAAGAAACGGAAGTATGCACGAGCCTTGCGTTTCATCCGCCAGTTCCCCAAGGTCAAGTCCCCGCTGCTGTTCGTACTCAGTGCAAAGACCTTTACCCAGATGTACCGCCGTGCCCGCTATGCCAGGGAATACGCAACGTATCAGAGGGATCTGGGGCAGCAGATACAACGCAGGCAGGGTGAACTGATGGAGGCACACAATATGTTGCTTGCAGCCAAGAGCCGTATGGCAGGAATCATACGCAATGTGTTGCAGGAGCGTCGCAGGCTCAATCAGGAACAGGTCGCACAGAAAAAGGTCGTCAGCCGTCTTGAGGAGCGTCAGAGGGGACTGAATTCCAAGGTTACGCAGCAACAGAGGGAACTGAACCGTCTTAACAAGAAAATAGACGACCTGATAGCATACGAGATAGAGCAGGCACGCAAGCGGGCGCTGGAAGCCGCGCGCAAGAAGGCCGCCGAGGAGGCAAGGCGCCGTGCTGCAGCCGAGTCAAGACGCAAGGCGAATGATGCCTCCATGTCTAACTCACAGAGTACGGCAGCAGCGTCTGACAGGAAGGAAAGACCGACAAGTGCTCCTTCGTCATGGCTGACGCCCGAGGAACGTCAGCTGACGGGCAGTTTCGAGGCAAACCGCGGACGTCTTCCGATTCCTATTACCGGACAATATATGATTGCCGGACGCTTTGGGTCATACCAGGTTTCCGGATTGAGTCATGTGAAGCTTGACAACAAGGGGACAGACTATGTCGGTCAGCCGGGAGCCAGGGCACGCTGCATCTTCGACGGCGAGGTTACTGCCGTCTTCCAGTTCGGCGGGACCAAGAACGTGCTGGTCCGTCACGGCAGTTACATTTCAGTCTACTGCAACCTGTCTTCAGTCATTGTCAGCAAGGGACAGAAAATACATGCCAGGGATATTATCGGAACGGTGATGGACGATGGTAACGGACGTTGCCTGCTGCATTTCCAGCTTCGCAAGGAAACTGTCAAGCTCAATCCCGAGGCATGGATTGGCCGTTAGGCTATAGCGGAAGGTTCTCCAGCAGTTGGATATATATGTCCAACGCCTGACGGATTTCACCAAAACAGACGAATTCATCGGCAGAATGGCTGCGACAGCTTTCGCCTGGTCCTATCTTCATCGACGGACAACTTAGCAGGGCCTGATCGCTTAGTGTGGGACTGCCGAATGGAGTCAGTCCTATCTGGACGGCCCTTTGTGCCATAGGATGTGACAGGTCTATGCTTGACGGGTTCAGGCGCGTGCTGCGTGCCGTTACGTCGCTTTTTACGTTGGATTTGATTATGTCCAGAATCTCTGTGTTGGTATACAGCTCGTTGCTGCGTATGTCAGCGGTGAAGGAGCAGGTGTCAGGAACCACATTGTGCTGTGTCCCTGCATTCACTACGGTAACGCTTGTCTTGACGGCACCCAGGATTGGGCTTGTTTTTGGGAAAGTGTAGTTCCTTATCCAGTCAATGTCGTCCATTGCATGGTATATGGCATTGTCCCCTTCGTCGCGTGCTGCATGTCCGCTGCGTCCGTGTGCAGTGAAGTCGAGTACCATCAGTCCCTTTTCAGCTATTGCAGGCTGCATGCCAGTCGGTTCGCCGACAATTGCCGCGTCTATATGCGGAAGCATGGTCAGGGCACGTTCTATGCCGTTTCTTCCGCTGACTTCTTCCTCGCAGCTTGCCAGGTATATCAGGTTATACGTCCTGTCTTTCATGGAGAGGTTCCTGAATACCTGTAGCAGTGTGACCAGGGATGCTCCGTCGTCGTTGCTGCCCAGTCCGTAGATGCGGTCGCCCTCTGTCGTCGCCTTGTATGGATTACGTGTCCACGAAGTGCTTGGTCGTACGGTATCTATGTGGGCATTGAGCAGTAGCGTCCGGCGCCCTTCGGCATAGTCCGGCGCAATTGACCATACGTTATTGCCGTCGCGCCGTATGTCAAGGCCGTAATTGCCCTGCATGGTGCCGGCAAGTATGTCGGCAGCCTTTGATTCGTTACGGCTGGTGCGAGGCGTCTCGATTAGCGTGGTCAGCAATGCTATGGCATCGTTGTAAAGCTTTTCCCTGTCCATGTGTCGGTATGTTTGTTTCCGTGTGCTGACAAAGGTAGTCAAAAATGGGACAATCGGGAAATTTTTGATTGTTTTTCCCCGGAATGTATGGATAAAATGCTATCTTTGTGCGTAAATAAAACATATACACCATGCTGAACAAAAGTCCGTTGCCTGTGCTGATTCACGATCAGGCCCGCCGTTATGGCAACCGTGTGGCTATGCGTTACCGTGACTATGTTTCCGGTGAGTGGAAGGATATTTCATGGAAAACTTTCTCCCAGCGTGTGCGACAGACGTCTAATGCCATGGTAGCCTTAGGTGTCGGCGAGCAGGAGAATATGGCCGTTTTCTCACAGAATATGCCAGAGGGTATGTTTGTGGATTTTGGTGCCTATGGCATAAGGGCAGTGACTATTCCTTTCTATGCTACGAGTAGTGAGATGCAGGTGACGTATATGGTAAGCGATGCCCGTATCCGTATTATCTTCGTGGGCGAGCAATATCAGTACGACACAGCATTCCGCGTCCTTAAGCAGGGATCCACTCTGGAGAAACTCGTGATATTTGACCGCAATGTCAGGAAAAATCCGGAGGACCATGTCAGTATCTATTTCGACGAATTCCTGGACCTGGGATGCGGCTTGCCCTTTCAGGAGGAAGTCCAGCGCCGTACGGCAGCCGTAGTTCCCAGTGATCTTGCCAATATATTGTATACAAGCGGGACGACTGGATTGTCCAAGGGAGTAATGCTTACACACCTCATGTATGGCAGTGCCATAAAGGCACATGATGGCGTCTTGCCACTGACGGAAAAGGACGTGGTTCTCAATTTCCTTCCGTTCACGCATGTGTTCGAGCGTGGATGGTCTTATCTGTGCCTCGCCAGTGGTTGTACTATGGCCGTGAATCTGCATCCTGAGGATGTGCTGCAATCCATGCGTGAGATACATCCGACATGCATGTGTGCCGTACCAAGGTTGTGGGAGAAGGTATATGCCGGAGTACAGGAGAGAATAGAAAAAAGCCTCCCGTTGCAGAGGAAGCTGATGCAGGATGCCTTGGCAGTGGGACGGCTATATAACGTGAAGTATCGGATGAGGGGCTTGGTTCCGCCTGTGCCGCTGAGGGTTAAGTATGCCTTCTACGAAAAGACGGTCATAGCCATCCTGAAGAAGAAACTGGGTCTGGAACGTGCCCATTTCTTTCCAACGGCCGGAGCGGCTGTCCCGGAAAAGGTCGAGGAGTTTGTGCACTCTGTCGGTATAATGATGATTGCCGGCTACGGGCTGACCGAGAGCACTGCTACGGTCAGCTGCGACCGCTGGAACAAGACTGTCTCCCTGGGCAGCGTTGGGCGTGTGCTGGATTGTGTGGAAATAAAATTCGGAGAAAACAACGAAGTGCTGCTTCGTGGAGATACGATTACTAAGGGCTATTACCGCAAGGCCGAGGTTACGGAACTGTCAATTGACAAGGAAGGGTGGTTCCATACAGGAGATGCCGGCTATATGAAGGACGGTGAGCTTTATCTTACAGACCGTATAAAGGACATGTTCAAGACCAGCAACGGCAAGTATATCGCACCGCAGTTGCTAGAGTCCAAGTTGTGCGTCGACAAGTTTGTCGACCAGATTGTCGTGATTGCCGAGGGACGCAAATTCGTCTCTGCACTGATTGTTCCTCAGTACGAGTTGCTGCGCGAGGCAGCCAGAGAGTACGGTATTGACTGTAAGACAAATGCCGAGTTGTGCGCACATCCGCGGGTCGTGCAGTTCATGATGTACCGCATAGATACGCTGCAGCAGGAGTTTGCACATTACGAAAAGATAAAGAAAATAACCCTGCTTCCCGAACCTTTCAGCCTGGAAAGGGGCGAGCTTACCAATACGTTGAAGGTCAGGAGAGCCGTGCTTAACGACCATTACAGCACTCAGATAGAGAAGATGTACGAGGAGGCGAATGCATGCACTTGCGATAAGAATGTTGAATAAGACTATTACATACAGATGATAACACAGGATCAACTGAAGGATATCCAGACGAGGACGGAACAACTTAACAGATATCTGGATATCCCGGCAAAGAAGATACAATACGAGGAAGAGCAGCTACGTACTCAGGCACCTGAATTTTGGGAGGACCAGAAGAGGGCCGAGGAACAGATGAAACTGGTAAAAGGGCTTGAGAAATGGATAAAGGCCTACGAGGAGATACATACCCTTAGCGAGGAACTGGCTACGGCTTTCGACTTTTTCAAGGAAGACCTTGTTACAGAGGATGAGGTGGATGCCCTCTACGACCGTGTCAAGGCAGCAATTGAGGATCTGGAACTGAAGAACATGCTGCGCAAGGAGGAGGATTCTATGGATGCCGTCCTCAAGATAAATTCCGGTGCAGGAGGTACGGAAGCACAAGACTGGGCCCAGATGCTGATGCGTATGTATATCCAATGGGCAGAGAGGAATGGATACAAGGTTCGTATAGCCAACGTCCTGGACGGAGATGATGCCGGTATCAAGTCATGTACCCTTGAATTGGAAGGTGATTTTGCATATGGATACCTCAAAAGCGAGAACGGCGTCCACCGTCTGGTCCGCGTTTCCCCATACAATGCCCAAGGCAAGCGCATGACCTCGTTTGCATCGGTGTTTGTGACTCCGTTGGTTGATGACACTATCGAGGTTAATATCGAGCAGTCACGTATTTCGTGGGATACTTTCCGCTCCAGCGGTGCTGGCGGCCAGAATGTAAACAAGGTCGAGTCCGGCGTGCGCCTGCGATACCAATACAAGGATCCGTATACGGGTGAGGAGGAAGAGATACTGATAGAGAACACCGAGACTCGTGATCAGCCGAAAAACAAGGAGAATGCCTTGCGGCTGCTGCGCTCGATGCTGTACGACAAGGAACTTCAGCACCGTATGGCAGAGCAGGCCAAGGTCGAGGCTGGTAAACGGAAGATAGAATGGGGTAGCCAGATCCGCTCGTACGTGTTTGACGACCGCCGTGTCAAGGATCACCGTACCAATTACCAGACGAGTGACGTCGGTGGTGTGATGGATGGTAAGATAGACGCCTTTATCAAGGCTTACCTAATGGAATTCGGCGGTGAATAATCTGGAGATTGAGAGAAAGTTCCTGGTGACAGGTGAGTTCAAGGACAAGGCTTACGATGCAACCAGGATCAGGCAAGGGTACATTGCCAGCGGCAAGGGCCGTACGGTACGTGTACGAGTGCGCGGCGACAGAGGCTATCTTACCATCAAGGGACCGAGCAACGTCGCAGGACTGGCCCGCTTTGAGTGGGAGAGAGAGATTTCCGTTGAAGATGCAAATGCACTTATGGGAATCTGTGAACCAGGTATAATCGACAAGACCCGTTATCTGGTCAAGTCTCCCGACGGACGCCATATTTGGGAGGTAGATGAGTTCTATGGTGAGAACGAGGGCCTTGTAATGGCAGAAATAGAGCTGAATGACGAGAAAGAGCAATATTCCAGACCTGATTTTATAGGTCGTGAGGTAACCGGTGACCGCAGGTTCTATAACAGCCATTTGCGTCAGAACCCTTATAGGATATGGAAAGATGAGATCTAATTTCGGAAGTAGGCTCGGTATGGTTCTTGCCTCGGCAGGTTCTGCAGTCGGGCTGGGCAATATATGGAGGTTTCCGACCGAAGCCGGACGCAACGGCGGTGCTGCGTTCATATTGTTGTACATTGCATGTGTTCTTTTACTGGCGATGCCGGTGATGATAGGTGAATTCGTTATCGGCAGGGCCAGTCGTGCCAATACCGTGGACTCATACCGCGTGCTCGCTCCCGGCAAACCTTGGGTAGTCACCGGCTTTATCGGTGTAATCGGAGGATTTCTGGTCCTCTCTTACTACAGCGTTGTAGCCGGGTGGACATTGGACTATACGGTAGTTTCTTTTTCCGCATCATTGATGAAACCGATGGATTACGGAGAGTATTTCAACAGTTTCATCCAGAATCCGTCGAGACAGGTCCTGGCAATGGCGGCATTTATGGCGGTCACGCACTTTGTCGTAGCCAGGGGAGTAGAGAAGGGTATAGAGCGTTTCAGCAAAATACTGATGCCTCTGCTGTTTGCCATCATACTGCTGCTTATGTTCTTTTCGTTGAACATGCCTGGTGCCGTAAGAGGATTGGAGTTCCTTTTCAAGCCAGACTTCTCCAAGGTTACCATCCAGGTCGTACTGAGTGCTATGGGGCAGGCATTTTTCACCTTGAGCGTAGGTATCGGATGTCTTGCAACCTATGCCAGTTATTTCAGCGATGATACGCCGCTGGTGCGTACTGCCCTGAATGTGTGCGTGATAGATTCCTTGGTCGCAATATCTGCCGGTCTGATTATCTTCCCGGCGGTATTCAGCGTCGACGGAGTGCAGGCGGACGTCGGTCCGGGACTGGTGTTCATAACGTTGCCTGGCGTATTCAACAGTGCATTCGGCTCGTATCCTGTAGTCAACTACATATTCTCGTCATTGTTCTACATGCTTCTTTTCCTAGCAGCACTGACAAGCAGTATAAGCATGCACGAGATATGTACGGCATATATTTCCGAGACATTCCATACTGAACGTCCTGTGGCTGCACGTATCGTGACGGCAATATGCCTGGCTATGGGGAGTGTATGCAGCCTGTCGTTCGGAATATTGAGCAGTGTTCATGTGATGGGCATGGGTTTCTTTGACCTGTTCGACTATCTCGTGGCCAAGTTCTGTATGCCTCTGGGCGGTATGCTGATATGTACTTTCGTCGGTTGGGACCTAAAGCATTCGACTGTCCGTGAACAGCTTAATTCGCGTATTACTCCGTTGCTGATGTTCTTGTTCCGATGGGTGGCTCCAATAGGTATCGGAACAGTATTTGTATATGAATTGATGGATAAATAATGGAAGAGGGACATGCTAATTTCGGAAGCCGGATGGGTGCTATACTTGCTGCGGCAGGCAGTGCCGTAGGACTGGGCAACGTATGGCGTTTTCCTACGGAGGTGGGAAACAACGGCGGCGCGGCATTCATACTGGTCTACGTTATATGTATCTTGGTGATTGGAATCCCTATCATGGTCAGTGAGTTTGTCATAGGACGCCATACCCAGAGCAATATGATTGACGGTTTCCGCAGGCTTGCTCCAGGCAAATGGTGGCGTATAATCGGATATCAGGGTGTTATAGCCGCCTTCATTATACTCAGCTATTACATAGTCGTCAGTGGCTGGACCCTCTATTACTCTGTCGAGAGTGTCGCAGGCCAGTTGGCAGAAAACCGCAGGTACGACGAGTATTTTCAAGCCTTTGTATCCAACCCGTGGCTGAGTCTTGCATATGCTGTCGTGTTTATGGCTATCGTACATGTGGTCATATCCAGGGGAGTACAGAAGGGTATAGAGAAATGTTCGAAAGTGATGATGCCGATGCTGTTGCTGATTATCGGAATACTGGTCGTGTGCGCATTCTCAATGCCAGGCATAGATGACGGGTTGGTATTCCTGCTCAAGCCGGATTTTTCCAAGCTGACGGTGTCGGTAGTCCTCAGTGCTATGGGACAGGCATTCTTCTCTCTTTCATTGGCAATGGGATGTATGTGTACGTATGCAAGCTATTTCAGTCCCAAGACCAAACTGGTATCATCAGCAATGAGCGTGGCGGTTATAGATACGATAGTTGCAGTTTTTAGCGGTTTCATCATCTTTCCTGCAGTTTTCTCCGTTCCCGGAATCGAGGCGGATGCAGGGCCCGGTCTGGTGTTCATTACGCTTCCCAGCGTATTTGACATGGCCTTCCATTCTGTTCCTTTCCTTGGATATGTCTTCAGTGGTCTGTTCTATTTGCTTCTGTTTCTCGCTGCCCTGACCAGTGCTATGTCTTTGCACGAATCTGTCACGGCATACGTCCATGAGAGTCTGGGCATGTCTCGGAGAAAAGCTTCGTTCTTGGTCTCAGTCTCATGTATGGCACTTGGCATGATGTGTTGTCTCAGCTTCGGTCCCTTGCGTGAGGTAACTGTTGCCGGAATGACGATATTCGATCTCTTTGACTTCTTCTCGTCAAAGATACTTTTGCCTCTCGGCGGCTTCCTGCTTGTTATCTTTACGGGACATTATCTGGATGGCCGCATAGTGAGGGACGAGATTACCAACCGTGGGACAATACCATCCCGTGTGTACGGAGTGTTCATCTTCCTGGTACGTTGGGTGGTTCCGGTGGCTATAACCATGATATTTGTCCGCGGAATTATAGAAATGTTGTAGATGTCAGGCCATAATCCCTACAGGCACCATTTGCGTTACATATATGTATTGCTGGCGGTAATTGTCAGTGTCGCTTGCCTGATTGTCCTTTCGGACTATAGAAACGGCAATGGCGACAATGCAGGCGATGTGTTCCATGATGTCGTAAGGGGAGGCAGGAAAGCAAAAGGAGGATATTATGCAACGCAAGGACGTAGGATAGAAACTTTCAGGTTCGATCCCAACGAGGCTGACAGCAACCAGCTCCTACGCCTGGGATTGGCACCATTTCAGGTTCGCAGCATTTATAGATACAGGGCCAGGGGCGGAACATTCAGCACGGCAGATGACTTCCGCAGGGTGTATCGGCTGACTAACGGACAGTGGGAACGTCTTGCTCCCTATATATGTATCGGAAGGAAGTACAGGCTGGTCTCACTCCCGCCTCGTCAGTACCCGGAACAATCCTCGCAGGACTCATACAGGGCAAGACGCGACAGCATAGGCATGGCGCGTGACAGTCTCCGTAGGACGTACCCCAGGAAGATTCAGGGTGACGAGGTCGTAGATGCAAATATCGCGGACAGCATAATGTTGTGCCGTGTGCCAGGAATAGGGAAATACTATGCGTCGCAGATCTTGCGTTATCGCAGGCGTCTGGGAGGTTTTGTCAATACCGGGCAATTGCTGGAAATACAGGATTTCCCTGCAGACGCCCTGGCATGGCTAACAGTCAAGCCTTCGCCTGAAATCCGTAAGCTGGATGTCAATCATTTGAGTGAAAGGAAGATGATGAAACATCCATACATGGGGTACTATAGGGCATCAGAGATTGCGTCGTACAGGAAAATCCACGGCAGGCTGGACAATATAGAGACGTTGTACCGCTTACGGCATTTTACCGAAAGCGACATACAACGCCTTGCTCCTTATCTGGAGTTCAGATAGGAAGACATCCTTACGCCCCCAGATGTCTTGCCAACGACTATCCCTTCAATGGATTCCAGCCCTGGGCCTTGAGTTCAAACTCCTGGCCGTCACGTGTTATCAATGCCTTGCCTAATGACTCTTGGGTGATGTAGCCGATAACTTTTATGTCATCAATTCCTGAGACTATGTCATTGGCAGTCAGCGGAACCGTGAACAACAGCTCGTAATCCTCGCCCCCATTCAATGCACATGTGCTGACATTAAGGTTGAACTCCTCGGCAGCGACTGCAGTCTGATAGTCTATGGGAATGCGTTCCTCATAGATACGGCAGCCGCATTTGCTTTCATGGCATATGTGCAGCAGCTCGCTGCTCAGACCGTCGGAAATGTCCATCATGGAGGTGGGCTTGAGACCAGCCTCCTTAAGCCTTTGGACTATGTCCTTCCTGGCTTCCGGTCTCATCTGTCTTTCGAGGAGATATTCGCGTCCGGCAAAGTCTGGCTGGGGTATGGCATTGATGGCGTCTTCGATATTAGTTCCGTTGGCCCTGGCTTCATCTTCGGCATTCCGTACCATCTGGCGGTATACAGCCTTTTCGCGTTCCAGCAGCTGTAGTCCCATGTATGCTGCACCCAGGTTACCGCTTACACAGATAAGGTCAGTCTCCCTGGCACCGTTCCTGTATGTGATAGCATCTTTGGGGGCAACTCCGATGGCCGTGATGCTTATGGCAAGCCCCGTCATACTGCTTGTGGTGTCTCCGCCAACTATGTCTACGTCGTGAGCATCGCACGCCAGTCTCATTCCATTGTACAGTTCTTCAATGTCTTCGACCTGGAACCTTTTTCCCAGAGCTATGCTGACGGTGATTTGCCTGGGTATGGCATTCATTGCATAGATGTCACTCAGATTCACCATTACTGCCTTGTATCCGAGATGCTTCAACGGCATGTATGTCAGGTCGAAATGCACGCCTTCCATAAGCATGTCTGTCGTAATGACAGTCTGCATGCCTTCCTCGGGGGCTATTACGGCACAATCATCCCCCACGCCTTTCAGCGTGGAAGTATTCTTATGTTCCAGGTCCTTGGTCAGTCTTTTGATTAAACCGAATTCTCCCAGTTCTGATATTTCCATGTCTCCTTTTATGAACGAGCGATCATTTCACGCATAATCTCTGCCATGCGCGGCTGTGCCTCGGCTGCTGCCTTTTGCACATCTTCGTGTGTGACTTTCATTACCTGTGCATGACCACCCAGGTCGGTGATGATGCTTACGCCAAAGCACCTGATGCCTACATGGCGGGCCACGATGACTTCCGGTACGGTGCTCATGCCTACGGCATCGGCTCCCCAATGTGCGAACATACGGTATTCCGCAGGTGTCTCGTAGGTCGGGCCTTGTGTGGCCAGGTATACGCCGTGGCGGACCTTGATGGCCTTTTCATGTGCAATACTGTCTGCCAGGTCAATCAGGTCAGGATCATACGCATGTCCCATGTCAGGGAAACGGGGACCTTGTGGAATGTTGGCTCCACGCAGCGGGTTTTCCGGCATATTGTTAATCTGGTCGGTAATAATCATCAGGTCGCCGATGCGAAAACTTGGGTTTGTTCCTCCCGCCGCATTACTTACAAACAGAGTCTTGATTCCGAGTTCGTACATTACCCTGATAGGGAAGGTTACTTCCTTCATCGAGTATCCTTCATAGTAATGAAAGCGTCCTTCCATGGCAAGAATATCCTTGCCTCCCAGCTTGCCCAGAATCAGGCAGCCAGTGTGACCTTCTACCGTGCTGACGGGAAAATTCGGTATATCCTTGTATGGAAATTCTGCTATCTTCTCGATCTCTGACGCTAAATCGCCCAGTCCTGTACCTAAAATTATTGCAGTTTCAGGCTTTGTCGTCATCCTGGATTTAATCCAGGAGGCTGTCTCTACGATTTTGTTGTACATAACCTGTTATTATATCATTAAACATTTCACCTTTGTCTTGTTTGATCATTATTTTTATCGGCAATACCCATATTGCGTCTTTTATGTCATTGGGGATGTTGTCCAGAATCTGCAGTCTGGTTGCGTCTTTCTCCGTCGTGACTATCATCTTCGGCTCTGGCATTTCCCTGAACCGTCGTGTAATATTCTTTATGTCGTCAGCCTTGTAGTAGTGGTGGTCCGCAAATGTGACCGGACGCACATCTCTGATATACATTCTCATATCCATCTCCATCTGTCTAGGGTTCCCGATTCCGGAGACCAGCAACGTATGTGTGCCTGATACGTCCTCCAGGCTCCGGAATCCGTCGTAACCGAACATCTTAACCAGTTTCCCGTATTTCAGGGATGCGTAGAACAGTTTTTGGAACGGGCGCAGCTGAAGTGCTTCGCTTACCATCCTGTACTCAATCGGCGACATGACTTCTGGACATTTGGTCACTATGACTATATGTGCCCTTTCCTTGCCTGTCCAAGGCTCGCGCAGTCTTCCTGCCGGAAGCATGTAGTCATAGTTTATCATTCTGTGATAATCTATCAGCAGAATGTTACACCCGGCCTTGACATACCTGTGCTGATATGCATCATCCATTAGAATGACGTCTACGTCACGAGTGGCTTTGTCGTTCGTCAGCCTGGTTATGCCGTTTCTCCTGTTCGAGTCTACGGCAACGTATATGTCCGGAAACTTCTGCCTTATCATCCAGGGCTCGTCGCCGATCTTCTCTATCGGCGTGTTCCCGTTGGCCAGGATGTAGCCGCGGGAACGTCTCATGTAGCCTCTGCTCAGTACGGCTATCTTGTAATCTTTCCTCAGGAGCCTGATCAGGTGTTCGACAAACGGAGTCTTGCCTGTGCCTCCTGCCGTGATGTTTCCGATGTTGATTATGGGAATGTCATACTTTGTGCTTTTGATGATTCCCAGGTCGAACATATAGTTTCGTAGCCTTACGACAATACCATAGAGCCACGAAAGCGGAATCAGCCGCTTGTTGATATGAATCATGTCGCCTTCCATGGTATCGTCTTTATAGTACTTCTGCGTAACAAAGATATAGTTTATGTATGATTCAGCCAAATCTTTTGGCACTTTTTATACATTATATATTACATACGCGTGCGAGCAACAGCGGTTTGCGCAAAAAAAGTTTCAAAAAGTTTTGGCCGTTTCGTCAAAAAGCCTTACCTTTGCATTCGCAATTGAGGGTCAGCCCCTTTTGAATAAGAGGCTG
>AUXO016037564.1_pt1 | contig 19584 bp, 13 predicted proteins | sample 768731 | NCBI WGS metagenome assembly AUXO01 (sample SAMN02715735, study PRJNA202380) | gut metagenome | biome: sheep rumen | host: Ovis aries | place: New Zealand: Palmerston North
AGTTCTAAATAAAGTATAATCATCTAATGAAACATTATCCTTATTTAAAAATTGGTCTCGTATAGTCTGAATATCATTATATTTATCATAATTGTTATTAAAATTATCTTTAATAGAATTTTTATTTCCAAGACCAAAGAAACCAAATAAATTATCAAAAAAGCCTCCAATACCTTTCTTTTCTCCACCTTGCAGGAAAGTATTAGCCGCTGTTTTTTGTTCTTCGATTAAAGCTTTTTGCAAATCTTTAACATTATCAGTAAGATTAATAATAGCGTTGCCTTGTAAATCATACCCAGTGACTAATTGAGGATATAAATCAGCTATTTTGTTACAAGTGTCTAAATACTGTGAATATTCATCATTCGATAATGTTAAATTTGCATTAGTAGCAGTATTGACTCCACTAGATAATTTTTGATAAGTTTCAGATAATTCATTAACAGAATCCTTATGCTTTTGAATTGTTCCTAATGATTCTTCAAACGCAGAGGAAATTTCTTTAGCTTCTTTTGCTGTTTCAGAAGCAGAAATATTTAAAGCATCATAAGCTTGAACAGCGGCAATAATACCTCCAACAGCCAGACCCCCAACTATAAGACCTTTAATTCCACCTATAGCGGTATATGCGTTAGAAGCAGTTTCTCCTAATAGACTAAAATTACTAGCTAAATTTGCGCCTATTGAAGTTTTTTTACTTTCTTCTTTTAATCCTTCAGAAGCCGCATTTTTCAAGTTTTCTGTTGTTTCTAGCTCAGTGGCCGCAACATTAGCCATTGTAGTAGCCGCTTGTTGAGTCGTTACAGCTACATCACCTTCATCCGCAGTCATTTCCGCAGTTTGAGAAGCTACATTTTCTATATTGGCTTGTGTTTCAGCGTCTAATAATTCTGTAGCAGTTAATTCAGAAGCACCGTGTATTTCATTAACAGCCGTGTCTTCAGTAGTTACAGCAGATTTTTCTTTTTGAGCAAGTGCATTTTTTTCTGTTTCTGCTGTATTAGCTTCTTCAATAATTGTGTTAGTTGTTAAAACATCATTTAAAGCACGTAAACCCTCAACAATAATTCCAGTATTTTTAGCAAAATCATATAAAGTGGCAATACCACCACCTGCAATGAATAAGGTTGGAATAAGACCTATATTACTAACAACTTTTAAAATAGCTGTTCCTAAATCTAAGAAAAAGTTAATTACATCTCTATTTAAAGTATTTGCCCATACTTCTTGCCAAGCGTTTTTTAATTTTTCTAAATGTCCAGAAATAGAATCAATAAATTTAGCGTTTTCAATTTCAGCAGAACCTTCTGCGTTAATAGCTTCAGCATAAGCCTCTTTAAGCATCTCTGGAGATTGAAGAATAGAAGCGGCTACTGATGCACGGTTCTTTCCTGCTATTGTTTCAAGTAATAAGTTCGCTCCTTTAGCACCAGTTTTTTTATCATTTTCTACGATTTCGTCATAAATTTCGGCTATTCCTAAAAGAATTTCATAAGTGCTTTTATAAGCTCCATTATCCTTTAAAATATCAAAACCCTTAAAACCATTACTACTAACTTTAGTTGCTTGCATGATTATATCTCTTAATTTAGAGACATTAGTAACCATACCTTCAACTTCTTCTCCGTCTTCTTCTAATTCAGCTTTACTAGCTTCTGTCCCAGTCAGACGAAGAGCAATAGTTCTCATTGCTTTACCAACTTTGGAAGGGTCTTGTGTAATTCTATTCAATTTACATTAATATACAATACGCATTTTGTATATAAAATTATGAGCAATTAGATAAGAAAATATTATTATTTTGAAAATAGGATAGCAATATATTCCTTATTTCCAAACTCTTTTTTTATATCTTCATATTTATATTTTTTACCCATTGTCATATTTTTTCTTTACCTTTCAATAAAGTTTAGACCATTTCTTAACTCTTCGACTTAACGTTAAGAGTCACACCTTTTCCATTTAAGGGATTTTCACCCACTCCGTTCACGATTTGAGCCGTACTCCTGTTGTTATTGTTAAATAACCCTACGTGGGGATGGTCGTTGAGCGTTTTCCATATTATAGTAGCATAAATATATAATTTATACAAGTATAACTTAGGAACTTCGTTGCGAATTAACCATTGTAATATCTCTAACTTGTTTATCCTTCATATAGTGATTTCTCCTATATTGTGGCATAGAGCTTTAGGTAATCAACGCAGTTAGATGTGTTCTATAGAAATATGTTTCCATATTTCTCAGGCATAGAATATACCTGCTGTTACTAATGCGGCGGCTTCATAAAAACTGTTACCCGCAGTTGTTAAAGATGCCGCACCATCTTGTAACGCAGTAGCAAGTCCTTGTGTAGAAATCGGGAAATCATTACCAAGTTTATTAATAACATCAATAATTTCTATATTACTAAGGTCTTGATAAGCTTGAGACATAGCAATTAAAGCTTCGGAAGCTTCACTAGCATTTTGAAATTCAGAAACATTTAAAAGAATATTTGCGGACATAGCAGAATCAGTTGCTTCTTCTAACGATTGTCCTAACCTCATAAATTCAGCAACGGACTGTTGTAACGCCAGAGCATCTGTACCAATACTATCTGCTAAATCAAATGTTGTAGTTTGGAATTCTTTAAGTGTGCCAAGAGTTTCGTTACTAACTTTTTGCATTTCAGCAAGAGCATCATCAAATTGATGAATAATTTGAAGTCCTTGTTTTATTTCGCTAAAAATGCGCCAAAAAGAAACATAGGTCATTAATGTGGCAGTTAAACCTTTTATTCTTTGACCTAACATATCAAAGAAAGTAGTGCCTGTTCTACCTGCTTCAATTTCTTGTCTCTTTATATCTTCAAAAGACGCTCCAATTTCTTTTAATTGACCAACATTTACACCTTTATCAATTAAATTGAGATATTGCTGTAAAGCATCTTTAGCTTCTTGAGAAATCCCAGAATTTTTAGCCATAAATTCAGCGATACTTCTAGCTGTTTTTGACCCATTAGCTTTTTGGAAATCTCCACTTTCTTTCTTTATATCAGAAATGTCTTTTTTATAGCCTTTTAAATTTTCATCTATTTGAGATAATCGTTTTAAGCCCTCATCTGTAGTTATATCTAAAGGATTAGTATTTAAATCAGTTATTAAAGTGCTAATTTCATTTATTTTAGCTTGAACAGCATCTAATAATTCTTGTTGATTTATATAATTACCAGATGAATATTCATCATATAATGCTTGTAAAGAAGATAAAGTAGAATTAGCTTTTCCAATTCTGTCTGTATTTACGCTATTCTCCAAAGCAAGAGTAGAAGATTCTGTTTTTTGGTCATAACGTTGTTTTGCTGTATCAACAATATTTAACGCAACAGCATCATTATTTGCTTTCAATGCCTTAGTATTTTTTTCAATTGTTGCAGTATATTCTTCTACTTTCACCTGTAAATCAGCTATTTGCTTTGCCCTATTAGCATTATAATTAGTTGCTTGCTGAACATTTAAAGTACGAATTTTATCTTCAGCAGAAAACAATTTATCATAAGTGGAAACTATCCCTTTGACTTTATCCCCATTACCGATAGAGTCAATATTTAAAACATTGTTTTTGAATGCTTCTTCTGCATCTACAACACTTTTTTGATTCCAAAGGTCTGGCTTAGTATCTGCAAAATTTAATAATTTAGAATTTAAATTATCTAATTCTGCTTCTAAATCTTGAACTTGCTTTAATTCCGATGAAGTTAAGGACGTATTACTTTGTTTATTTATTAGTTGCTGATATTTATAATAAGCATTATATAATTTATCATATAAAGCAATTAATTCATTAGTATCTTTTTTATCTTGAGTGTCTTTGGCTTTTTTTTCTTGTTGGATTTTTTTAGAATATTCTAGCTGTTTTTTATAATTATCCTGAGATTGTTTGAAAGCAATGTTTTCATCTGCTTCATTTGCATCCATTCTTGCCCATAACTCTTTTGTTCTTGCTTCATCTTCTTTTTTACGTTGTAATTTATATCGTTCAATAGATTCTTTTGCATCTAATACGTCATTCGCATCAGCTTCATTCATTCTTTCCCATAAACTGGCAGTTCGTTTAGCATCTTCCTTTTTACGTTGCTGATTATATTTTTCGACAGAATGTTTAGCATCCCATTCATCATCCAATTCAGCTTTATCCATTCTTGCTTTTAAAGCTTCATATTCTTGAGAACGTTTTTCAGCTTCAGCCTTCTTTTCTAATTCTTCTGTTTCTTTCCGTAAAGCTTCTTGTCTTTTTTCAGAATATGTGATAGCTGATTCATAATTTTGAATTAATTCTGGATTAATAAGAGATTTTATATTTTGTCCTTCTTCAGACTCAATATAATTTCTGGCCCGAACAAAATCATTAAATTTCTTAATATCTTTATCAGAAACTTTACCATTAATAATTGAATCTTCAATTCGATAGGCTTCAGGAGCTAATTCTGTAGCGGTTGTATATGCTTCTTCTAACTTTAAAGCATTTTTATTTTGAGCTAACGCACTTTCGTTTGCATTTTTTTTTGATTTAGATTTTCTAACATAATCAATTTGATTTTTTCTTTCTTCTAATAAAGCTTTAATTTCTGAGTCATCCAAAATACTATTTAATGATTTAGATTTTTTTATATTTTGAATTTGTTTAGCAATTTTATCAAATAAATTATTAGCCTTTTCTAAATTATCAATATCTTTAGGGTCAGATAATTTATTAGACTGGTCTTTCATTCGTAAAGCATTACGCCCATAAATGCCAGTTTTACTATTTTTATTTGTTAACGCAATAAGGTCTGATTTAAATTGCTCTTTAATAATATCATTTGTATTTTTAGTAGAGTTATTAGATTTTGAATCAATCTTTTGACCTTCTTCTGCAATAGCCTTTTTAAAATTAGAAGCATTAGTAGCATATATGCCTTTCCATTTAGCATCAATATCCTTTAATGACTGTGAAATAGATTTTAATATAGCTTCAAATTCTTTTAAAGTTTCAATAGCTTTATCTCCAAAATCAAACTTTTGTGCTTGACCCTGTAAATCTTTTACTTGTTGTTCTAATTCAACAACTTTGTTTTTAGCTTCTTCTAATTCAGAAGTTGTACCTGCTGTTTGTTCAGGTGTTAAAGGTTGAGCAGATACTTCTGCTTCTGCAACAGCTTGTCCCAATTGTTTTTCTTTTCTTTCAACGTCTCCTAAAGATTCAGCTACGTCATGAAGTTTTTGTTCTAAATTATTAGCTGATTCTGAAGCTTCAGCTAATGCTTCTATATGCTGACTTGCAACAGGAGATTCTTGAACGTTTTGAACTTTATCTTTTTCTTGAGATTGATTAATTTCAATATTTTCTTTCTGTAATTCCTCTTTTAATAATTTACGTTCCTTAATAATTTTATCTAATTCTTCATTTTCTTGTTTAAGTCTAAGATATATATCTTTATTCATAATAGAAGAATTAGATGATATTTCTTCATCTGTCATAGAAGAAAGGTCAATTCTTTGTGCAAGGTTTAAATGCTTTATTCTATCTAACTCTGCTTTTTTTTGTTTAGATATAGCTAATATTTCTTCATCGTTTTTTTTAGAAAAATCTTCTATATAAGAAGTTGATACTACATTTGTAGAATGAGAAGGAGATGAACTAGAAGGAGTAGGAGATAAAGCAACTTCTTTATCTTTTGTTAATTCTTTTTTTGTTTCTTCTACTACTTGTCCATGTTCTTCATTTACTACTTTTCTTTCTTCAATTAACCGTTTAAGCTCTTCTGTATTTCTTCTAAATTCAATAAATTTTTCTTTTCCAAGTGCCTGTAAATCATCTGATAATAATTCTTCATCCGACATTTTAAAAGCATTAATGTTAGTATTATTTTTATTAACAAAATTACCTTGCCTATTCATTTTACGGGACATTTTATCATATTCCGCTAAGAGTTCTTCATTAGTTAATTTTGAATAGTCTGGAGCTTCTATGCCAAATTTCTTTTTAGCCCTTTCCCACTTTTCTTCTATAGGAATCTTATGATTTTCTTCAAGGGGTTTTTCTTCCTCAATTACACCTTTTTTATCTACTATTTTATTTACTGCTTCAGAGGCTTGTTCAGCATTTTCGGTTACTTCTTTCATTCCATCAGCAGTTTCTTCTATAATAGGAAGATTAGCTTGTAATTGGTCGTGTACCAATTTTAAAGCTTCTTGATTTTGTGTTATATAATTTAAAATAATTCCAAATTGTTGGCCTATTAACACAGTATCTTCATAATCTGTGGGACGAATCCACTCTTCTATAGCTCTTTTTGCCCCATAAGCTTTATTTTCTTTATTCTTATCTTCAATATTTGAAAAATAATAAGAAAATAAATCAGTAGCTCTCTCATCAGACACCAAAGAATTACTTTTTATCCATTTATTTAATATAGAATTATATGCATCATAGTCATTATTGACATCTAATCCAGAATAACCGCCAGACCGTTTTACCATTTCATCTAATATTTGTTTTATTTTTAATTGTTCTAACAAAAATTCAGTTGTTTCTTCTTTATTCTCATTATATAAGCGTTCCATTTCTAATAAAGAATTATCAGCTTTTCCCATTAATTGCGTTTCGGATAATTTTGATATACCTTTAATTTTTATGTTATTAAAAGTTCTATAAAGATTATTTGTTTCATTATCTACAGAAGTAATTGCTTGTTCTACCTGTTTCATAGAAGTAACAAGTTGATTAAAACCTTCACTACCAATAATGCCTACTTGAGATAATAATTTTAATAATGAATCCGTTTGTACTTCCAGAGAATTAGAAAGACCTGTGATATTATCAAAGTTTATTTTATTAACATCACTTTCTAAGATTTTAACCCCACTATAATAATCTTTCCCTAATTCTTGGGCAGATTTTAATCCTCCTTGAGTTATTTTTTCAATTTGTTCAGCTAAATTAGCAGGATTCATTAATATTTCTTCTGGAGTTAAAGACTTTTGATTTTCACTAGTTATTTTAGCTACAGCTTCTCTTGTTTTCTCTGCTACTATACCAAATTCATTTGCAACTTGCTCTGCTCCACTGGTTTCTTCAGCTATTGCAACAGCAGTTTCTTCCGCAGAAATTTTGGCTTCTTTATTAGCTTCTGTAAATGCTTGTTTAGCTAAAGCCGCATCTTGGAAATTAATCCCAACTAGTCTAACTTCATCTCCTTCTTTTTTTAATTCCCCACTAGTTTGAGAAGCGGTTTGTCCTACATTATCTGTAGATTGTTGAACAGTAGGAGTAGAAGAAGGCTGTTGAGGAGAAGAAACTGACTGAGTTACTGAAGTAACAACAGGTTTAGAATTTTCAGCAGGTATTCCCATAGATTTATATAATTGCGAAAGATTTCTTTTTAAAACTTTTAATGTTAAATCCAAATCTTTCCCTTTTACTGTTTTTCCGTCAGCTAATTGTTGTTCTACTATATCAATTTGATTTTGTATTGCATTAGCAATTATTGTTTGTATTTTTGTAAAAATATCTTCAGAGTTTATATTTTCTTTAAGATAACGTTGACCTTTAGCTAAAGGAGCCATTGGGAATAAATCACTTATTTGTTTAATTTCTTTTGGATTTAAGGAAAATCCCATAGTGGAATCTTTTAAATATGTAGATAAGTCTCTAGCGAAGGATAACCCACTTTTTCTTGCATAATTAGATGATTTAGATTTTTGTAAATCTTCAATAGTTCTACCATGTGAATCTGTAAAATTTTCTCCTATATTTTTTATATTTTTACCTATAAGCCAAGTCTTGTCCTTTTCTGCAATTAATGGATTTAACCATTGAAGAAAATCCTCAGTCTTTTGAGACATGTCTTGTTCATTATCTTTAATTTGATTTTGGAATTTTTCTTTTAAAAAATCTAATGGTCGTATAATAGTTTTTTTATTATTTTCTGTTTTCTCTATAGCACCTAATTCTGAAAATACCGATAATAAAGCAACAATTTGATTTTTTATATTACTTAATTTATCTTCAGCTCTTTCTAATTCTTTTGGAGTTCCTTCTTTATTATTTATCTGTGAAGCTAAATTACTTGCTTCATTATATAATTCTACAATTTTTAATGCAGTAGTATTACTATTTACTGTTTTAAGCCCCATATTGGCTACAGTGTTCCTATAACCGTTAATAGTCTGTTGTGCTTTATGAAATTCTTCTACTTCAGCTTTTGCTTCTTCATTTTCGGGAATAACTCCTAATAACTCAGAGTATTTCTCCAAAGAAGAATTCAGCCTAGTAATTATTGTTTTTACAATGCCTTGTTCAATTTCTTCAATATTAATTTTTGGAATTTCAAATGTTCCAATTTTATATTTAGCTTTAGATGTTTCTCTTTCTTTTGATGATGTTATAGGAGGTTGTGTCATTGTACCAACCCCATCATCAGACATAGTAAAAGTAGAAGTAGAAGCAGAAGATGGTGTTGATACTATAATATTACCTTTGAGCCGTCTATTATTGTTATTATTATTATTAACTTCATTTTGTTTTTTTTGTAATTCATTTAAAGCATCAATCTCATTATGAATTGCTTCAACTGCTTCTTCTGTTTCAGATACTTCCACAGAAGTATCAACTTGTGAACTAGCTTCAGTAGCACTCGTTCTGGCTTTCTGTTCTCTTTCTAATGCTTGAATATGGTTTTCAGATGATTGTACATCTTCTTGTCCTATTTGAGGTTTCCTTTCAGCTTCTTTCCTAATTCGTTCATTGTAACGTTCCCAAGATTTTGTAGCATCCTCTTCAGCTTCTTTATCAGCATCATCCATTCTATCTTGTAATTCTTTCCAGTCTTTAATACGTTTGGCTTTTCCCAATTTATCATTATCAAAATATTTGGATTGTATTTCTTCCCAAGAGGCTATAGGGGAATCAGAATCTTTCATAATTTCATATAAATCCCTATATTGTTGTTCAGTTTCTTTAATTTCTTTTTGAAGGTTATTAAACTGGTTTTCATATTCTTCTGCGGAATTAGTATTAGAAAGGGTTGCTTTATATCTTTCTAATGTATCTATTAATTCATTAAGTTGTTCATTTTCTTCAGAATATTGTTCACTATTATCTTCAACTCCAGTTTTATAAGAATCCTCATCTTCAACACTTCTTTGTTGAGTATAATCTGTATTAGCGTAAGAATTAGCAACATCTCTAGCTGTTCCAGTTCCTTGATTATTTTGTTGATTATTTTGTTTTTGCTTATTTTTTTGTTCTTCTTCTAAACTTTCCTTTTTTTCTTCATTGACTTCTTTTATACGTTGTATCCAAGCTTCTTCTTCTAAAGCCGTATTGGCTAAAAATTTACTAATTTCTTCTTCCGAAACACCTAATGTTTTTAATTCGTCTTTTAATTTATTAATTTTAGAACGTAATTCATTATACTTCTGTTGGTATGCTTCAACATTTAAAGGATTGTATTCTATAAATGTCCCAGATTTATCCATTGTTTTTGTTTGCAGTTGAGTGTTATATTTGTTTAATTTTTCTTTAACCTCATCTATTTGTTTTTGATTTTCTCTTGGAACATATTTTCTAAAGAAATCTTCTTGATTAAATAACAGTTTATAATCTTTATTCTGTAAAGCATTTTTAGCAACTATTGACCCCTTTTCTTGAAGTTCTAATAATCTTTGTTGAGCTTCTATAATAACTTCAGAAGCTTCTAAATAAGCTTTTTTAATTTCTTCAGGAGATTTATTTTTAGCCGTTAAATTAGCTTGAGTTCTGTCTAAAACTGTATTTTTAATTAAAGCGGCTTCTCTGTCAGTTGCTTTTCTTTTGATTACAAATCTTTCTGTTTCTTTATCTAAAGGATTATTTCCTAATTGTTGTAAAGTTTCATTTACATCTGTTTGTATTGATTCTCTATATTTTCTATATGCTTTAGGGTCTCCCTTTTTAAATTCTTTTTCTTCTTGTTCTGCATAATGACGAAGAGCTAACAAAGGGTCATTCTTTAAACGATTTTTAATTGAAGCATCTATTTCTGCGGTAGCTTCTTCTAATTTTTTTTTATAATCTAATTTAGCTTGGTCTACCTCTGCTTGAGTCATTAAACCTTCTTCTAAGGCTTTAGACAATTCTTCATCAATTTGACCTTGTAAAGTATTTATTCGTAATTGATAATTATCTTGTATAGTTTTAAAATTTTTTTCTTGTTTTAATCCTTCTCCAACTTCTTTATTTTCTTGATAGAAATTCTTTTCTTCATTTAATTTTTGTTCATATAAACCGCTTATATTTTTTTTTGTACTATCTTTTTTATTGTTTTGTATATCAACCCATAATTTATAACCTGCTACTAGTCTTGGATACTCGGCCTCAATATCTTCAAGTGCTATTTTGGTTTCTCTTAATTTATCAATTACAGAAACAATATCTTTTCCATGTCTTTTAAAAGTATTAAAAAACCCTTCTTTATTTGAATAACGAATTAATAATTTATCTAATTCGTCGTAATCCTGTAAAGCATCATGAATAGGGTCATCTTTTTTTTCTTGTTTTTCAGTTTTAGGAACATCTGTCTTCCCGCTTTTATTTTTTGAAGGATTTATTCCACCACGAGCTGTTTCTTTATATGTTTCTAAAGAAGTTATTAAACTTAATAATACCTCATTTAAATTTGTACCTGCTTCACCTTGAGCAACCATTTCGGATGTAATGCCCGCCATTGTAGATTTAATACCATTTTGTTTAAACCCATTTACAGTTGAGCGAATATTTTTAATGTCATTTGCAATATTTTTAATTACATCTTCTAACTCCTTTGACATTCCAACAGCTTGCCCAACATCAGATTGTAAATCTTTTGTTGCTGTTTTACCTACTTTTTTATATGCGTCATTAATTTCACGCATTACATTTGATTGTCTAGTATTTGCAGTTGCATTTGGTTTTTGGTCTTTAGCAATTTGAAAAACACTATCTATTTGATAAGTACTTAACGAACTTAATTTTGTTCTTGATGATTTATCATTTCTATTTCCACTGGATAATATTGAATCCACCAATTTTAAATTATCTAATAATTCTCTAATTTTATTTATAGCTTCATTGACATCTTCTGAATTAATAATATCGGAAAATTGAGAACTTAAATTAAGACCGCTTTTAAAATTTTTATTTAAATAATCAGTTAATTTCGAAAATTCACTTTTAAGTTCTGAGGTTAAATCTATTTTTTCAACCTTTCTTTCCATTTGTCCAATAAACTTATCTGTATCATTTAAAACACTTTTAGTATTTTCTAATACAAATTGAACACCAAATACTTTTTTTACATCTGCCATTAATTCTATTCCTCCTTTCCTTTATTATCTTATTTTACTAGAAGCATATCTATCAATTTCATTCCAAAATGTTTCACTATTAATGAATTTGGTTAATGTATCCGCAGGAGTGGGGAGTGTTTGAATTTCTCCGTGTAATCCTTGTGACCATACCCAATCTACAATTTCAGAATTACTGATTAATTCGCCATTTTTATTTCTTCCTTTGTTTTTATATCCGAACATATTTGATGAATTTACAATAATTCCACCCTCAAAAAACAATTTTGTTCCCATTGTAGTACGTTGATAAGGATAATATGAATTTGATAAAATATTATATTCTCTGTCATACATTTTGGGGTCATATTGTGTATAAAAATCTTCCCATAAACAAATAGATGCTTGATTCATTAATAGTTTTTGAGCATATTCTACACCCGCAGAAGCATATTGTTTCCACATTGCCAAAAAAGATTTTTTAATATCATTATTATTATTCATATTACCCACACTTCCTTAATTAAGAATCATTTTTTAACATCTTTTAAAATTTGACGAATTTTCTCTTCATCTAGATTTTCGATACTTTTACCTAAACCTTCTAATACTTCATTAATTCCCTTAGCAATAAAAGGATAAAACTCTCCTAATTTTTTAGTAGCCCAATTTTGAATATTATAATAATTAGTCATTGCATCATTAGACTTCATTTCTAACACGGCATCTAAAGTATTAACTTCTGCTTCTGGAATTCCTTCTATAATTTTTTCTAAAAGTCCATATCTTCTTAATTTATTAAATTCTAAAATCCATTGTTCTGCATGAACATCAACATTTGTATAGAAGGAGAGAAGAGCAAATATATATTGTAAATATTTTTGGCAAGAATCTACTTTAATATCTCCATTTTTATCAAACATACTATTTGCAATTATTTTATCTGCATAAAAACAAGCTACTTCAAAATTTGTATATTCTGTATATTTTACTTTTTCTTTTAAAAATCTTTCTTTGGCTTGGGTACTTTGTAATTTATCATACCCTTTAACTAAATCATCAATTTTAATTTTTTCTACTCCCCATGAAGTAAAATTAGATTCATTTGATTTATTTTCTAAATTAATAATTTCTGCCATAATTATGTTCTCCTTTTAATCATTAGAATTTATTGATATATCCTTGTCCTAATAAAATCGCATCAGAAATATTATCATCTTCTATATTAATTTTATATATATCTTTCACTTTAGCTTTAGACCACTCTTTTAATTCTTCCCGTTTTCTGGGAATTGATTCTTCTTTATCTTTCACTAATTTTCTCCATTCTGTTGGTCTTAAAGCATAATATTCTATTCCTAATTCTAAACATTTATAATAAATAGCCCCTAATAACATTGATAAATTTCGTTGGGCCTCTGCATTTCTATTAACAACAGTTAATTCTGTTACAACTATATCAGGTTTATCTACCTCTATTCTTCGACATATAGCTTTCATCATATTTTCTAATCGTTCTTTGCTATTAGAAATATGGTCAGTAGTATATACTCCATAATAATTCAAAACCCCATTAATATAAATTGCATAACCAGAAGCAGTTGTTGACGAATCTATAGATATTAATTTACAATCCATTTTTACTCCTTATTTTAACTCATGTTTAATCCATTTATCATATACATCTAATGTTTCTTCCTTTAAAAAAACACAAACTAAAATATCTCTATCATAGTCGTCTAAACTAGTATAAATGTCTACAGGAAAAACACCATGTTTAATATATAATAAAATTTGTTTTAAATTTACAATACGCACCACATCATGAGTGCTATATGGTCTATATTTAATATTTGGCTCAATTTTCATCTTTTACTCCTATAAGTACAAAAAAAGGGATATAACTCAAATAGTGAGTCATATCCCCGTAAACCTGTTCGGTACTAATTTAAATCACTATTCACAATACTTATTTTTTCTTATATTTTCTATTTTTTTTATAATTATTATTTCGTGTAGAAGAATTAGAAACAGATTCTGCGATTTCTTTTATATCTTCAGATGAAATAGTATTATTATCTATAATCTGTTCAATAGTAGAAGAAACATCTGCATCTTTTACTAACTGAGGTTCATCTATATTTTCTGCACTGTTTTCTTCAACTTCCTCGTCCTGCATAATTTTTTTAAAAGAAGAAGCAAAAGAATTAGTATAAAACATATGTCTAGTAGTATCCATTCCAGATAAGGCCAGTTTAGCATCATCTTTGGATATAATACCATTTTCAAAATTAGCCATTGTTTGATAAATATTTTTACAATTCTCACTACAAAAACTCATCATATATGATGGAAGTTTTTTATACTTAGAACAACCACCACAATATTCATAAGTTTGTTTACATAATAAACAAATTTGTGTATATTTTGCCATAATTTATATCTCCTTTTCATCGTGTTTAGTGATTATTTTGAGCCATATATATTATGGCTTATTAAAAAATAGGAGAGTAAGATTTGACCCTTACTTTCCCTAAAAAGAGGGGAGATATACTCCCCTCATAAACAATTTTATAATATTAAAGAATTATTCTTCAACATCATCCTCAGCCGCAAAAATCTGATAAAGAACTTTGTCTTCATCGCAGTATGCGACCTGTAAATCACCATTGAAATCAAGCTGACCATCTGTAGTCAGATTAATAGTGGTCTCAGGGCTGGGCTGGAAGGAAGGAAGAACAATATACAGAGGTTTCAGAATATCGGGTTCACAAGGAGCAACACCAACAGCCTTCAGTGTCAGTCTAACGGTCTTAGGATAAGCACCTGCACCGTTAACAATCTTAACACCATCTGTTACCTTTCTAGTATATTTAACAACATACTTCTCAGTATTATCTGAATCTGTAGGCAGAGTCAGAGTATTGGAAACAACGCTAAATTCTGTAGCAGAAGCAGTTGTACCAAGAGTATAAGCCTTACCAAGAGAACCATCATTAGTAAAAGCATTTACCAGAATAGTATCTGCAACAGCATCAGTAACATCCATAGTAGTTACGGTAGCTTTAACAGTAACAATCTTCGGCATATTAATAACATGGTCTGCTGTTGCGAATTCAGCATCATTACCAGATTTAGCGGCAAGAATAGCAAGGTTCAGCATAGCATTGGTAGCAGTAAAAGTACCAGATTTACCCTGCCAGAATCTCTTAATTAAGTTACCTTCAGCATCAACAGCATCTTTGGATTCAGCAGTAACTTCAATAGAAGCATCAGAAAGCTGAGTCAGAGTATACAGAGGAGTTTTCTGGTCGGTAGTTTCGGCATAGCCCATGATAATCCTATCAATAATAAAATCACCTAATCTAAAGCTCATGATTTTATCTCCTTTCATAATATTTTTTTATTTGTCATGCGTAATGTCACGCATAAAGTTAAATTGTTCAGCGGGAATCTTACTACTGTCCATAAAGCCAGAATAAGCCCCTTTAAGTAAAGCAGTAGACTGCTCATATATTTGTAATCTTTGAACACTATTCATAAACTCATATATACCTACTTCTCTTAATTCATTTTTTTTATATTTAAATCCTGCATGATTTAAACAAGATGAAATAAGAGGTAGAAGAGCAGAAGTAGATGTATCATCTTTATGTTGATTATATTTAATTCTTTCTTCTTCAATAAGCCATTCTTTCAATGTCTTACCCTTAACTCGTTCTTCTTTAGGGAATATATTGAACATTGTTCTAAGATACAAAACTATTTTGTTATAAGTAGATTCATTTATTTCAACTTCGGGTCTAATTTCTTCATCTGTATCTGCATCTAATAAAGGAGGCTGATACATTATAATTTCTGGTTCAACTTCTTTAACGACTTCTTCACCGTTTTCATCAATAGTTGTAATAGGAGGTAAGGCTTTAGTATAAAGTTCAAATTCTCTAAAATCTAAATCACCAAATAAAATATGTGTTTTTTCAACTTCTAATCCCTGTGTCAAGGTCATAAATAATTGAAAGTCACTTATTTTATTCCAATCTACTCCCATATCCCATAACATTAATCTATACATTGTTGTATTACCAATAAAGGCATTTAAAATTCTAAAAAATTCTGATTCTCCAAATTTTCTGTCATATTCTAATATATCTCCAATTGTAGGTTGATACACTGTTATTCCATCAGCATTAATAGGGTCTCCAAAGAATAATTGTAATTCACTAACTTTAAAGTCCTGTGTCATATTTATTTATTCTCCCTATATGTTTAGGATTTACATTTGGAGCATCAACTAAGAATTTTAATCTACGACAATAATATTTAGCATCAATTATCATGGGTCTATTTTCTACATTAACAAGATGAAACCCTAATGCGTTTGTCCAAGCTAATAAATCCATAATAATATAACTAAGCAAATCTGCTCTAGTAATTCCATATTCTGTTTCCATATTATTTTCATGTACAAAGCACATTATAATTATTTCTTGTTTTTTAATTGTATCATTATAATAACCAGTTCCTGTATCATCAATATCATAACAAATATAATTAATAACTTCTTTTTGAGTATCATTTAATTTTAAATAAGGTACTAACTTGTCATGCTTTATAGACTCGTTATAATCTAAAATTTCTTGTCTCTTTTGAAGTTCCTCTTCAGTTGGATTTTCTGAATCTACAAATTTGTTTAATGGTCTTGGTTCAAATTCACCAAGTACCTCTAAAAGGTCTGGGTCTGATTCAAAAATTTCTCTTAATTTATTTTTTTTATAAATTATGTCATTATTTTTTACATCATCCAGTTTCCTTTGAATATTTTGAATATCTCGCTTCATTAGTTCACCTCCATTTCAATAGAAGATGAATAATGGCCTTTTTTATCTTGAACAGATAATTTATATTTTGTTCCAGAAACTTTCATAGATTTACCTATTTTTATAGAAATAGTATTATTATCTAAAACAGTTATTTTAGCTAATTTTTCTAAATAGATTTTATCATTATCAGATATATCATTATTTTCATCTATTACTTCAATTCTATATTCAGATTCTACATCTTCTCTAATAAAATCTTCATCATAAAATTCAATAATGAAATATATAGTCTTTCCTATATCAATAGGTATAATATCAGATACTTCTTCCCCTTTATCAAGTTCACCATTTTCATTGATAATACCTTGATAAATAATAGACTTAAATTGTTCATCTTTATCTATTTCAGTTTCAATAGGCTTTATTTCACCCATACGGTCATAATAGTTACATAACAATAAATCTGAATTATCAACTCTAGGGTCAAACTCTGTTTGCTTTAAAGTCATTTTAACTAAACCTAAAGGGACTAAGTCTTGAACTTTAGTAACACGATATATTTTAGGGTCAATTATATTATTTGTAATCATAAACCTTTCATCATGTTGGATATATCTAGAATCACATATATCAAATTCAGATAACTTATCTCCATATAAATGATAAGTATCTGGCATCCATGCAGAAGTAATTTGGTCTAATTGTGTCATATAATCAGCCGTCCATACGCCACTCGTATATGAATTAGCATTCCTAACACTACCCCAAACGTGCATAATCTGATATTCACCATGTAATTTATAAACCCATCTAAAATTCCAATTACATCTAATAATATTATATCTAACAAATTGAGTAGCATCATCTCTACCAACTATCATCCATAATTTACTAACGGTAAAATTTTTATCTTTAAATGGGTCTTCTGGTTGATAATCATAAAAACCTATTTCTGGACTTGTATCATCTGGAATAAATACATAAGTACCTACAGGGTAATGAACTTGTGGTCTAAATTGTAAATAGCTATCAACAGCATCCTTTAAGATTGAATAAGAAGCATGTTTACCGTATTTAGCATCTACATACTCCCATCCGTTTTCTTTTGATAGTATATAAACTTTTTTATAGCCCACATCATTCATAAAAGTGGTATTCATAATCATATCTGATTGATTCTTTCGGACCTCAGATAAATTGCTACCTTTACCCAATAACATATTTTGATAATCATTAAAAGTAATTATAGCCATAACACACCTCCTTATTTTATATTTGGTCAATAAGGTTGTGAGCTTCTAACACAAATTTCCTATAACTTTGAAAGTCAAAAGGAGATTCTTGTGTTTCTAAATAAGCGGCTTGAAGCATAGACATAATTCCTATAATCTCATCTGGATATTGAAGAATTACATTAAGTCCATTTATTTCTTTCATTAAATTAACAAAATATTTATTATAATTTACATTTTTGTATTTATCCTTTGTTTCTGGGTCTTTATATAAAAGCATCCAAAACATTTTATTATGCAGTTTCTTTTTATATTGCTCCATTTGCTCATCAGAGAAAGACCCATATAATGTTTTCATTATTGTGTACTTCCCCTTAAAGACGTACTTGCACTATTACCATCAAGGTAGTCATTATTACTATATCCACGGTCTCTAATTAAAGAACGTTGTTTAATATTTAAGTCATCTCTTAATGCTCTAATTTCTGATAAATGATTTGCTTGTGCATACCATTTCTCAGCAGAACTACCAAACATTTGACTAATATTAACTAATGAGTTTACCTTGGGTTCAATCCAAGCCAGAGCAATGCCGTATGATAATACCTCAATAATAAAATTTTTATCTGAATAATCATTAATAGAATAATTTAATTCAAATTCAATTTTATTATTTTTATCACTTAAATTTTCTATATTGTCTTCTTCTGGAACAACAATTGTAGAAAATAGTCTAAAAACGTAAGGAGCAGATAAAGCAGAATGTAACCAACTGCACAAGATTACATTCTGCATTTTTACGTCTTTAAATAAATTCATAAGGTCATATGCTTCTACCTTGGTATAAAATCTTGAAAAGATTTCTTCATAACTAATAGAAAGCATAATTACCTCCTATTTAATCATCATACAGACCTGTTAATAACATAAGTTGAGTACCGAAATATTCATCAAGTGCCTTAATAACCTTAACACTATCAAGTTTGCCTTTAGCAATATATTCTGAAGCTAGAGATTTTAAAGAATCTTTTGCACCTTCGGGAAGAATATCAAGTTCTTCTTTAATTCTGGCGGGAGAAAGACGGAAGATTTGTGTAAGGTCTTCTACAGAATACATCCCATCATAGAACTTTTTTAATTTAGGACTTTGATTAATAAAATCTTTATCATCTACTACAATAAGTGGTTTAAAAAGGTATTTAGAATTAATATTTACAGCCGCAACTAAATCTTGATATTCAACCTCTGTTTCTGCTCCCATAGCCTCAAAAACATAAGTATTACCTGTTTTTTTACCATCCATAAAAGTTTGTCCAACAGCTATAGAATGACAACGAATAAGGTCATCTTTTTCAAAAACCTTCTTCTGAGGTTTTTCTTCAACAATTTTTTGTTCTTCAATCATAGGATTTTCAACAACAGGTTCAATATCAATTTTAGTGGTCGTTTTAGTTTTCATAGAACGTGCCATTTTTTAATCTCCTTTTAATCATATAATTTTAATATATTAGGCAAGAGTCCAAGCGCCGAAATAACGTCCAAGCTGAACGGCAACACCGAAGCTTCTCTGGACTTCATATTTCATAACATCATCAATCCTGCCATGCTCTTCGCCCTTCTGAGTGATTTCATCAATCTCAGTCTCGCCTTGGTCAATAAACTTAACAAACTTGTTATCAACAGCGGGCATAATCAGAAGCAGGTCATCATCAACAAGAGTTTTGGTAATGTCATTCAGTTCAAATCTCTGAGGAAGCTCAAACAGAGTAACACCTTCATAAGAACCAAGCCTACCCATACGAGCAACATCTTCCTTCTGAATTTCTGCTCTCCAGTCAACATCAGACAGAGCATTAATCTTCTTCAAAGCCAGTTTAGTACCCATTACTACAACAGGAGCTTCATTAGCCATCTGAACATTAGCAATAATCTGGTCAAATGCATCCTTAGTGGAAGCACCCAGAGTACCATTACCCACAAACTGAGTCTGAGGAGTAATCTTCTGATAAGCATTCATCATCTGAGAGAAAATCTCATTCTGAATCTTAATAGTAAAGGCTTTACCAATCATACCAACCAGAGTAGCCCAATCTTCCTGACCAACAAGATAACGGTCAATATCAGCACCAACAGCCGCACCGTATCTGGAAAGCGGAATTGTATAAGGCTGACCTTCAGCAGGTCTCTGGAGTATGAAATCATG
>AUXO017540855.1_pt1 | contig 19571 bp, 23 predicted proteins | sample 768731 | NCBI WGS metagenome assembly AUXO01 (sample SAMN02715735, study PRJNA202380) | gut metagenome | biome: sheep rumen | host: Ovis aries | place: New Zealand: Palmerston North
TCCGGCAGAATCTTAAATGGGAATTCAGAATCCACCGGACAAAAAATCTGTTGTCAAACAAAAAGGAATTCCCATAACTTCTTGTTCAACCAAGAACCAATTATAAAAAAATTAGTCAACAAAGTCAAGTTTCCTGTTAGAATAATTTTGTTGGCATTCCTATCCCGTAATAAAGGATTCCATCGCGTCTGTCGGCATATTCCTACCAACTACATGTTGAAAAGGTTAATTTAAAGCCAAGCATGACCATTTTGCTTTACCCAAATGTCAAAGAGAAGGAGAACACCAATGCAGACTGACGAACGCCCTCCAATGGCATTTAACGCCACTGATTTTGATACAAGCAACTACCCACTTATCAAACTTTCGCCTTTGGAAACGGAACTCTACAAAGTCATCGATGACATCAGCACATTCGATGATGCCGCAAAGGAAAACCTCAAACTCTTCCGCGACATGACCATGAAGCGGATTCATGAGTTCCACGAAAAGAAACTCGTCTTTTCAGACGGATATGATGTTTGGAAAAGCAGATATGCAGTTTAATTTAACAATGTGAAATCAAAGATGATTAACCAATTTCATTACTTAATTTCAAACGCGCCAAGAGGTTAATTCCTACTTGGCGCGTTTGTTTAAGTTGAATTATAGTTTTGTTATTTGATTATTCCTACTGTTTCAATCATCTTGTTAGACGCAATAGTCAATTTCTGCATGGCCATAGATTAATGCGTTACGAGAGATAATTGCATTGTCAAATACAAATGCATCTCCAAATACCAGTGCATCGTCATAGACTGCTGCCCTACCTAGAACTTGGGCATTATCATATATTTTTGCGTTCCCGTAAATTTCTGCGTTGTCATAAACACGTGCGTTACCATAAACTTGCGCATTAGCCAGAACCTGGGCATTATCATATACGATTGCGTTCTCGTAAATTTTTGCGTTATCACCAATCATAGCGCTGCCAGAGAGTTTTGCGTGGTCATATATTTCTGAATTGCCAAAGGCTTGTGCTTTGCCAGCAACTAATGCATTACCATAGATTCTTGCACTGTCATAGACTTCGGCATTTCCCCAGAGTATGCCATTTTCAAATACTTTTGCATTGCCATAGACTTTACCATCATCAAATACCCAACATCCCCCATCATGGGCAAGGTTTTTTTCGGATTCTATCAGACCACCCAAATCTCCTTTTTTTACACTACTTCCAAAACTTTTACATGCCATGATACGCCAGAGTCCTTTTTCTTTCTTCCAAAGGATGTACTTTTTGCCCTCTCTCTCTGCACGGTCCAATATGTCATTTTCCGTGTTTTCGTAATCTGTTAGCGATTGAAATCCGCTTCCGTCTCCCTCTTCGTCAAGGGCAACAATGATTTTGGCAATTCTTTTCAGCCTATTTGAAATTAGTATGTTTTTGTTTACCATGCCTAGCAAGCTCCTTTTACAAAGTTTCAACTCTAAAAAAGCTCCCAGTTATTAAAAAATCTTTCAATGTTTTCTGTTAGAATAAATATAGATGCTGAAAAGAAATTCAAGAAGGAGCAAAATGGTTGTTGAAGGTTTAATTCATTTCAAGTTCACCTACTGCTTTGTCGGACAGGAAAACCATGTCCATGAAAAGGACATTTACGCCTCAGATGCCGAAGCGGCGCATAATCAGTTCGCCATTTTCCTTATAAATGCTCCGAAGTGTCAGATTCTGTCTGTAGAGATAGTGGAGAGCTGCTGACAATGGAACTGGACAAAATCTACAATGAGGACTGTCTGGAAGGAATGAAGAGGATTTCAGACGGGTCAATAGACTGCATAATCTGCGACTTGCCGTATGGCACTACGAAATGTCCGTGGGATGTGGTGATTCCATTTAAGCCATTATGGGAGCAGTATAAACGTATTTGCAAACCAAATGCGGCAATTATATTGTTCGGTCAAGAACCTTTTTCCTCGCTTCTAAGAATAAGTAATTTGAATGATTATAAATATGACATTTACTGGGAGAAAGAAAGGTTGACAAACATAAATCAAGTCAACCGAAGAGTTGGGAAAACTGTAGAGACAATTTCCTTGTTTTATGAAAAGCAATGTACATATAATCCTCAAATGACCATCTATGTCGGGCCTTTAAGAACCAATAAAATTAAGAACGGCAAGTTGGGAAAATTAGTTGATGATGGTGAAAAGAAGGTTTATGAATACATGGACAATGGAACTCGATACCCAACCCAGATATGGCGGTTTCAAAGAGATTGTCTCACCTGCAATCTGCATCCGACACAAAAACCATTGGCATTGATTGAGGCTCTTGTTAAAACTTACTCAAATCCTAATAATTTGATTTTAGACAATTGCGTAGGTTCTGGAACGACCGACATAGCCTGCATTCGGGAAAAACGGCACTTTATCGGGTTTGAGACGGATAAAGGTTATTTTGACCAAGCCTGCGTCAGAATAGAGGCTGAAAAGAAAAACCAAGTCCAAATGCTCTTTTGATATTTCCTGTTAAAATAGGTTATGGCAATTCGATATATTTCAGACCTTCATTTCAGTCATGCGAACATCATCGGCTATGACAACCGCCCATTTTCCTCAGTTGACGAAATGGACAATGCCATGATTTCGCTTTGGAACGAAACCGTTTCAGCAAAAGACGAAGTGTATGTCCTTGGCGATTTCTGCTGGTCTCAAACCTATGAGGACTGGGAGAAAATCATTTCGCAGTTAAATGGGAAAATTTTTATCATCAAGGGAAACCACGATAGGTCGAACATTCTTAAGAGGCTGGAGAAAAAAGGCTTCATTACTGGGTGGTCACATCAGGAAATCATATCAGATGGTGAAAACAAAGTGGTTTTAAACCATTCGCCAATGCCGTTTTTCGTAAATGAGTTCAAAGACAACTGGGCGCACCTTTACGGACATGTTCATGTTTCTTTTGACTGGAACATGACCCTAAATATTCAGCGGCAGATAAATGAACTTTATCTTAAGCCGATTCGTATGTACAACGTAGGCTGCATGATGCCCTACATTGACTATGTTCCGCGCACACTCGCGGAAATAGAAGAAGGTTTTAAGCAAGCGGATTTGCTTAATTTTGACTTCAGTAAACGCCATCAACTACCCAGCCACTGAAGATGGCTCGGTTTCATCTGCGATTTTAATCATGAAGACAGACATCAAGATTTTTGCGGAAAACATTGAACAGGGTGCATTGGATGACATCAATGCTCTTGCTTCCATTCCAGTAAACGCAAACAAGAAGTTGCGTTTCATGCCGGATTGCCACAAGGGAGTGACGGTTCCAATTGGCACTTGCATTCCCGTTGACATCACCAACCCGGATGAGGCCATTGCTCCCGGTACTGTTGGCTGTGGGCGAAGGTTCTGTTCTTCCTAAAGCCAAAGATGAACATCAAAGCGGCAGAAAGCAAGTCTGGTTGGAGAAAGTAAAACAATGACCACTAAAACACGGAAAATTGGAATTGGGTGCGCCACTTTCCTTCTGGCGGTTTCCTATTTGCTTATGTTGCGTCTGATGATTTGGACGGCGCTTGGTGTTTGCTTCGCCGCATGTGTGCTTGGACTCATTTTTGGAGAAAACAATGAATAACCTCAAGACAATCGCCATTTACATGGCTTGCGTTTCAGTTGCATTTTCAGAGGCAGCATTCTGTCTGGATGAAGAGTTGAAATCAGGATATGTGATTTCAAACCCAACCGAAACTACGGAGACGCGCATAATTCATCCATGCCGTGATAAAAATGAAATAATTCAATTCAAACCAAAGTTGTCATATCTTGAGGCCGGTGACTGCCATTGCACAGTTGAATTTTTTGTCCAACTGTTTCAAACGTCAACCAACTTTTTCAGTTATGGGTTTGCGAAAAATCCAAAACACAATAAAATTGAAAAACTGAAAATTTGCTTTCTCGACGCCTCCGGCAAAAAAGTTTTGACAATCCCGTGCATAGTGACAGGGAACGACATGATATGGGGCATGGATGGAACGCGAGTTGTCCAGATATATGGTGAGTTCATAATGACTTATGGAAGGTGTGATTATTTGAACGGGAAGGCGTCAAAATTTTACCTAAAGGATGGAAATGGAAATTTGCTAGACCAATCGGGGAACATCATTGAAATCAACTTGTCAGACCGCGATTTGGACGCGATGATAACCACTCCGCTCAAAATCATGGGCCGAAATTCCGGTTCTAGGTGATAAGATAGGTTTAGTTTAAATGCGCACCCAATTGCAACTCAAGCTTGCAGAGGCTGATTCTGAGCGTTATGTCTAAGGCGCATACAACGAAGTCTTCGAGAAGAGGTTTCCCGGAATCAGGATTTCAGGAAGTGGAAGATACTCTTATGGAAAAAGACTCCCTTACAATCAACTATACTCCGCCAAGAGTGGCGATTGATGTTGAGACAATCTTAAAGCTGTCCGTTGGTCGGACAATGAAGACCAACAAGGTTAAAACAACCATTGATGGCGTCAATGTGAAATTGAGCGGGGATTGGGAAAATGTCGGCGTTTTCGCGGATGACATCGACACTATGAAGTTCGACATGGAATTCGCGTTGCAGAAAATCATCAAGAAATACATTCGCTTTAATTCGATTTTCAGTCCGGAAAATCCGTCTTGAAGCAGTAAAAGACCATTTGGCAGAACCGAGGCAAGCATAGGACACCCTGGATGCTTTGAAAGCAATGAGAATGTCGAACATGGCAATGGGAATGGTTAAGATAATGCCGCCGTGCATTCAGTGCGCCAAATGCCAGTTCGTTGGCCGCGCAGGACATGCCTACTGCGGCAGCCACAGACTGCCGCAACACGCCCTCTATAGTAAGAAGAACTCATGCCAGTCATTTGTTCCAAAAGAGAATGTTGTCAAAAATGAAGACGAAAAAATACAAGGTAACTCTTGAGGTAAAGGTTAAAAAGACCATATATGTTGAAGCCTGCAACAAGCAGGAGGCCAAATTCCTCGCCTATGGCGAAATGCTTGAGCGGGTTGGCAAAAATCCAATGGTAGAGGGCGAATATGTTTCCGCAGAGGTTAAAAACGCAGTAATCGTGCCTCCAACTTCAGATGAGTTCAATATCTTTGGAAGCGATTACGGAATTTGATTTCCTATTAAAATAATGGCGAATGATTTTCCTGTTAGAATAGAAGCATGAACAACACCAAAATCTGCGCCCAATGCGGCGAGGAGATTCCGTTCGGCACTCCGTATTATACGGTTGGAGACAATTACCTCCAAGTCAATTATTTTGATTCCGCGAATGACAACATCTTCTGTTCACAGAAATGTTTGTGCGAAGCGTTGTCGGTAATTGAAATGCCAAATGACGGCAGCAAGACGCTTTCAGAGGAATTGGGATTTGTTTCTGGAAACGACCCAGATGTTCTTGAAATCAACGCCGTAGTTTACCCAGAGGATGCAGAAGTAAATGGCAAGCGCGAACATGAACCGCTTGAATGCGAAAACCCAGATAAAGTCGAATATCAGATGCCCGGTATCAAAACGGAAAAAGTCCACTGTGGTACTGAATGGCGGTGGAATGTAGTGGTAAACATCGTTTCCGGCAAGATTATCAACTGGCCGAAGGGAGTTACTGCAAGAACTTTCTACAAGGTGGCTGACCAGTGCGGTCTTACTTATTTGGGCAAGCATTACGAAGACTATGTGCCTGACTTTCTCGGCATTTGGGACGAGGGGTGCGGAGATTACATTTATCTTGAAATCCTTGAAGATGGTACAATCAAGGATTGGAATGCCGATGCCTGCCGCAAATGGTTGAAAGAACACATCTACGATTTTGATTGAAAGCCATGAACGACATTACCTACATTGATGTTTTATATTGGACTTACAACGCATTTCTGGCCGTTACGTGCGTCTGCGCCGTTGTCGCGCTGATACGAGATTGGCGGAAGAAGTAATTTCCTGTTAGAATATAAACAGATGATTTGCGGGGGTATGGCGCAACTGATTAGCGCAATGGCCTTTTAAGCCATGGGTTTTGGGTTTGAGTCCCAATGCCCCCACCATTTTTCTTTTTGTAAATAAAAAGTACTTTGTTTGATACTACTTTTCCTGAATGAGTTCAAGATAGCCTTTGTTGGTTTCCTCTTGATGTCCAGCTCATTCAGGATTTTTTATTTTTTAATTTTTGGTTTCCTTATTGGACATCGTTTTTAAGGAAATCAAAAATGAATAATATAACTGTTAATCAGCAGAACAATGCTGAATTCGCTCATCAACCAGCACAAGAAAAGCATTTTTGTGTTTATTGCGGACAAGAAGCCCACCACCAATTTAAAAACGGGAAATGGTGTTGTTGTGATAACAAATCCAAATGTATAGGTTTTAAGCAAAAACAATCTCAAAAAGCACTCCAAATTCATCAAATTTATAAAGAACAACATGGCACCGCCCGATTTTCTAAAGGAATATGTTTAAGTCAAACCAATAAAAAATATCGACCGAAAGGCGAACACATTTGTGTATATTGTGGTGGTCACGCAGAATATAAACTTAAAGATGGCCGATGGTGTTGTGCGCCCATTTACAATCAATGTAGCATGATTAAAAATAAATTGTCCACCGCTGGCAAAAAGGCACATGCTCAGAAACCAATTTGGTATCACAATGGTCACAAATCATGGAATAAAGGTCTAACCGCCGAAACTGATAAAAGAGTTGCGAAACATTCTCAAACATTAAAACAAAAATATGCCGCAGGTGAACTTGTGCCATACTGGGAAGGAAAACCACTCTCAGAAGAGGCAAAACAAAAAACTTCTCAAACCATGAAAAGAAAAATTCTTGCCGGAGAGATTGAAGTTCCATATCTGCGCAATCATCATTCAAAAGGTCCATCTTATCCAGAACAATATTTCATTGAGATTTTTAAGAATGCTAACTTGAGTGTAGAACATGATTTACAAGTAGGTCTTTACGAGCTTGATTTCGCTAATCCGAAAACGAAAAAATATGTTGAGATAGACGGCGAACAACATTATGTTGACCCTAGAATCGTCAAGCACGATTTGGAAAGAACCGAGGCTCTAAAACAACAAGGCTGGCAACTAGTTTCAAGGGTGCGTTGGAGCGAATTTCAAAAGATGACATTGGAAGAAAGACAGAACATCTGTAATAATCTCATTAACGAACTGCGATGATTCTGTTTTCCTGTTAAAATAGTTTTAGTCATGAACATTCCAACCCTTATCGAAATTCTCAAAGTCGAGCGAGAGTGCGTCCGCAGAAATGACGGAAGCAATTGCGACAGAAACTGCGCTGAGTGCGATTTGCTCATGGACGCGCAAGTCGTTGAAGAGGCTTACAACATGGCTATTGACGAACTCACGAAGCAAAAGCGGCGGCATGACATTGCGCTTCTGGTTGCCGCCACATTGCCCTCTCTAGGCTTTACTGCGGCAACTGTTTATCTTTTGGCTCACGGCATGATGAAGTCCGCAATCTGCTTTTTTCTGTTGATTCTGCTGACGCTTCCGAGATGGGGTAAATAACTGCTTTACATCTGTGGGCCTGTAGCTCAGTTGGTCAGAGCATGGGACTCATAATCCCTTGGTCGAAGGTTCAAGTCCTTCCAGGCCCACCAAATTTTAAAGCCCTCCATTCCTCTAACGAGAGAATGGAGGGCTTTTTAAGTCGGCGCAAATAACAATCACTTCAATCCAAGAGCCTTGTAAATGTCGTAGATGAAATGGTTCTGCCATCCGATTGTCCCGTCTGAAATCGTTCTATATTCCATTGAGTTTCTGGAACTTCTGTTTTTTGTTTTGACAAGTTCTCTTTTAACGGCGTCGAACGATTTGAAAAGGGCGTTGATGTTATCCGTCTGTGAATAGATTGTCCGTTTGAGAGTTTCCAAATTATCAGCGTTTTTGGCCTTTTTAAGCGCATCTACAATTGGTTGATAGAGGCGTTCAAACGTTTTTATGGCTTCATCCAGAACATTGTTTGAAAATGTGTCTGCCATTGTGAAGAAGTTTGAAATCTGCCTAAATGTCTGAGTTGAATCATCTGCCGTTAGTTTTGACACTTGTCCAAGATAGTCGCGATATGAATCAAGTGCGGTTATGGCATTGTCCGTAAAGTTTTTGGCGTCGGACAACGCATTTAAAGCATCCGCATATCTCAGAAGCCTCGCGATGCGCCTAAGTTTTCTGGCTATCATTGAACGGGTATAGTGCATATTTAATTCCTTTTTCTAAGAACAAGAACCGAATATTAGATTTTTTGTTTTTGCATTGTTACTTAATTCCATGCTATAATATTTTCATCCAAGAATTGGAGGAACAGCCATGGGACACGAACTTCAGTATGAATCATATCTGTGCGGAATCCACAGTTGGGACATTGATAGAGTTGTCGAGGAAAGCGAAGACTATTTGAAGAAAATAGAGAATGAGATTTTCGCGCTCATCCTTATGGACCCGTCAAAAGTCAGAAACCAGAGAAAAAAATCTAGGAAGGATGAGTATTCCGACGACGACGACTGGCTGAACAACGCCCAGTATTTGACAAAACTCTGGGAGGAATTGAAGACGGAATGGGAAAACACCCAGTCCAAGCTCAATCGTGTTGGAGACGCGCAGTATTGCATTAAAAATCCGGTCAGGGAAGTTAACGTTTGCCCGGAGTGCCATTGCGAAATCGAGTGGGCGGACAAGGAAGTCACCGACGAAAATTCAACATATCCTTATCATACGCAAGTCTATAAATGCCCAAATTGCGGCAAGGAGTTCGCCTATGAACCATATGAGGCCGAGGGTGAAAACGCGAAGCCGCTTCCACTTGTGGTTAAAATCAAGACATGGAGCGAAGGCTGATGAACAAAGAACACACCGAACTTCTGTGGAAGAATTATCCTAGAACTTATTGTGGTAGAACAAAATCAATTACGCAGTCTCTTATTCCATTTGGATTTGAATGTGGAGATGGTTGGTTTTATCCAATCAAGAAACTGTCCGCCAAAATTGAAGCATTGAACATAATGCTTGAGCCATATAATGTCAAAATAGAAGCAACTCAAGTCAAGGAAAAATATGCCAGACTTTCCTGGTACTACATGGTGGTTCCAACAGATACTGATGTGGAATATCCAGATGAAAGCGAACAAACTCCTGAAACGAATGAAAAACTTCAGAAGCAGGAAGTCATGCTTGAATATGCCGACCTCATGGCGGAAGAATACATTGCCCAGGCGGAAAAGGAATGCATGGAGGTCTGCGAGGATTGCGGAACGCAGTTTTACGAAAGCAATCCAAGGGTGATGACTACAGGGTGGATGAATATCCTTTGCAAGGAATGCGCAGAGAAAACCAACCGCTCCTATGTCCTTTACCCAGATGTGAACAAGGACCCATTCGCGGAAGAGGAAAAGAAACTTTACCGAAAGGAAGAAGAGGAAAAGAACGATGACGGCAAGTGATTTCAAAAAGGCAAATGGCTATCGGTTGAGCGATATGCGAAACTGCGCGAATTGTCGGTTTTTCAAAATCAGCGAAAAGAAAACATCCTATGAATGGAGTTACAGTTCCAACTGCCTTGCAAATGGAACTCCATTTGGAACGAGCTGCACATCTGTCTGTGATTCCTGGAAGAAGAAGGAGCCAACTCAATGACAACCGCGCTTTGGATAATTGGCGGATGGTTTGCTGGGCTTTGCATTTTGTCGTTCATTTTCGGAATGACGAAAATTCTATTCGATGATGATTGGGGGATTTTCGTAATTGCGCTTACGATGGTGTGGCCGCTTGTCACCGCCACGATATTGCTTGCACTAATTTTGTCTGTGCTGTTTGCGCTTCTTTATTTGGTTGTAAGGACAATCGGATGTTTTGGCGCATGGGTTGGAAGAAGGGAGTAAACTTTTATGGGATGTTCAGTTACATACGAAGCCAGAATCAACGATGTCACGGTTGACCAGCTTGACTCTGAAATTGAGGACAACATCGGTTATCTTGAACGAATAGAGCAGGAGATTTTCGCGCTTATATGCATGGACCCGTCAAAGGTGCGCACTCCCAAGAAGAAGTCGGATGAAGACGATTCGGACTGCTCATGGATGGACAACGCCGAGTATCTGGCGCACAAGTGGAACGAACTCAAGGAACAATGGCGCGAAACGCATGACAAACTGACTTCTTGCCAAGCCGCCAAATATGCGGTGGAGGACAAGGTGCGTCATGTAAGCCTCTGTCCTGACTGCATGGTTGAGATTGAAAGCGGTTACAACCATGAGACGCATGAGTTCGAGCAGAAGTGTCCAAAGTGCGGAAAACTGTTCAAACCTCGCTACTATGTGGAAAATTCCGAAGCCGAACAAGAGAATGGGCCGTTCACAGTTGAAGCAGAGGTGAAAACCTTCCATGAATCATGCTAGTCATAATTTAACCTCATGCGATGTGTGTTCAATTAAGCTGAACACAATAACATGGTTAATTCAACTGCTTACCTTTTTGACTGCGTTTGGAATAGGGATGATGGCGTTTCGGTTCAGGGAAGTCAAAAAAGAAGTGCGCGAACTTAAAGCAATGGTTGAACAAATTAGCAATACAAACGGAGAAACAAACAATGACTAGAGGCAGACTGATTTGGATAGCGGATGAAAAGGGCAACTGCCTGCATACGCAGGAATTTAATGGCGACTTTAGCCCAGACAAGCGCAATGGTCGTCTGGCGGTCAAAAAACTAACGACCTGCAAGAAGTTTGAGCAGTTCAGCGAAGCCGCATTGTGTTTTCTCAAGCTCTTTAGCTATGATGAGGATTTTGAAGAATACCAACTCAAAAACAATGAGTTTCTGGGCGGCTGCAACCTCATTGAAACAGATTTCCACAATGAGCCTGGGAAAGACGGAGTAGGAACTTATTATTGGAATTGGGACGCAGATTTTCTCTACATCGTCAATATGTGCGGAAAGGACATTGAAACAAAAGACTTTGATAATGAGCCAATTTCATTGGAGAATGGCTATCTGACGATTTTGGATTTTGGAAAATCAAAAGACCAGATTAAAATTGTGGATGAAGTTCCGGTTGCAGAGGAGATAAATAAAATGGACGACAAATACGAACCACCAGTGAAGACTCTCAAGGAAGTAGTCAAGGAATACGAAATCAAATTCACGAAGGATGATTTGCTCACCATAGACAATCTTCAGGGAGTTTTGGATTCCGGGGTCGAAGAATGCACCCTCTGGTATGACAAGGACAAGGATGCCGTCACAGTACAGGGCAAGTTCAAGTCCGTCACCTGCACTAACGTAAAGGTGAAGAAGATTTCAAACAAGGGCAATATCTGCGAAAGCATCCCGGAAACCAAACTCCACATCCTATGCAGCCATTGGCTCTTCCCGTGTCCTGACTACAAGCGGTCAAGCATCAAGCGCAACCTTGAGAGGGCAATTTGCGCCATCCTTGAAATTGGAAGTTGCGAAGTTGAGTCATTTTCAACTGGAATCGTGGAAAATGATTAAATGCTCTACCACAGCAGAATATACAACAGTAGACATTTTAGCAACCTCTGAGAAGAGTTGATGGGACCGTCTGAATCTACAATAGTAGAAATTTCATCCTAGACTTAGACACACCGCCGTTGCGCCAACGTGGCAAGAATCTACAATAGTAGAAATTTTATCCTAGCCTTATACAACTTACCCATCCGGCTTGCATCTACAATAGTAGAAATTTCATCCAAGGCTTAGACTTCATGCAAGGCGGCATTAAGCGGAAATCTACAATAGTAGAAATTTCATCCAAGGCTTAGACCCTTTTGGAGTTTGATTTATATCTACAATAGTAGAAATTTCATCCAAGGCTTAGACGGTAATACATGATTGCTCCCTTATCTACAATAGTAGAAATTTCATCCAAGGCTTAGACAATCATGGTGTCCCTTAGCATCTACAATAGTAGAAATTTCATCCAAGGCTTAGACCATTTGGTTCTGCGTTCTTCGCTTGAATCTACAATAGTAGAAATTTCATCCAAGGCTTAGACGGAGCCTACATACGGTTTCCATCTACAATAGTAGAAATTTCATCCAAGGCTTAGACACAAAGACACGATAACCGCCATCTACAATAGTAGAAATTTCATCCAAGGCTTAGACGGAAACCTCCGACACCAGTAGATGTGAATCTACAATAGTAGAAATTTCATCCAAGGCTTAGACAGTGCTTTCCTTGACGCTTCATCTACAATAGTAGAAATTTCATCCAAGGCTTAGACTTTGCGCCCTCTTTCGGCGTGTCACTTATCTACAATAGTAGAAATTTCATCCAAGGCTTAGACCTATACAAGAGGCAGTAACAACATCTACAATAGTAGAAATTTCATCCAAGGCTTAGACTGACGAGTCCAGCGTCTGCCATCTACAATAGTAGAAATTTCATCCAAGGCTTAGACATTAACTGCAACGTGTTTGCATCTACAATAGTAGAAATTTCATCCAAGGCTTAGACCATGCCCCCTTTTTACCAAACCGGCTAATTAATTGTCAAATAACATTTTACAACAAAAACCGAATGTCATGTTTTCATAACCGACTAAATTCCTTTCATTGATTTCCAACATTTTACTAAAAATTCTTGTGAGGCTTACCAAATCACGAGATTTTCATCTTCATTTGCCGAAAAACCGAATTTGGCAACACACGAATTGTCAGACATCTTATAAATGATGATGCTATCAGAGGCCGAAAACTGGCTTGAGAATTGTTGTTCAACTCCGTTAATCACATTTTGGAGAGTTCTAAAACTGTTTTTGATTTCAAAAACGGAAAGTTGTACTCTCCTCCCAAATCTTTTGAGGAATTTGGAAAAACGCAATCTCAAATCATTATCAGAAATGTCATAAACCACCAAAATCATTTTAGCCCATTATGCAATTTGATAGACTGGGAAATCTTCAAGTCGTTTGCCATTGCCAAACCACCGATAGTAGGACTGACAGTAAGTAAACATGGCTTCTTTCTCTGAAATGATTGCGTTTAAAAAGAGTTTCAGGTATTTGGAAATCTGATTTTTCTCAATATTCCAATGCCCATCGGCACAGAAGAAATCCGATTTATGAATTTGCCCTAGATTGTGGCTCTTACGAAGCTGCTTGTCTATTATGCATCTGAAAGGCTCCATTAAATCGCAAACAAGAGACATCCGTTGATGAAAGAACCCATGATGCACTCCGCAAAAAAGATCAAACCCGTAAAGCGAAAGCAATGCCGAGATAAAGTGGAAAAGGCTTGAATAGCCGATATCGAGCAGAAGGTTGAAGATATCGGCCTTTTTTCGCGGCTCTCTTCCGAGCCAGTTGAAATTTTTGAAATATGTGCTGAAAAATATTCTGCTTGCAGTTCCTTCCATCCCCATTAATTCTTTTGTCGAGGAAGCATTGTTTACATCAATTGTTAAAAGAAGCCGAATTGAGTCAGTTGATTCGCATGGCAATGCTTTCAGCAGTTTTAATTGATTTGAGATTTTCTGTCCAATCAACATCTTCGAAATATCCAGTTGACGTTCCAGGGGGCAACAATATTGCATTTTACGGAGGTTGGTGTTTCCGTTCCCGATGCACCTAATTGACGCAATGGGACGGAGGGTGTTGCCCAATAGCACCACGGGGAACTCAAATTCTGAACAATGCCGCAGCAGTTGACTCGTAATAGAAATGTTTCCGATTATGAACAGAGCGAATGTGCGGTGGCATGAGTGCTGGGCAAGGATTTCTCCGCCCCGCGATTCAAGAACGATGTTGTCGTTTCTGAATCTCAGAATTTCGCCAGAACCGCCCGCCACATGCACGATTAACTGCCGATAGCGAAAGTCTGGGAGGGTCATCATTTGGCAATGCCCCCGATTTTCCTCTCGGCCAGTTCCTGCGCGAACTTGAACCAGTCCTCGTTATTGATTGCGAGATTTGGCTTTTCACTAGAGCGGATTGAGTTCAGGAACATGATTCCCTTGAGCGCGATGTGGTATGCGCCATTGGCATCTGCATCCTGCGGAAGGGACTTCGGGGCGGTTCTGGAGTCGAAATGTTCTCCTGCCGCATTCAGCACCGGAGACTCGATGTAGTCCTCGGTTTCGTTGCTGTTTCGAAGATGAAGGGTCTTGTCAAAGGCGTAGAACACACTTTTGAAAAACCAGACATTTCCCCTTGAGGGTTCGAGGTTTGACAAAACGGCCTTCAAATCAAATCCATCCGTCAGCGCAAGGCCCATATTCTTAACGGCATCGATGATGATTTGAGTCGGGTTAAGTTCAACCGTAGCCTTCTTCTCCTTGCTGAAAACAAGTCTGCGGCTTGCGGAATAAACCACCCACTTCGAGCGTGGACTCTTTATTCCAGTCTTGAAGTTGTTGTAGTCAAAGGCGAATGCGAAAGACTTCGACTTTTCATCCCATATGATGAAATCAAACGCATTGAAAAACCTTTGGGTGGCATGCGCATTCGTACACTTCTTCGCCTCCGTTCCGAAAAGATTTGTGAATCCTGTGGTGGGGTCGATTTTGGAGGTGTACCCCGCAGGGACGTAGAAGATGAATCCGGTCTGTTTCCCGATGTTTTCAAATTTTTCAAATGGGCCGGTCAACTGGAAGCCGTTTAGCACTCCGCCTGCCTCAAGCGGGGCTTTGTCTTTGAAGACAAGATAATTCAACTTCTTGATAAGGGCTATTTCAAAGTCCTGGTAAACCTGCTGCTCGACCTTTGTCCGCAACCTCTTGAATCCGCAGTTGAGGTCTTCAAGAACCACAATCGCATTGTATTTGACGACAAGTTCTGCGATTTCATGGACGGCGTTGGAAATATAGCCATTTTTCAAATTGGCGATTTTGCTTATGCTGTCCCATGAGAGCCGCTGGTTTTTACGCTCTTTCGCTAGGTCTGAAAGTTTTTCCTGATAGTCAGTGGCGACTTCTGTGCCGTCATGCCTTGTTTGACGGATTAAATTCAGAGACCGCTGTTCCAGAATGTCCCCGTTTCTGTTCAAAACAGAAATATAGATGAGATTCCGTTCCCCACGGTCAAGCCCGATGATGTTTACATTCGGGTTGGCGCGAAGATAGTCCCGTACATTTTCGTTGAAGTTGCCGCACTTCTTGTCTTTCTTCAAGTTGATGCGAATCGGAATGTCAAAACTGAACTGGTCATGGGCGAACCTTCGGTCTTTGATGATTTCGTACTTTGCCTGTTTGATTTCAAGTTCGCCAGAATCAATCCAGGCTTCCGCCTCTTTGGAAAGAGGAATGTCGCTTTTCCCAGAAACATGGTCGAATAGTTCGCCAAACACTTCGCCGGGAATCTGCGCACCGTTCTTTCCGCGTCGGTTGAGCATGTTTTCCCCGACCTTGTGCCGGAACGGGGTTTTCACTTCTGCGGGGCGGTAGAAGATTTTAGCCGACCCATTGATGGCGATTCTATAGTCTGATGCGTTCTCATTTGAAAACGCGGCCATCCAGTAAAGTGTTTGGAGATTCGGCTTGTTCCCCTTTGAGTATTCGGAAAAGTCTTTGCTCCAAATTTCAAAGAGGCACATTTCACCGCTTTCGACAAGACCGTCTATTGCGGCGCACGGAATGTTCATGAACCTTACAGAGTATGCCTGCTCTGAGACTTCATCGTAAAAATCCTTCATGGACGAATACGACTCTGTTGGGGAAAACTTGAAATTGAACTTCTGCCAGTCCTTGTGGGTTTTGAGGCAGGACTTGTAGTAGTCGATGAGCTTTCGGCAAGAGCCAAGGTCGAAATTCGCGCCCTTTTGCCATGTCTTTGCGGCATACACTTCGGCTATGTCGGCAGGAAGGTTTCTGCGATATGCCTCAGAGTGAATCAGTACAAGCGGAAACTGCGTCGCGGGGTTCAGGTTCTTAAATACGCACTTCCGGTATCCGTCCGAAGCCGTTTCATCGGACATTGCTGAAAAATCCACTTTATTGTGTGGAAGGAGAACTCCGAGATAGTATTTCCCGTCCTTGATGAACATGACGCTGCGGTATTGACTCAGCGAAGCTTCATTCTCATCCCACCCTGCGGCAAGTTTCGGGCAATCGAACATCACCCGTATTTTCTTTCCGTCTCCAGGCTGCTTCGTCATGTAGTTTCTAACCTTGTTGTAAAAGTTCACAAATTCCATAAGGAAGTCATAAACCTTGTTGAACTCTGAATAGAATGCCTCGTCGCAGTCTGTTGATTCATCCACTCTGAGTGGCTTTATGAAGCGAATGAGTTTAAGTATTGAATCAAGGGCGGCTTTTATGTTCTGGCGTTCGTTTTTCCGTTCGCGCAAAGGAACATTTTCACCGGTTAAAGACTCAAGTGAGGACAAAGCAATGGCGCAGGATGAATTAACATCGGCAATCTTTGGGTCAATGAAGCCGCCTTTGAAGAATGAGGCGATGTCAATCGAGGTTTCACCATCGTCGGTGACTTTTTTCAGATTGGAAAGTTCCGCAAGCGAATAGGCCTCGCGCTTAAGCCACTTGGAAATTGCGGTCATCCGCTTCTTTTCCGTGGATTCAGAGGCGAAAATATTTTCCGCTTCGCACTCCATAATCGTTTGAAGCGCATCCCATGAGCCGAGCATGTTCTTAGATAGGTCGTTAATTCCGTTTCTGGAAATCCAAATTCTGTCTGAATTTGACAGCCCGGAAAGCATGTTCTTGATGGCTTCGGTGATTTTAACTCTGCCGGCCTCAGTTTCAATAAATAGGCCCTCAGTGAGCATTGACTTCAATGCCTCGATTACTTCGGCATCATTCTCAAATGGCTTGAGCGAGAAGGACAATGAACTCCTGTCGCTTAAAATCTGCTTGTAAAGCGGCGACATCAACGCAAGGGTTCTGTCCTTTTGGACTTCCTTGTGCTGCTGCCTGTAAAGATTGATGAACTCGTTGATTCCGCGAACTTTTTGTTCGCCTTCCTTTGTGTAGCCGCCCAGAATCTGGTTGAACCTGTCTATTCCGTCCTGCGGGAGGAATTCCACATAGCCTTCGATTTCAAAAATGTTCGAAAGCGACTCACCATTCAGAATCTCATGCAGTTCATTTTCGGCATCTTCGATGATGGAAGAATAGTTCTGTCTGATGTTCCTGAAGATTTTTACATTGTTTAAAAACCGTGGGAAGTTTTCATTTACCGCCCGGTTCGCCGCCGCAGTCGCCTTTGCATCGGCAGAATAAATATTGCGCCTGTTCTTCTGGAAGCATGTGAAATATCCTGCGAATTTTTCAAACGAACGGACTGCTTCCGGAATGTCGCATCCGCTGTCTTCATTTTGCCTTATGAAGTTTTTCAAAAACTTTTCTGGCGTATCTGCGGTGAGGCTGCCATAGTTCGCATTTGATTCAAACACTTTCACGATTCTGGCCCTAACGGAAGCCAAAGCTTCTTCAAGAGTTTTCCTATCTGATTCAGACCTACTGCTCCTGGAATAAGTTTCATAAGCATTTGAAAGTTCATTCCAGTCGATGTCTTTGAGAGCATCTGACTTGAATGAATCGCGAAGAAGAACCTTGTGCGCCGCATCTAGAATTTCCTTTACGGCGCAATAGTCCTTGGCTCTTTGTTCATCATTCTGCAAAAAGCCCCCCCTTATCGTTTCCTCCGACTTTCCAATCGAACGAAGTTCAAACGAAAGGGTCTTCATTAACTGATACTGGTTCGTGAATGTAGCGTCCATTTTGTGAAATAAAGCATGATAGTGAGTTACACCATGTAACTGCCTTACCCGAAATGCGGGCCGTTTTTTGGCATCATGCTTCTCCTTGACGCTCTATTCTAACAGGAAAATGACGACCATATCTAATAGTAGAAGTAGAAATTTTCGCAATGTTTTAGATATGTCATTGAACGCCCGCCAGATCTACAATAGTAGAAATTTTTTCAACATTCTAGATGGATTGCGGAAGACGGGACATCTACAATAGTAGAAATTTTCGCAATGCTCTAGACGCAAGGCGCTAACACCCTTAGAATCTACAATAGTAGAAATTTTCGCAATGCTCTAGACCTTTATTGCCTGCCATGCCGCATCTACAATAGTAGAAATTTTCGCAATGCTCTAAACTTGTCAGCATCATATACTAATCTACAATAGTAGAAATTTTTGCACTGTTATAGACCCTGCTCTTATTGTGCTTTATTGACTAACTATTTGGACAATAACATGGTATGCAAAAAACGCAACTCATAAAAACCACACCCTATTTTAACAGGAAATCTGTTTTCCCTTCCCATCCGCATTCCACATGTCGCAGACATCGGTATTGAATACGGTAAAAGGTTTTTCAAATGCGGTGCATTCGCTATGCGTGGCCTCTTCTGGGCCGTTGAACTTCGTCACTTCGCGCCGCCATCCGCAGTTTCCGCATCTGCGGCAGTCATGGGGGCGGTAGCGTTCGAGTTTCTTGAAATCTGAAACCGTCATGGCTGATTATCCGGTTGCGAAATCGCGTGGAAATCGTCAAAATCGTTGATTCTTGTTCCGCGACTGTTCCACCACTCTTTCGCCAGTTGCAGAAACTCCGTTCGCGTTGTTACTATCTTCCGCATTGATGTAGAAATTGGCTGTGATGCGTAATCTGTGTCTTGCGAAGTTTCCATGATGACGAGAGTTTTGTGTGGTTTAGATTTGGGGAACATGGCGAAAGCATTCCTTGAAAATGTCCGCATTTCCCATCCGACTGGAACCTTTATTACTAGGCCCCGAGGAACTTTCCCCAGTTGTTCATTTATTCCATTTCGGTCGCAAGCATTCCTTTTAACCGGACTTGCGAGTCTGCTTTTGTCTCCCAGCATGGGAAATGCGAACAACCTATTTTAACAGAAAATTATAGGTCTGGGCCGATGATGAAGTCGCCAGACCCCTGGTTGTAGTACATTCCGTTTCCGTTTGGGCCTCCGTTGGGGTTGGCCTTGTCGTACATTGCCCCAACTCTTTTTCCCTCAATTGTGGTGCGGACGGGAATGAAGTCGCGGACGAGGGTGGAGGAGATGCGAACCTCGGCTCGATGGAGCAATCCAGTAAATGGGAGATTCGACGGGTCTCCATCCGCATTATAAGCGATATTTAGCAAAAGCAGCCTAGACGTCGAAAATGAAGATGCGGCAAAAGTTTTTTTCAAGTCGTCATCAATATAAAAGTATCTCTGCGTCAACGTAATTTCATGTCGGCCTAACGCGCATTGTATTGTAGATGGATTAACATTACCATATGCCACCGCAAATCCCGATTGGGGTGCCACCGTCATGCTAATTGCAAATACGCGTTGACCACCACTCTGCCTACCTCCAAAAACCCAACCGCCGTTATATGTGACTGTTGTTATATCAGCCAACACTGACATTTCAGAACTAACAGGAATTCCAGTATCAATCCACTGCGTCCCAGTACTTTCGAGATATTCGACTTTCTTATCGTATGGAAGTCTTTTGACGCTTATTCCAAAAGGGCTGAGTTTGATTGGAAGCATGACTATTTGCCTCCAATCTCTATTTTATCCCACAAACGGGGG
>AUXO012894546.1_pt1 | contig 19565 bp, 4 predicted proteins | sample 768731 | NCBI WGS metagenome assembly AUXO01 (sample SAMN02715735, study PRJNA202380) | gut metagenome | biome: sheep rumen | host: Ovis aries | place: New Zealand: Palmerston North
CTACAGCCGCCAAACCCATTGCCAACAGGATAATATAGATAATACGTTTCATCGGTTAATGAATATTTTGGTTTCCTCCGCGCTTACGGTAATCACGCTCCACGCGGTTATAATCGTAAATATAAGATTTCTTACGTTGTCTGCCTTCAAAGGCGATCGTATATTTGATACCGACATTGAGATTTCGGAAAGTCACTCCATTCGCCAAGTTACTGATCATCAGCGGTTGGGAATAGAACTGTACTCCGTGGTCCGTCTCCTGGTAGCCAAAGACGGGTGCCCCGCCTTGTACAGTATGGAGATTGAGGACTCCAAAATCCACATACGCCGCCAGGTACATACGCACTTTATCGGGGTTGATGCGGAATTGCTTATGTTTGAACATATGTCCTACACGTCCACCTATCTCCGCATGGGCGAGGATGTTAAAGTTCCATTTCATTTTCAGCGGCTCGCTCTTAACAGGCAAACCGGTAATGAACTGGTGGTTCGGCATGTCGTAGAAATCATCGTAATAACGCTCGTACTCACCATACGTAGTCACCATCGCCGAGGAGGAAGTCGCACCATAAACATTGATGGAGAATTTCGGACCTATCATGAAATAGAACCGTCCCCACTCTCCTCCCATCAGCAAAGGGATATTGAGATTTACCATGTGGGACAAATCGCGTGACTTATCTACATGCAGATGCATCTGGAAGAAATCGCCCTCTGTATCAATCATGGGAATCGCCTCGTCGTGATCCTCCATATGATTGGCATTCAGTTCATACATCCCTTCTACGCCCACCGAGAAAAGAAAGGCATTATGATAGATCCGATAATCGATGCCGAGATTGGTATTTAAGCCCGTAGAAGGAGCATGGCCGGGAATGGTATGCAGGAGCGCAGAATATCCCGCATCAGCATGCAGCGACACGAAATGATACGTCTCGGGAGTAAGTCGCGTATAGGCATGAGCCCAACCCCATGCAAACGCCAAACATACTATGATTACAATCCTTTTTACCATTACCTTGCAATAAACATACGCAATTGGGCGGCAAAATTACAAAAAAAATCCCAATTATGCAAGTTTTTTGTTACTTTTTTGACATTTTTTCTTCATTTTGTCAACTCTTCTTGTCAAAACACAACAAAATGACAAAAACAAAAGAGGCTGCCGTGACAGCAGCCCCTTTTGCGTTACTTGGTTGGGAATATGTTATTTCACAACCTCTACCTTGCGTCCGGTAGCATCATAGATGACGCCGTTGACAAGGATAAATACATTCTCGTTACGGATAAACTTCACAGCCTTGCCGTCGATACCGTCACCGGTGTTGGAGATCGCGGTAGGATCAGCGGATTTAGCAAATCCGATCGTCATCTTCGGCAGGAAGTTACGCTGACCGACATTCATAGAGTTGCCATACATGCTATATGCTGCACTGGAAGCCGCCACACCATACCAACTGCATGATTTGTAATCCGTTGCTTCTACCGGCTCGGTGAATCCGATCAACAGATTGCCGCCGTTATATTTATACGGATCAGTCAGTTGAACAGCCATCTCATGATCCACAACGGAGAGGTTACCTGCGCTCTTAACGAGAGACAAGGTGTTCCAATCGTTGAAAGCACTGATTGTGGTAGCATCCACCTCAGCCATGTACACCTCAAATTCAGCCGACGGCCAAGATACGTTTGCAGAGCTTGAGTAGAAGGTCAAGTTCAGAATCGTATCACCACTGATAGAAGCTAAGGTTTCCGCAGGGATGATGAACTGAGACTTCTGGTTGGCCTCATCCGCATACAAGCCATAGAGAGGTATATATGCATTCTCTACTGTACCATCATTGATCGTGAGGTTTAACGCGTTCGTCGGAACGAAGGAGATAGCAGCACTCCACTCGCTCTCACCGTCATCACCGCCACAAACCGCTTTTACGCGAGCGTAATAGGTAGCCTCCGGCGTGAGGTTCTCCAGATTGAGCGAAGCCGCACCGCTAACGCTCTCCGAGATTACAGGATCCGAGAAGTCGGAATTGAGGCTATACTCAACAACCCAGTCGGATGCCTCTCCGGCGTTCCAGTTAAGGGTTGCAATCGAGCCTTCACCCGCCGTGAGGATTGCCTCCAGACCTGTCGGAACCGGGCAAGCTACAAGCGTAGTGAAGATGATACGATCAGACCAATCGCTGAAGTTCTCATCACAGATAGCACGTACATACGCATAGTAAGTAGTAGCCGGTTCGAGATTCTCGAGCGTGAACGGATTCGCATCCGCCTCAATCGGAGTAACCGAAGAGGGCGAGAATCCAGCCGTTGTACCCAGTGCAATCTGGCAACTCGAAGCCTCAGAACTCCAAGCCACTACAGCGCTACGAGAAGCAACAGAGGTAACCTCGAATGCAGTCGGTTTCGGACAATCCCGTTTAGCGATGGAGAAGTTATCTACCGCAGCAGGCGTTTGGTTACCGCTACTGGTATCATCTCTCCAAGCGAGGACGAGTTTGTACTGACCAGCCTCTACAGCTACTTCAACGCTCTTTGATTGCCATGTAGTAACTCCATTGAGCCACTCACCTCCATCGAGAGCGATCCATCCCTCCGGCAGGGTGTTAGAGCTGAAGCCTGAAGGAGCAGACGAACTTGCCTTGAGGTCCGCATCTGCAGGAGCAAGCGCTACACGGAGGTAGTCGTATGCAGAAGTTCCAGAGTTATTCGATTCTCCATTAGCCATCCAGTCATAGGAGAAGGAATAGGTACCTGCTTCCTCGATAGAGATGATTTTGGAAGCATAAACCATTGCCGCGGAATTCAACGTATAAGCATTGGAAGCACCGCCGTCGTTGGAGATATACAACGCGTGTGAGCCACCATTGTTAACAGCTTCACCGTAAGCCCACTTGTTGGTAATCGTACCATTGACAAGTACCCACTTGTTACCGTCCTCAAAGTCATCCGTGAACGGAACAGAAGCCGGTATTTGCGGTGTGGTGAAGGACAGAACAGACGACCAAGCCTCCGTATTGCAAGAAGGTTGTACCTTCACTCTGTAGGACGTATTCTCACTCAGTCCATTGATAGCCAGCGGTGAAACCACATTGAGCGAATCAATCCAGTTCTCGCCATCAGCAGAATAGCTGAGGTTGAAGGACGAGAGTCCATACATCTCCCATGCGATGGAAACAGATTCAGCCTTCAGATCGTTTGCAACCAATCCGGTAGGCATCTCGCACGCGCTCTTCGTAGTGAAGGAGAGACGTGCCGTCCAATCGCTGAATTCGCCGCTACCGCAATCTGCGCGCAGATAGAGGTAATAGGTAGTCTCCGGATCGAGCATAGCGAGCGTGAACGGATTCACATCTGCGTTATGGATAGTAGCCTCAGCCGGGTTAAAGTCCGCTTCGGTACTATATACGATCTGGGCAGCCGCAGCGTCAGAAGTCCAAGCGATATCCACGGAGTTCGCCGTGAAGTTAGCTATCTGGACATTCGCCGGCATGGAGCAAGAGATAGCACGGATCGCGAAGTTATCAATAGCCGCTCCAGGCTGAGTACCGCCACCGCCGTCATTTCTCCATACGAATACCATCTTATAGATGCCTTCTTCTACTGCTATTTCACCGCTTGCATAGGATTGCCAGCCCGTACTTAAATTAAGTTTGGAGCCACCGTCCAGTGCCTTCCAGCCAGTCGGCAGAGAAGAGGTATAGCTGAAGTTTGCAGGAAGATCTAATGAATCCGGCACAAGAGCAACACGTAAGTAATCATAGGTGCTCTCTCCACCAGCTGTCCAATCATACGTGAATACGTAGGTTCCTTCAGAGATAGAGAATCTCTTCGTTGCATAGCTTACACAAGAGCTACTGGTGTTATATCCACTCGTAGCGCCATCATTCGAGATATACATCGCATGCGTGCTACCCTCACCATTGTGAGCATCAGCGCCGATTACCCATCCGTTAGCGCCATTGATGAAGTACCAGTTGTTGCCTTCCTCAAAGTTGTCAGCGAACGGAACAGCCACCGCCAATTGCTTGGTATGGAAGGCAGCAGAAATGCTCGGACTGAGATTTGCACCGCATTCACGACGGAGATAGAATATATAATCGCTATTTTCATTGAGCCCACTCTCGATTGCTACGGAGTTGTTCGAAACCTCAACAAAGTTCTCATCCGCAGGTTGTGGCTCAGAAGCCAGTGCGATTGCATATTTCCAAACCGCAGCCTCCTCGTTAGGCCAAGAGAAGGAAGCACCTGAAGCAGTGATATCGGATACGGTAATAGGACCTTCCGGTTCCAAACAGCTTGGCAATTCCTCTATTACGATATCGTCGATGTAAGCACCATGAATATACAAGTTGTCCGGATCAGCCGCATCCAACTTGAAGGCGATATACTGACCTGCACCTTCATACGTATTGAGTTTTACCTCAAACGGAGCGTATGCAGTAGAAGTCGGTTGGATTGTTTGTACCTCTACGAACGTAGAAGCATCATCGGGATCCGACATAACACCCACATGGAACGTAGCATCCGCAGATGAATACGAGCCTGTTTCACGTGCTCGAGCGTTAAACTTGATACGCAATCCACTAATGTCCTCCATTTGCGGCAGGATAGCATATTGATCCTGCGGGTCATACGATGAAGAATATGCGTATGAATACAGAGCGAGCGAGTTAGGTGCCGAATTCGAATAAGTCGAATAGCCATCCGGATAAACCGTCGGATAGTAGTCATAGTATTCGTACGAAGTAGTATTAATTGCAGACCAGCATGACGGCAATACACGATCGGACGAAGAACCGGCGATATTATCGAAGTTCTCGCTCCAAGGATATGCGGAGATAATGCCGCAAGAGGTAGCAACCACGACTGGAGCGCTAAATTCACTAAGGGCTTGCTCGTCCTCCGGATCACACCATGCTGCCACACGTACCTCATACGAAGTAGAAGCATCGAGTCCCGAGAGAGTGAACGGATTGGCCGTCACAGGCTCCTCAATTCTTGTCCATTCAGTAAGACCTACTTTCTTATACTCAACAATCCAATTTGACTCGCTGGACGCATTCCACTCGATATCTACAGAAGAAGTCGTTGCCGAAGCATCCACTGCGTGGAGGTTCGTCGGAGCCGGACAGAGCAGTTTAGAAAGCGAGAAGTTATCTATTGCAGCGGCAGGATCATTACCCGTAGAGTGATCGGATCTCCAAGCGAATACCACGTTGTACAGACCCATCGGAACGGATACCTCCCGGCTGATATGCTGCCAAGCGGAAACCTGATTGAGTTTCTCACCACCATCCAGCGCAACCCAACCAGCAGGAAGAGTTGTTGTAGAGAGACCTGCCAAGATATCCTCAGAAGCTACCAATTGCTCGGTAACAGGTACCAATGCCACACGCAGGTAGTCATAGGTTGACTCGCCATACGCTCTCCAATCGAAGGAGAAGGAATAAGTAGCATCCTCATCGAACGAGAAGGATTTAGTAGCATATACCATGGTATTCTTGGTATTGTCATACTGGTTCGAAGCACCTCCATCTTTCGAGATATAGAGGGCATGCGAACCGCCGTTGTTCACAGCGTTGCCAATAACCCATTGGTTGGTGAGTTCGCCGTTGACGAACAACCATTTCTCACCGTCCTCAAAGTCATCAGCAAACGGCAGAGAAGCCGGCTCCTGAATGGTACGGAAGCGGATGGATTTAACTGCACTAAATACACCACCACAGTTGCGACGGAGGAAGAAGATATACGGAGTATTTTCCGTCAGGTTATCCAGAGCCACCATGAAGTTGCCGGTATTATTAGCGAAATCCTCCTCAGCAGGAGCAAAGTCCGCAGCCGGATTAGCGACAAAGCCATATTGCCATTGCGCACCTTCTTCCTCATCCCAAACAACCGTAGCAACAGTAGCTTCGATGTTTTGAACAGAGAGAGACGAAGAGTTCTGGCAATCCGGGATATAATCCACGCGCACGTCACTAATATGAATCATATTATCTCCCTTACCATCCTCACCAAGGATCGTCGATTCGCCGTAGAAAGCAAAGATCATGCTCTCGCCGGCATGCTCGGAGAGATCAACAGGGATAGTCTGTCCACTTGCGGTACAAGGAATACCTTCGTAAGACTCATCGCCACCGTCTCCCCAACCTTTGAGGATTTCCCAACTCTCACCTCCGTCAGAAGAAGCGAGGAGATAGAACTTATCATCATCTTGATAGCCCGGCTCAACAGGTTGTAATGAACCGTTGGATTGAGTAAGAGCGAGATCGAAGGTGATACGTACATTATCCTCAATCATGATAGCCGGCGAAACGATCCAGTTCTTGACTGCATCCCCTGCGATTTGGAGTTTGAGGTGGGCAGCCGAATCCGGATATACACCATTACCAGCCGCAACTGTCCATCCGGAAGTAGCCTTAACAAGCGGTTCACCAGCAGCTACGTCATCATAGAGACCGATGAAACGGTTCCAGTCAGCCGGCATAGAGACGAAGGACTCAGCGTAAGGAACACCGGCAGCCGTCTTGAAGGAGACTACTTTGCTATACTTGCTGACATCCTCGCCGCCACAATCTGCTGCGACACGTACGTCATAAGCGGTATAGTCTTCCAGACCCTCAAGAATGTATGGGTTCTCAGAGATATTGAGCGTAGCCCAAGCCTCTTCAGCCGCCTTCTTGTATTGCAGAATCCAAGCTACAGGAGCACTACGATCATCATCCACCCAGGAAATCTCAGCCGAGTTCTTGTAGGCGATAGCCTTCGGGCTCAGCGGGTTGAAGCAAGTAGGGATCTTCTCCACAACGATATTATCGACATGAATGTTATTATCACCGCCGGAAGCAGTCGATTCACCGTAGAAAGCAAATTTTATGCTACTGCCGTTATAATCACTCAGGTCAATCACCACCTCTTCTCCTTCGGTAGCAATCGCATTGTAGCTGTAGTCCGATCCGTTATTGTTCCATTCGCGAAGAATAGTCCAGGAAGCGCCCTCATCGGAAGAAACAAGCACGATGAAACGATCGTCTTGCTGCTCCGAAGGATCAACAGGAGCGCTTGTTCCGGAATACTTCGTGAGCGCGAGATCGAAGGAGAGTTGGGCGTTCACATCCAAGTTAATAGAAGGAGAAACGAACCAATAGTTACAAGACGATCCATAAATATTCAAGTACAGGTGATTTCCATCCAATGCGCTATTTGAGGTTCCTATACTCCATGAATATCCGGAAACCAACGAAGCGCTACCCGCCAGGATCTCATCCACCAAGCCGGAATATCTACTCCATCCAGCCGGAGTCTCGGTAGTAGCAAACGGTTCCTCGAAAGGAAGACCGATCGCAGTAGTGAAGGAGATTGGTTTGGTGTACTCCGAGATATCCTCGTCGCCGCAAACCGTAGCCACCTGCAGGTTGTAGGTAGTATTGCTCTCCAGATTCGAGAGGGTGAACGGATTTTCAGCTGCGTCGATTGTGCTCCACTCGGTAGCAGAAGCTTTCTTATATTGGATTTTCCAATCGGATTTGCTATTATTCTCCGTCCAGGAGATTTCAGCAGAGTTTGCTGTAAGGCTTCCATCCACAACCGCCAATTCCGTCGGTTTCAAACAAGTAGCCGGAAGAGCCACGCGGAACTCATCAATATGGTGATAGTTATCTCCATTTCCAGTGGATGGACCAGAGGTTGACTCACCATAGAAAGCAATTTTAGCCGATTGTCCGGCATAGGAAGAGAGATCGATAATAACCTCTTCGCCCGTACTGCTGACATTATCATAGACATATGCAGAACCGGCATTATCCCATTGGCGCAGAATAGACCACGTTGCGCCATCATCGGTAGAAATCAGTACCACAAACAGGTCATCATCCTGCGAACCCGGATTTAAGGGAGCGAAGGAAGAACCAGTGATAGCCAATACAAATGATAATTGCGCATTCCCTTCCAGCATGATAGAAGGAGATACAATCCATTTACTGCTACTGCTTCCATAAATGTTTGCCCGAAGGTGATTATCCCATCCTGATGTAGAAGAACTTGAAATGCTCCATCCGGAAGCAGGAGAAAGTTGTGCCGAACCAGCCAGGATATTCGCTAAAAGACCGGAATAGCCCGCCCATTCTGCGGGAAGCGAAGAGGAAGCATTAAAGTCCTCAACGAAAGGAATACCATTTGCGGTCTTGAAGGACACGATTCTCCAAGAGCTGGGATCCATTCCCTCGCAAACGCCTTGTACACGTACCTGATAAGCGGTAGAAGCATCCAGGTTAGCAAGTTGCGTAGTGCGCAACGGACTGTTCACAAGGAGCGAGGTCCAGTCTTCAGCAGATGCTTTCTTGTAGTCCACGTTGAAGGCAGCACTTACTCCATCCCATGAAATTGTAGCATCGTGTATACCGATGCCGGAAATCTCGAGCGAAGAAGGCTTTTCACACCGCGGCTCACCGCTGTTTTCGTAATCGAAAGTTACTTTTGGAAGGAAATCTTGTGGTGTGCCAGATCCGGAAGAGGTCCTGTAGCGTCCAAGTCCTGATACGTCACTCACACCATAGAAAGAAGCACCTTTCCAAGTTCCTGCAGCGACAACCTCGAAGTCCACCACGAGGTTTCCTCCAGCATAGTCGAATGCATTGTCAAACGCCACCACCATCGTAGATTGCGTTGCATCTAACGAGCCGGTGTAAACCGCAGTCAAACCATCTGTGATAAAACTCGAGGAAAGCGAGGTCTCACTCGATTCGCCCAAACTAACTTGGATCACCGCTCCAGTCCAAGCGGCAGTAGCCGGAGAGGAGAGATAAAAAGTCATTTGAGAAATCGAACCTCCAGCCATTTCCGACAATAAGGCGGCTGGATACAGACATTGCTGATGTGATCCCTCTGTGTCCACATACATGCCATAGACCGGCAGGTAGTTAGATGTCGCCGTTCCGTCAGCTACGGTCAGGTCGGAAGCCTGAAGCCGAATACCTACTGAACATAACATTACCACAAGCAGAAATGCCAACTTTTGAGTAAATGTTCTCATAAGCTTTTAAATTAAATTAAACAATAAATAAACAAACTATTTTTATAGTTATATTTATAGTTATATTTCCATTTTAGACAAATCGGGCACAAAAGTAGTAAAAATCTTTGACATATGCAAGTGTTTTATCAAAAAATACGTCAAAATGACACAAAATTTACACTTTTTCTATAAAATATTCATTTTTTTACCCGTCATAGTTGGTGAATCGTTGGGGGCTTTTCGTAGGCTTGTCGTAATATGAACCACCAACGAATTTCCAACGAATCACCAACTAATCACTAACGATTGGGCCGTTTTTGGGCCGTTTTTGGGCTGTTTTAGAGCCGTGGGTCGGTCACCTTTTGTCCTGCCGGAGTGTACCACTCATCGTTGAGGATGATGTACATCTGGTCCCGGAAGATGATTTTCCTCGGCAAGCCCTTTTCTCCGTCGAGCGCCTCTATACCCTGGTCGTTGTTGATGGTCAGGGTAAGGATGAGCATTGCGGAGCATTGGTTACCTTTGACATAAGCGGTGTCAATATGTACTCCGGCCGGGGTTCCCACCGGGTAGGTGAGCGGGGTCTGGATATCGCTATACGGGTGCGCCGGGTTCTGATAGGTGTACGGCAGCTCGGAGCTGTTGATCGTCACTTCGTCGTAGATCGTTTCTTCGGCTTCCACGTAAGAAACAACGAGTGTCTCGATGCTATCGCATCCCAGCGAAGAAACCAAGGTATCACGATAGATACCGGCGCGGTTGTACTCTTTGTCATGCCAGATGAAGGGTTCACCCGGACAGATAGCCACTTCCGTATCCTCTCCATAGAGGCGCGGGATAACCGAGAGGTTAAGAGTAATGACACTATCACAGCTATGTTCGGAAACGAGTTTGCGGCGGTAGGTACCAGGCTGATTTCTATCTTGGAATCCGTATCCGTTATATGACTCACCCTCGCAGATCGACTCGTCCAAGACCAGTTCGGAAACAGGGAAGACCTCAACCTCGATTGCGAATACGGGGTCATGCGTACCTGCCATAGCCGCCTCGTCGGAGACATAGACAGGCGTCGGGTATGAATGGATTCCCGGCAAAGTCTCATCACCGGAGAGGTAGATATCGCCAATTTGTACATCCTCATACTGGCAAGCCGTCGCGCTCTCGACCTCTTTGTTGAAGAATGCCACACGGACATTATCGAGATGGATAGCAATACCTGTATTGGAGGAAGAGACCGCTTCGCGATAGAATCCGATGCGGATATTCCGTCCGGCATACTGCGCCAAGCTATAGCGAAGAGTAGTTGCTGTAGCAGGGATATCCCGCAACTGCCGGCCCTCCTCATTGGTGTTTTGCCACTTGGAGAGGATATTCTCGCTCTTCCAAGTCTGTCCGCCGTCTTCCGAGACAATCACCATGAAATAGTAGTCGTCCTTCATATCGGCATCAGAAACGGCATTCGCGGTAATAGCCCGTGATGAGTTCAGCGCCGTGAGCGCGAGATCGAAGGAGAGATGAACGCTATCCTCTTCGGGCAAGTAGAGATTCGGCGTGATGAACCAGTGATAATCGTTGGCATATCCCGGAGCCACATAGTGCGGGCTGTTGATACCATAACTACCGGTTATACGGCGGAATCCGGAAGAGTTGTTACCGGGAGTAACAGGAGCATCGGCATCCACCACCACATCGGCGTGGGTAGTACTGGTGATCCAGTCACCCTCCAAGCTGGATGTCTCGAAGCGATCCACGAAGAACGGCATCCGAGAGGTGGTGAAGGACGATGCCGAAGAGAAAGCACTCTCTCCCTTGTCGCCACAGAGGTTCTGAACACGCCATGCATAAGTACTCATAGGAGCCAGACCCGTGATGACATACGGATTCGAATGGATCTCCCTATCGAAGATTATCGCTTCATCATCCACGAAGTACGGATCGGTAGAAACCTGCAGGCGATAGTCAGAGGTCAATCCACCATCGTCCCAAGACAAGGTAGCAGAAGTAGCGGTAACCTCCTCTACGACAAGGTTCTTCGGATCCTTACAATCCTGGGCACGAAGGATAGCCACGTCGTCAATCCAGATATAGTCTCCGGACTTGGAATCCGGTGCGCCTTTCTCTCCGAAAGATGTCATGAGCGCTATATACCGTCCCTTAGCGCCAGCGAGGTCCAGTTTCTTTTGTTGGAAGAGGAAGTGGTTAGCCTCGTTAGCGACATCAGAGGTGGTCAGTGTACCTTCATAAGTTACCGTATCGATCGGCACGAAGGTAGCGGCATTATTCGGATCGGTCATCGAACCCACGATGATAGACTTCGAATAGGTAGAACCGGTATAGGCTGTAGAGATATTACCATTTGTTCTACGCGCATACGCAGGACGCATCCAGAAGGAAATCTGGAGTGTATCATAGGTAGCCGGATCCATCTCGGGCAGCGCTGCGTACGGCTGATAGGAGGTAGAGTACGAGCTATAAGAAGCCCTCATGAAGAGCGCAAAGGAATCCGTCTTAGCATAGATATAGGAATCCGAGTTAGGCTGGTTGAACGGATCGTAGGAAGACGATGTCCAAGCGCCACGGAGCGCATCTCCATAGGTCCAGCAGAGCGTCTGGCGAACGGTGTTAGAGGTCTGTCCCTCAACCGGTTTCCATCCCTCAGCAAGCTCAAATCCGGTAGCATACGAGGTAGAAACCACCGCACAATCGGTATTGAAAGTAACGATAGGCGTAGCCTGCGAATCGATACCTCCGTTGGTTTGATATACATACCAGGAGTAGTTGGTAGCCGGACTGAGGTTCGTCAGGTGGTAGCCGGTACCCAAAATCGTATCACGGAAAATCTCTTCGTTCTCCGCGTTCAAGACTACAATGACCGATTCGTATTCCGGCTGGCGAACACGCCAAGCGAGTGTTGCATCGTTATTGGAGACAGACTCCGTATGTGCTCCCGTAGCCGGGAAGACCGTATTGCCAATCGGTTTAATAGACAAATCATCAATGAAGAAGAGTCCGTAAGCCGGCTGGAAGAGTACGATATACTTGCCTTGAGCCTCCGTCAACGGCAGCTGCATCAACTCCCAATACTTCAGCCCGTCCGGATCGGAAGTCACCTTATCCGAAGAGGTCAGAGAGGTATGGCGATAGGTGAGCGTGTCGATGACTTGCAGGGTAGAAAGGTCATAGGGGTTATCCACCGTACCCACTACCATAGACTGGCTATAGGAAGAGCCTAAGTATGAAGCTCCCACAATAGCGCCACGGCTGGAGACAGTGGAATAAGTATCGTCATAGTTAGCGAAACAACGTCCGTAGAACTCAATCATCATCGTGTCGTACGAGCAATGCATCTGCGGCAGGACGATATACGAGTTGAAATAAGACGAGGTCGTATTCACGCGCAAGGAATGGCTGTCATTACGTCCTACCTCCAAATGGCGATCCGCCGAGTAGTTAACGAGCGTAGAGTAATAATCATATCCTTTGCGTTGGATGAGCCATTGGTATCCATTCGACGGGTTCTGATAGGTGATGCCGACATTGAAACACGAGGGTTTGAGGTATGCGGTATCGGATGCCGAACCAGCCAGCACATCATTCGGTTCCCATCCCTCGGGCTCGTCGAACGACCAGTAGAACGCGCCATTCTCATCCGGTTCGAGCGTACGGCAGGTGGTAGAGAAGGCGTATGAGGTAGAGAAGGTATATGCCGTTCCTTTGGGTGCAGAAGCAGCCTTCAGGGTAGCGACATAGTCCGTCTGCGGCTCCAAGCCATCCACCACGATAGAGGTCGTTGTGAGGTTGGTGTATTCGTGAACCACCTCCTCAACATTATTGCGGACCGTAGTTATTACCAGATCCCAAGGTCCTCCGATCTCATCCCACACGATGGTCGCATCCTCACCCGTAGGTTCTACCGAGCGGATAGAAACAAGGCTGTAGCCTTTAGACTCGGACAAGGATACATTATCAATATACATGGATACCGTAGAGGACGACTGCTTGGGCAGACGCAGAACAATCTGCTTGTCCGCCATCGTCGATTGCGGCAGATCCAACGTATAGGAGCTGAAGAGATAGTCATTCTGTTCAGAAGCTATTGCATTGGGATCCAAAGCCTTCATACGGATGGTAGCAATCGGCTCGTAATTCTCGAAATCGCGGTTCTTATCCGCCACACCGATCTCTACGACACCATCGTAAGAAGCTGCCGGTTTACTATTGACAGAAGTAACATAACCCGGACGAATCTTGAGCTCGAAGGAACGATCACTCGCCTCGTCAATAGCCGGGAACATCACATATCCGCCAAAATAGGAGTTTGCTCCGTACATATTGAGGGCTCCCTTATCGGTATGCGCATAGGAGATAGAGGAAGTACTCTCAATACTATACGGATAATACGCGTATCCGGAAGTAGCGTCACTGAGAGAATCGCGGCCGGTCGTGAGCGCAGGGTGGATATAATAGTTATCCGAAGCGGAGTTCTTGCTGCGCTCCCACAACTCGCCCTTCTTCTCAAATCCGAAGAAATAGCTGTCACGGAAATAGAAGGCGGTATGTACCCTCAGCGGCTCTTTGGACCAAGCACTGTTCCCTTCGTCTCCACCGCATTTCGTACGCGCGAAAATACAATAGGTGGTAGCCGATTGGAGATCAGCAAAATGGATATTGCGCTCCGAAGTCGTGAGGACATTCGTCGTCGTATCCAGATAGATATTGATATTACTGAACCGGGCATATACCGAATCCGGGATGATCACTACATCCCATTCGTTATGAGCAACGTTATTCGGTATCAATTCAATATCTATGGCATTAAAGGTAGCCCCCAAGGACTTCATCTTCGGCGCATGGCAAGTAGAGAGGATCTCCAACGATACGTTATCCAGATAGACATCCGAAGTAGAGGAGGAGGAGAGACTCATAGATGCGAGACCAGACGTGAACGCAAGGTAGTCATGCGTCAGATTATAATCCGCAAGAGTCATTACGTAATGCGAGAATGACGAAGATGCCGTAAGCGGGAAGCTCTCAATCGTCTCAAAAGTAGTAGGATCCAACGGATCTGCAATCGTACCGATATAAATGGTACCACTTCCTGTTGTGCTCCAGGTACGAGCATCGAAGGAGAGTTGCAAATCAATCAGATTTCCGTTGAGTTTCGGCAGGACAGCCAACGAGTGACCGGAAGAAGTCGTATAAAGGTCAACAGCTTTGGATCCGTTGGTAGAAACCGTCTCTACTTTCGGCCAAGAGGAAGAACCGTCATTGCTGAATATCCAGCATCCAGGCGAACGCTCATCATTGTTGTATGTCTCGAAATCATCGGAGAAAGGCAACGGCAGTCCGCCTTCGGAAGGACATTCCGTACGAACGAACGCATACCGTCCGGAAACAGCGGTGCTATCTCCGTCGCCACAAATACCCTGTGCATAGATATAATAGCTCGTAGCCGGAGCCAGGTTCTCAACCAAAACGCGGTTGGAGTGGTTCACTACAGAGTCAATGAGGTAATGATAGGTAGCTTTCTCCGAATCTCTCAGTTCTTTATCGGCTACGAGGAGACGGTAAGAGTCTTGATAACCCTTCCAGCTGACAATCGCTTTTGCCTCACCCACGCTGTCCACTTCGAACGAAGCAATAGGACGGCAAGCAGGAATGGTATCCACCGAGATCTCAGAGACGCAAGCGTAGTTGGTAACTCCAAAGTCCGAGAGGAACATAATGTTTCTACCCAAATCGCCCATGTAGTCTCCTTGATAACTCTCAAAACCGACATCGAAGCGCTCCCACGAAGCTGGGTTCATCGTAACGGTATCCACCGCTACGAAGGTAGTAATATCACTGGGGTCGGTAACCACACCGATGATGAGTTGGCTGTTATAGGTCGAAAAGCCTCGTCCGTAGAAGGAAACCTGATACCGGTTGATCAGATCCACATTCAACTCCGGCATGATAGCATAAGCACCCACCACATTCGTCGATGAATAAGAAGAAGAGGTTACCTCATCGTGGAATTGCAAGTAGTTGTATCCGGAGTGAGGAGAAGTATTATCCACGTAGGGGATGTAAGAATCTGCTGCCGCTGCGGTCTTGCTACCTACCATCCAGCAAGGAAGTTCTCTTCCTTCGCCTACAGTGTAGCCTTCCTCTGCCGAGAAAGTCACGATACCCATCTCTTCCGGAGTGAGTGCAGCACAAAGTGTGCGGAATGCCAACGTACTCCAAAGCGATGCTACGGAATCACAGATAGAAGCCATAGCAACATAGTAATTCGTTTGGCTGCTCAGGCCCGTGACACGCTGTGAACGGGAACTCAGAGTATCCAGATAAACGATCTTATCCGCCGGGATAACGTATCCTTCTTGTTGCAAATCATCCGGAGAGATATAGCTCGTGGTAACCAATAGTACCCAATTCGTGTCATCCACACGGATACCGCTGCTGATACGTACGCTATTCTCCGTCACCTCAGATATAGACGGCTTGCCGAGCGGGCAGTTGAGACGCGTGATAGACACATCGTCGATATATATCTTCGCCGCCTCATCATAAGGTGTACGCCATGCTACATAATATGCCTTAGCAGGTATCAACGCAGCCTTTTCGCTCAAATCCACCATGCATATAGAAGGCGTAGAAGAGCATGGTATGGAATCGAGCGCCACAAAAGTGCTGATATCATTCGGATTGGTCATCACACCGAAAATCACATAGTTGGAGGTGATATCATTGCTGGTGACAGCTGCAGCAGAGAAAGTAACCGTCAGATCGGTAAGCGAATCACTCTTGATACGCGGAGTCGCCAAATAAGCCGGTCCTGACAGTTCATCGGAATAAGAACCGGACCACCAGTCATACTCATAATCCGCATATAACCGGTAAGAGTTCGTACCGGAGGTAGCGTACGAAGCAGATCTATAAACGAACGGCTTGTAATCAGAATCCGGGTAGCGAACCGCGTTTCCGGTAGTCCAGCAATCAGCCTGATAAGAGGAACTGTAAGACGTGCCCGAAGAATAAGACTCAAAGGTCTCTTTATTCGGTCTGGACGGGTCCATACTCTGGCATGTTGTAGCGACAGAGGTCTTCGTCCAAAGGCTATCGCCGCAGAGAGCACGTACATAGACATAATAGGTAGTCACAGGTTGCAGGCCACCAATATGAAGAGTGTCGCCGGTAATGATGGTATCCGGGATAACGACCGCAGAAGCCGCATGAGATCCAATGTGGTTATTGGAAATTGCCGCGTCGGTAGTATAGATCTGGATCTCCCATTGGTTGGTAATCGATTCTCCTTTCCAGGTGATGTCAAACGCATCCTCCTGGCTATCTATCAGTACAAAATCATAAGGTTCGATACAGGACGGATCTTTGAGCTCGATATTATCCACCATCACATCACTACTCATCGCCAGGTTACCCAGACCGGAAGAGAACGCGATGTTGTCATATACCAGATTATAATCCTCCAGCTTCAGACGCACCTTCTTCACCGATCCATTGGAAGCATTGCGAATCGTATCAAACGGGATGAAGGAATTGGCATCATTAATGTCCCCCATCGTACCGACATACAGAATAGAAGCCGAATAGGAGCTATAAGATCGGGTGTCAAAGCAGAGCAACATATCGCTCAAGTTACCTTCTACCGTAGGCATGATAACTACGGAACGATGGGTGGTGCCGGAGGAATAAAGCTCCAAAGACTTACCTTCCGGAGAATTCGAACCGGAATAGATCTTCGGATAGTCGATACCCAAGAAGTCTTTCGTCTTCCAGCATCCAAACTCCGTAGCTTCTACGTTATAGTTTTCAAAAGTCTCTTTATACGGGAACTCGAAATTCGGGCAGGGCGTCTCAAACGGAATCTCAGTCCACCATGCTTGCGAGCCGTCACAGATGGTACGGACATAGAAGAAGTAGCGAGTTTGAGAAACCAAGTCCTCGAACCTGAACACCGGTGCCTCATCGTCATTCCAAGACACCGTATCCGCTATTATCACTTGGCTCAAAGCCGAGATAGATGCGAAAGGCATCTCTTTTTGGGCTGCCGTGAGCGCTGTACGGGAGATAGCCACCTCCCATGTGTTAGCATCCGAGGGATCCCAAGTTGTGGTAACGGCATCCGACTCTACATCCAGCAGGATATTCGTTGGCGGCACGCAATCCGACAACTCCTCTACCACCAATTGATCGATATAATTGATGGTATTCTTACTCATGTTCATCACATCGTCCCAAACGATAGCAATCACACCGTCATCCGAACCGGAGTAGTTCTTGAAGTTAGCATAGCATAACGAATAACCGGAAGTGTTGAGCTTGAAATCCGCAACCGGAACAAAGGTGTTGATATCCATCGGGTTGGTCATCACGCCGACCTTGGCATGCGACTGATTAAAGGTCGTAGCGCCCGAGAGTTGGAACTTCACTTGTACACTATCCAGTTTCTCCACCATCGGCAGCGTTACCCATACATCCGTACCGGCCGGCTTGTTCATCATCAGACAACCGGCACCCAGATAATAGTTGGTGGTACCTAAATACGGGTAGGTAGAAGCGTTACTGAACATACCTATACCCTTGATATACAAAGTGCTGGCAGTACCGATCTTATAGGTTCCTGACACTTTCTCAAAATCAAAAGAATACGGCACCTCCCGCATAGATTGGATCGTCACAAACGGATAGCGATATGACCAATCCGCATCGCCGGCCTTTACATATACGTAATACGGACGGTTCCAACTATGGTCCGCCTCCAACGCTTCGCACAGATAACTGTTGGTATTCACCGTAGCACGATCAACCACAGCCTCCTCTGCCGGATTCTCCGGATCCACCTCTGCATTGGTAATCAAGACCTCATACGAGGAAGCGTTTCCTTCCCAACTGATATTCGCGTAAGTATCGCGCGGATTGACGCTGACCTTGGTTACCTTATTTACCGCAGGGCGATAGTCAATAGAAAAATTATCAATATAAAAGAGGTTTTGACGATCAAAATAACTTACCAGCGCTACATATGCGCCATTCCCCCTATAAGAAGAGAGATCGACGATATTCTCCTGGAAAGTCTTGTTTCCCCATACGCTCACCGTATCTACAGCAGTGAAGGTCGTTATATCATCCGGATCCGTCATCACACCCACCATCAGGCTGCGTGCGTAGTTACGTCCCGTGTTCGTATAGACTGTGCTCCAGAAATGAATCTGGCACTGGTTGAGATGGAAATTAGGATTTGTGGTATCAGCCAAAGCCGGAGTGGTTGCATATACATAAGTACCCGCAGGAATAGGTGTAGTCAAACCTGCCGCTTTTGTACTCTCTCCTCCGGAGAAAATCAGACTATATGTCTTATCCAGCGAATAATAGCCACGCGTGGTAGCAGAGGTCGTAGTAGAGTTGATGTACGGGTTCTTATTTCCCGTCCGGCTTCCGTACGACCAATCCGGATCACGCTGGCTGCTTTTCAAAGCCGCTGATAATTCAAAATCAGTGAAATAAGGAACCTGCACCGTCGGACGGACATGAATACCGAACGGACCGTACGGATTACCTTCCCTATCCGGTGCCTGGCTACTCCAGATACTCGTTTCTTTTCTACAAATAGAACGGACATATGCCAGATATGACTGATCAGCTTCCAAGGTGATGTCACAGTTCATCTGCATACCGTCTATCAACTCATGGTAAGCTATTCTGTCAGCATCCACCAGATCCAAAGTGTCGGGATCAATCGTGTCTTTACTCACTACTACCTCAAAGTACTGAGCATCCCAGCTTGCCACCCAAGAGAGATTTACTTTGTTAGCACCTTTATTATTGGCGTTCAGGTCATGCGGAACGGTGCACTCCGGAGCCGAGCGCAGCAACACACTATCCAGCACTATACCACGGCCGAGGTTATCTGTTCCCTCAAAAGCGATCTGATAATACGACCCCACCTCCGGCAGAGCCATGTTCACCTTAGTCCATATAGAAACACCGGAACTATACTCCGCCATCTGTTTCCATTTGCCATTCTGGCTCGTACGGTAAAGAACCCGCAACGTATCGCGGTCCATGGTCCACTTCGGGTTGGCGTACCAGAATGTCAACTCCGGCTGATATACCTTACGCGGGCTCAGGTCCAACACTTTAGTAACCAGACGGGTAACATAACCCTGCGTCTCACCTGTCGTGTTTCGCAGATAAGCACGTTTGGTTCCCTGGAAGGCTGTTTCCGGATACAATAGACCATCCTCTACTCCCTCTACAGCCCATGGCGTATTCCCACGCACAAACTCCTGAGTCCAAATACTTTCATCAATGCCGTTCTCAAAGCCGTCGTTAATCAAAATAGTCTGCGCTTGGAGACTCAACGATACAGCCATCACTGCAATCAATAAACTGAGTAAATGTTTCTTCATATTCTATAAAAATTAATTACTATTCTGTCCAACTGTTATTAAAAATCAAAATTTTGGCGCAAATTTACACTTTTTTCGTGATATATGCAACAAAAAGAGCAAAAAAGTGATTATTTTCTCACTTTTGTAAAGTA
>AUXO016666637.1_pt1 | contig 19559 bp, 22 predicted proteins | sample 768731 | NCBI WGS metagenome assembly AUXO01 (sample SAMN02715735, study PRJNA202380) | gut metagenome | biome: sheep rumen | host: Ovis aries | place: New Zealand: Palmerston North
ATTGTTTCTTCATCTCTAACATTTGCTTGGCAACCATAAGTTCTACAATAAACTTTTTTGCCAACAAATCTAGATTTTAAATCTTCACTAGGAACATAAGAATAATCAATAGTATCAACTTCACTAGTTCTACTACGAGCTTTTCCCATATCTGGGGTATTAAGATATATGGTTTTCATTCTTATTCTCCTTTCCTCTTTATAATATATAAAGGTTCAATTGATTCAGGTTTAAAAGTGTAGTCATTAAATCTTAAAATAACAGCACTAAATAAACGGTCATCATCTTCTAATAATTTAAATCGAGCGTTTTCGTTATGCAAAATAATTCGCTCAACAACGCTATCAATTTCATCCCCTAAAACACTGTTATAAGAGCCACACATTCCAACATCTGAAATATATAAAACTCCAGTATTTAAAACTTGAGCATCTCGAGTTTGAACATGTGTATGAGTTCCCAAAACAGCACTCACACTATTTTTAAGGGCATAAGCAAAGGCTTTCTTTTCCCCTGTTGCTTCAGCGTGGAAATCAACTATATGAATATCACTTATATCGTTTTCAATAATTGGTTTTATTGCTAAAAACGGATCATTCACCTCTTCTTTCATAAAAGCTGAACCAAGAAGATTTGTAACTCTAATTTTTGCACCATTGCAATCGAATATTCTGCTTCCTTCTCCTAGAAAATCACATTTTATATTTAAAGGACGCACGACTTCATCTGCAAATTCGATAAAATTTCCAATTTCATCTCGATCGTTATAATGATTCCCAAGTGTAATGCAATCGACACCTTCATCAATTAGGAAGTTATAATGATTTTCATTCATCCCTCTTCCGTTACTAATGTTTTCTCCATTAGCGATTACAAAATCTATCTTGTATTTATTTTTAACAAAAGAAAGGTTCTCTTTAAGAGCCTTTCTTCCAACTTTTCCAACTATATCACCGATAAAAAGAATATTCATTATTTAGCGACTTCTTGTGCTCTATATTCACGAATAACGTTAACTTTGATTTGACCAGGATAGGTCATTTCTTTTTCAATTCTATCTTTGATATCTTTTGCAAGTTTGAAAGCTTGAAGGTCATTAATTTTCTCTGGAATTACCATGACTCTAACTTCACGACCACTTTGCATTGCATAGCATTGTTGTACACCATCATAAGATTTACAAATTGTTTCAAGTTGTTCAACTCTTTTGATGTATGTTTCAAGAGTTTCACTTCTTGCTCCAGGTCTAGCAGCGCTTAAAGTATCAGCAGCAATCACAAGATAAGCAATGATTGATTTTGGTTGAGTATCGCCATGATGTGCTTCAATTGCGTTAACAATCAAATCATTTTCACCATATTTTTTAGCGATTCTAGCACCAAGTTCAACGTGGCTTCCTTCCATTTCAAAATCTAAGCCTTTACCAATGTCATGTAATAATCCTGCACGTTTAGCGAGTTGTTGATTAATTCCAAGTTCTGCAGCCATAGCTCCACAAAGTTGAGCAGTTTCGACGCAGTGTTCTAATTGATTTTGTCCATATGAAGTTCTGAATTTAAGTCTACCAATAAGGTTGATTAATTCTTTATTCATATTTCCTAAGCCAAGTTTAAAGACAGCTTCTTCGCCAGCTTTTTTCATGACTTCGTTAACTTCTTTTTCGCATTTTTGGACGACTTCTTCAATACGTCCTGGTTGAATACGACCATCTTTGATTAAGGTATTAAGAGCTCTGGCAGCAATTTCTCTTCTTATAGGATTAAAACAACTTACAGTAATTGCTTCTGGAGTGTCATCAATGATGATATCTACACCAAGCATTTGTTCTAAACTCTTAATGTTTCTTCCTTCACGACCGATGATTCTACCTTTCATTTCATCACTTGGAAGTGAAATAGTAGTAATTGTTCTTTCGGTAGTTACTTCTTGAGCATGACGTGAAATCGCATAAGCTAAAATATCTTTAGATTTTTCATCTGCTTCAGCCTCGGCTGCTTCCTCACGTTCTTTCATATATTTAGCAATGTTTTGTTGCTCTTTTTCTTCAACACGTCTAAATATTTCTTCTTTAGCATCTTTTTCGGTAAGTTTTGCAATATTTTCAAGTTCGACGATAATAGAGTTAATTTTTTCATCTAAAGTTCTAGCTTTTTTCTTATTATCTTCGATTTGATGGTCGAGTTGATCCTCCTTAGATTGAATCATCTCTTCTTTTTTAAGCAAAGCTTTATCACGATTATCAATGGATTGTTCTCTTTGAAGTAATTTATTCTCTTGAACAACTACTTCTTGTTTTCTTTCTTTAATGTCTTTTTCAGCTTCCTTTTTCATTTCGAAAACTGTTTGTTTTGCATCAATTTGTGCATTTTTTTGTATTTTTTCTGCTTTAATATTTGCTTCATTAATAATTTTTTCAGCATTATTTTTAGCACGTTTTGCTTTTTGTTGAGGTAATACGAAACAAATAATGAATCCTATAACTCCACCAACAATTAAAGCTACGACAATTAATACAATTAAAAGGACAACTGATACACCCTCACCTTCAGCTACTAAGCTGTGAATAGGTAAATTTATCATATAAAACTCCTTTTCTATGAAAAGTGTCGATCCAAGAAAAGAAAAGTTGAGCTATTAATATTAAGATATATTCTATTCACCAGAAGAAATAGCCTCTTGAGGTATTTCTCCAGTAACTAGTTCTGTTTTAATTTTTTCAAAAATTTCAGGATTTTCAGCTAAAAATTGTTTTGCTGTATCCCTACCTTGGCCCATTCTTTGATTATAAACTTCATACCAAACGCCTTTTTTATTAACAATTCCACGTTTGACAGCAAGGTCTAAAAGTTCACCCTCTTTAGAGATTCCTTTACCATAAATTATGTCTACTTTACAGCTCTTAAATGGTGGAGCAACTTTGTTTTTAACAACTTTGATAGTGACAACATTTCCTATAATGTTTGCCCCATCTTTAATTGCTTCACTTCTTCTGATATCAATTCTAATTGAAGAGAAAAATTTTAAGGCTCTACCACCAGTTGTCGTTTCATTACTTCCATAAATTACTCCAACTTTTTCTCTTATTTGATTGATAAAAATAACAGTACAATCGTTCTTATTTAAAACGGCTGTTATTTTTCTCATTGCTTTAGACATAAGTCTTGCTTGAAGTCCAATGCTGCTATCTGTCATCATTCCTTCGAGTTCTTGTTGAGGAACAAGAGCAGCAACACTATCAACAACAATGAGTGAAAATACTCCACTCCTTGCGAGTCGTTCAACAATCTCAAGAGCTTCTTCACCATTATTTGGTTGACTCAAAATGAGATTATCAATATCAACTCCTAAATTTTTTGCATAATCTGGATCGATACTATTTTCAGCATCAATAAATGCAGCAGTACCACCACGTTTTTGCACCTCCGCAACTGCAGTAAGAGCAAGCGTAGTTTTACCACTACTTTCAGGACCATAGATTTCTACGATCCTTCCTTTTGGATATCCTCCGATTCCAAGACATTCATCAAGTAAGATAGAACCACTTGGAATGCTATCCATGTCTACATTAGGCTGGTCACCTAGTCTAACGACTGAACCCTTGCCAAATTCGTGTTCGATTTGTTGTAGAACGGTTTTTAAATTGTCTTCAACATTGTTCGTTTTGCTAGTCATAAAAACTCCTTTCTACTAATACAAGGGTTTTGAAAACGCATTTCTTCCGAAAATTTTTAAAATTTAATTAAAAAATTCAAAAAAATGACAAAAATTATTCATTAACGATAGAAAGAATAGCATCTGCAACAGCATTAACGACGAATTCTCTCATTTCGTTTCTTTCTTTTTCAAGGTTTAATGGGATTGGCCAAATTTGTCCGTTATAGACAATTGCACTATATGTTTCACCAACTCCTGCTCTTCCTTCTTCTTTACCAGGACCAGCATTACCTGTGAAAGCTACTGTAACGTCTGTTTTTAAAATTTTGGCACCTTTTAAAGCCATTTGTTGGCAAACTTCCCAACTAACAGCTCCATTTTCATTGATATATTCTTCAGGAATACCTAAAAGATCAACTTTTGATTCTTTTGAGTATGTAACTAAACCACCTTTGAAAACTTTACTAGCACCTTCTAATTGTGTGAATTCTTCTGCAAATAATCCACCAGTGAATGATTCGACTGAACCGAGTGTTAAGCCTTTTTCGCTTAAAACGTCTAAAAGTCTTTGAGCATTAATCATGTTACTCTCCTCCTAAAACATGTGCGTTTTGTTTTACATAAATTACACCACTTAAAACACTAAAGAATGTGGCAATATAACAAAGCCAATCTGAAATATGAAGATACATTGGCCAATTATAATCAAGAAACACAAATGGGAATCCATTAATTAAGACTCCAATAATTGCAACCATTTGCATAACAGTCTTGAGTTTTCCATAGATATTTGCAGCAATAACTACTTGTTTATGTGCTGCCATAAATCTAAGTCCATCAACTACTAAATCACGAATAATCATGATAATAACGCAGAAAAATGGAAATTTAACGTAATCACCTAAACTTACAAAGTTTAAAGCAAGGAAAACCATTAAAGAATTAACGATAAATTTATCTGCTAATGGATCTAAAAATTTTCCTAAATCAGTGACAAGATTCATTTTTCTTGCGATTTTGCCATCGATTAAATCGGTTAAACAAGCTGTTAAAAAGACAAATGCAACAATAATTAAAATCCAGTTTATATAAGGACCATCAACCTTACCTAAAAGATAAATGTTACCAGCTTCTCTTATTGAAATAACTGAATATTGATCCAAAAGATACAAAACAATCAGAGCAATAATTAGTAATGTTCCAAAGATAATTCTTAATAACGTAAATTTTGTAGGCAAGTTAATTTTTTTCATAAAACTAGATGAGTATTCAGTCCGTAAGCCATGTTATGTTTTATGCAATCATTTATCTAAGCTGATGCTTACCGAGCAGGATTCAGTTCTCCTTTTCGATTTCCCCTACCATATTTTGGGTTTCTCGCTTAAGGGGTTTACCAACGTTTCATTTTATTTTTTCAAATAAATTCGTCACTGTGGCACGTTATAAATCTTTTCCATGAGTTACCTTTTAGGATCAGATTCGCCGTCACTTTCTCCAAAGTGCCTAACCTTATTTTTTAGATTAGCTTAATCACTACATTCATCGCAGAATGTGCGAGCATGGACTTTCCTCTAATTCACGAAGGAACCAGCGATTGCATGGACTGAAATGTTTACTTGATTTTACTAGGATCAATTCCTAAACTATACAACTTTTTCTCGTAAGCTGAACATTTTTGTAAGAGCTCAATATTATCAAGCGATTTTTGATGAGGAGTATTAAGAGTTGCATTTTTTGATTTTTGCATTGAAATTATTGCGTCTTTTTCACGTAATTTCGTCTTTAAACTCTCATTTTCTCTTTTTAAATCAGTAATTTTTGCTTCATAAGTTGAGATCTCTTTACCAATTTGTTTGTAGTCTTCAAGAACTTTATCTAAAAAAGCATCTACATCATCTGGATCGTAACCTTTTTGATTAGCTTTGAACTTTTTATTTAAAATTTCTTTCGAAGAAAGTAATAGTTTCATTAGTGATTACCTAGCAGTTTTAATTATATTAAAACTACTCGATTTTATCAATTAAATATGCTAGAAATTCAAGAATTTTTCTTTTTGTTCTTATTGAAAGTTAAAAGACCAAAATTTATAATCTAGAATATGAAATTGTTAACAAGTAAATTAAACGATGCAACACAAATTGTATTCATTGATTTCGAAGGAACTCAATTAACCCAAGAGATTATTGCAATTGGTGCAGTCAAGGCCGAACTTAACAATAAAAAGCAGATTAAAAAGTTATATAAGCCATTCAAAGTTTATGTTACATCTGAAGGTGTTGTCGGTCCTTTTGTCGAAAATTTAACTGGTATCACCGATCTTTATCTTTTCCAATATGGATTGAATTTTGAAGACGCGATAGAAAAATTTAAAAAATATGTTGGTAAAGACTTGAACTTCACTTCTTTCATGACTTTCGGTGGCTACGACATGAGACTCCTTCACGAAACCGCTCTTTTAAACAATTTAGAAGAAGATGATTTTGTTAATAAAATTTACAAAAAAAATATTGATTTTAACCATATTTTTTCTAAATATGTACGCAGTGAGCGCAATGAACAATTATCACTTGCAGACGCTTGTAAACTTTTCAAAGTAGAAATCAAAGGTACTCTTCACGATCCTGAATATGATGCAATAAATCTTGCTTATTTATATGATGCTTTCTTAAAAGAAAAAGGCATAGTTCGTGATGAATACTTAAAAGTTATTAAGAAAAATCCTCATCTTCCAAGTCCACTCCTTAAAGCTTTGAACAGACTTACATCTAATGGTTCTTTAACTTATCAAGAATTTATTCAGATGATTGATGAGGAGGTTAAATGATAAAATTTCCATTTAAAATTACTGAAGAAAATAAAATTATAAATTATAAAAATCGAGGGATGTCCTTCGAACAAGAAATTAATGAATCTAATCAATATTATTTTGAAAATGATATAGCTTTAATTTACAAAAAACCTACCCCTATTCATATTGTTAAATGTAACAATAATACGATAACTGAGGCATATTTTGATTATAAATCTACTACGGATTATTGTGGCGTTTTTAGAGGAAAATTCATTGATTTTGAGGCTAAAAGTGTTGCTTCAAAAACTAGTTTTCCTCTTTCAAATATAAGAAAAAACCAACTTGAACATGCAAAAAATGTGATAAAAAATAATGGCGTTTCATTCTTTTTTATAGAATTTTATAACCTAGAAAAATATTTCATTTTGTTTAGTTTTGACTTATTTGATTATATTGAAACACATAAAAAATCATCAATTCCTTATGAATATTTCTTAGAAAAAGGTATAGAAATAAAAAGAGGATTAAATCCTCCTTTAGATTATATTAAAGCAATAGAACATTATATTTATTAATTTTCGTAATTTTTACATAAACCTTTCAATTTGCAATTTGTGCAACTTGGAGAGATTGCCTTGCAATAATATCTTCCAAAATGAATAAATTGATGATGTAATTTAATCCATTTTTCTTTTGAAAAAATTTTCATTAATTTCTTTTCTACTTCAAGAACATCATCTTCTTCATTAGCAAGTCCAAGTCTTTTTGAAACTCTAAAAACATGTGTATCAACAGGAAAAGCTGGTATTTTAAAAAGTTCAATTAAAACAACATTACTTGTTTTATTTCCAACTCCTGGTAGTTTCATTAATTTGTTTTTATCTTTTGGGACTTTTCCTTCATAATTTACAAGCAATTCATGAACAATAGCTTTAAGATTTTTTGATTTATTTTTGCTAAGACCTAAAGGTCTAATTATCTCTTCAATATCGGAAATATTGGCATTTTCTAAAGCAAGTAATGTTGGATATTTTTTAAATAAAATATCAGTTACTTTATTTACTTTTTTATCGGTTGTTTGAGCACTTAGCATGACCGAAATTAAAAAGCCATAATCTGAATTGTAAGTAAGTTCACATCCAGGATTAGGCAAAATTTCATCAAAATATTTTTGAATAATTATTGTTTTATCACTTAATTTCATTACCAGCTTGATCTTCTCTTCTCATTCTATGAAGAATTAATCTATCAACTTGATTAATATTATTAATATTTTTCATTTTCGCATCTAAAATAGAATTCATAATTATATCTTCAGAAATGCCATCATAAATCCAACTATTAACTCTTTCGACTTCAATTGGAGATAATGTTCTATTAAGTAATTTTTCCATTTCTCTTAAGACTTTTTCACGTGTTTCGTCGCGCTTTAAATCTTTTTGAATTTCTTCTTCACTAAAAATTGATTCTTGGAAATTTTTATAAACTAATTTTTGAAGAGGTTCTAAAGATGTATAAGTTTTTGAACCCTTAGTCGTAATTTCAAGCATGTTTAAAGTATATAATTTAGCTAAAATTTCATCGATTTCTTTTTCACTTAAATTCATCTTTAAAGCAATCATTGGAGCAGTGATAAGATCGTTTTGAAGTTCAGATAAATGTTCGATTACTAAAATTACAGCAAGGTCATTCTCACTTAAACCTAATTCTTTATAATAATCCACTAATAAATAATTAAAATTTACAATATGTGAAATATTTTTCATAAACTTTCCTCCACTGCTTTTAATTTTCTTAATTCTTCATCAATTTTAGCTTTATTAAGTTCATTTAATAAATATTCATTTTCTTTTAAAATTTTCTTAACTGACTCTTCGATATCTAAATTATATTCTAAAGCAAATCTTTTTGCTCTTAAAATTCTTAAAGGATCTTCCTTAATTCGCTTAAGAGGATCGCCAATAAATCTTAATTTATGATTTTTTAAATCTTCATAACCTTGTTTAGATACATCTAAAATTTTATAGTTTTCATCGATATAAATCGCATTGATTGTTAGATCTCTTCTCTTATAATCTTCATTAATATCTTTTATAAATATTATTTTATTTGGATGACGATTATCTTCATAATCTGATTCTTTTCTTAATGTAACAATATCGATATGCTTATTATTAAGCTTATATTTAACACAACCGAATCTAGAAAAAGTAAGATCACAATCTAAAAATTTTGCTATTTCAATAGGTGTAGCATCTGTTACAAAATCATAATCTTTAATTTCTTTATTTAATAAATAATCTCGACTTGCAGAGCCAATCATATAAAGTCTAAAACCATTTTTATTAAATAGTTCTTTTAAGTTATCAAATATAGCATTCATATTAAAAATTGTATCAAAAAAAGACTAAGTTATATTAGTCTTTTCGTCAGTTAATCCTATTATTATTATTTAACTGCAGCTTTGATATTTTTGCTTGGTTTAAATCCGACAGTTTTTGTTGCAGGGATTTTGATTCTGTGATGATCACCAACTGGGCTTGTTCCGACTCTTTCTTTTCTATCTTTAACAAAGAAGTTACCGAAACCTGAAATCTTAACTTCGCCACCTTCGGCTAATGTGTTTTCAATTTCATCGAATAATAAATCGACAACAACGTCAACGTCCTTTTTTGTTAAACCTGCTTTTGATGAGATAGCGGCTACTAATTCTGCTTTATTCATTAATTCTCATCTCCTTTCAATTTAGATTTAAACATAAAAAAAACAGTTTAGCAAACTAAACTGCATTTTTTAGCGTAAAATTCTACTTTTTCCCATTATTTTCGTTTTCTTAATACTAGATTGATAGGCGAACCAATGAGTTCAAATGAATCTCTAATGCGATTTTCTATATATCTTAAATAAGAAAAATGCATCCATGAAGGTTCATTAACAAATAAAGCAATTGTTAAAGGCTTAGAAGAAACTTGTTGAGCATAATATATTCTACATCTTCCACCATTAAAATCAGGAGTTTCATTCATCATTTGAACGTCTTGAATAATATCATTTAATACACTTGTTTGAATTTGGAATGTATAAGATTCATAAACTTGATTTAAAAGTTCAAAAATATTATCTATTCTTAATTTGTTTACTGCTGATGTGTAAACAATAGGAACATAATCTAAGAATTTAAATTCATTTCTGATGTTTTTAGTAAATTCATTCATTGTGTTATTGTCTTTTTTAGCTAAATCCCATTTATTAACGACAATGATGATTGCTTTTTTAGCTTCCATTGCATAGCCGACAACATGTTTATCTTGTTCTTTAATGCCTTCACTTCCATCAATAACAAGTAAACAAACATCACTTGAATCAATAGCTCTTAAAGCTCTTAAAGCAGCATATTTGTCAATGGATTCATAAATTTTTCCGCGTTTTTTAAGACCTGCTGTATCAATAACAACATATTCTTTATCATTTCTTACAAATTTTGTATCGATTGCATCTCTAGTTGTACCTTCAATATCTGAAACAATAACTCTATTTTCATTTAATATTGCATTACAAAGAGATGATTTACCAACATTTGGTCTTCCTATAATAGAAAATCTTAATCCTTCATCATTGTGTTCTTCATCTTTTTTAGGAAGTAATTCAATGATTCTATCTAAAATATCACCAATTCCAACACCATGTGCACCACTACAAGCAATTGGATCACCGAGTCCAAGTGAATAAAACTCATAGATATTATTTTTTAAATGATTCTCATCAATTTTATTAACAACTAAAATGCATGGTTTTTTAGATTTATATAGCATAGTAGCAACTAATCGATCATCATCGTTTAAACCAATTTGTCCATCAACAACAAAAACAATAACATCAGCCTCATTTATCGCAATTTCAGCTTGCATTCTAATTTGTTGCTGAAATGGTCTATTTTCGATTTCGATTCCACCAGTATCAACAATGTCAAATTCTTTTGTAAGCCATGAAGTATGCGAATAAATTCTATCTCTTGTGATGCCTCTTTGCTCTTCGATGATAGATTTTTTCTCACCGATTATACGATTGAAAATAGTTGATTTTCCAACACTTGGGGAACCAACAATAGCCACTAAACCTAATGACATTATCTTAAACCTCTTTGTTTAGCAAGATCTAAAATTCTATTAACAACTTCACCAATTGTCATTTCAGTTGTATTAATTTGCACACTATTTTCAGCTGGTTTTAAAGGGCAAAAAGCTCGATGAGAATCGATATAATCACGTTTATTAACGTTTTCTAAACATTCTTCGTAACTAGTTGTTAAACCTTTTTCTTTGTTTTCTAAATATCTTCTTTTTGCTCTTTCTTCAGCGCTAGCAATTTGGAAAATTTTTAAATCTGCGTTTTGTAAAACATATGTTCCAATGTCTCTTCCATCCATAACGACTGAAACATTTTGAGCAATCTTTCTTTGAGCATCAACTAAAGCTAAACGGATATTTTTATAACTTGCAATGTAACTAACATTATCAGCAACTTCATTACTTCTAACTTCTTTAGCGACATTTTCGCCATCTAAAGTAATATTATTATCTTCATCAAAAGAAATATTAATTTTTCCAATTAAAGTGCAACTTTGTTCTTCATCTTTTGGGTCAATTCCTGCACGTAAAACAGCTAATGTAAAAGCACGATACATAGCACCTGTATCGACATAAATATAACCAAGTCTTTTTGCTATAATTTTAGCAACTGTAGATTTGCCGCTTGCACTTGGGCCATCTATTGCAATACTATACGTTCTCATATTAAAAACTCAAAAAAATCTCCCCAAAATAAATTAATAAAAATAATAGCAGACCAACAAAAGCAGCAACAAATAAAATATAAAGAATAACTTTAAGTCTTTTCTTGACTACATAATTTCTAATAAAACCGTTCTCCTTACTTTTTTCAGGATTTTCAATTTCCTGCTTTGGTTCTTTTACTTTTTTAGGAGCATGATTTGAAGAAATTCCGTAATAACTATCTTTTTTAATCTCGACACGATAAGCTTTAAATTTCTCTGTTCTTGTATTTGCTTCAGCCATGTCAAAATTTTACCATATCGAAAATTAAACTTGTATTAAAAAAGAAAATATTAATTTTATTTAAAATTAAACTACTAAAAATCTACTAGCAGTCTTCAAAGTAGAATTCTAGTAGAAAATTAGTACATGTAAAATTTAAATTTAATCAAAAAAATGATAATTTTCTTCTCTTATCGTGATATAGTTTTAAAGGAGAAATTAATATGGCAAAAATTGTTTTAGTTGGTGGCGGAACAGCAAGTGGAAAAACACATGTTATTAGAGAAGTATGTAAATTATTAGGTGAAGAAAACATTCTTCATTTTCCAATAGATGATTATTATAAAGATCTTTCAAATATGCCTTTTGAAGAAAGAGCAAAACAAAACTACGATCACCCAAAAGCGTTTGATTGGAAATTAATGAGAGAGCATATCAAAGCTTTAAAAGAAGGAAAATCAATAGATAAACCAATTTATGATTTTTCAGTTCATAACCGCTCTAACAAAACTGAACATGTTGATTCTAAAAAAGTAATTATCATTGAAGGAATTATGGCTCTTGTCGATAAAGAAGTTAGAAGTTATGGTGATTTAAAAGTCTTCATCAAAGCAAGTAACGAAAGACGATTAGTTAGACGAATTGAAAGAGATACAAAAGAAAGAGGTCGTTCGTACGACTCTGTTATCAAACAATATTTTGAAACGGTTCAACCAATGTATGAAGAGATCATCGGTCCTTCTCAATACTATGCTGACCTTATTATTAACAATGATGGATATCAAAATAATTCAATAGATGTTCTTTCATTGATTATTAAAAATTATCTTGAAAATTAAACAAAATAAAAAAGCATTTCGATGCTTTTTTTATTAAAATAATTAAGATTTGCAGACTTTTTAATTTAAATATCACTTTTTAAAGATAAATCGCCTTTTTTAATTAAATTAATTTTTCTAAATAATAAATCTAAGAAAAACACCAAAATTATAGGTGCAACAATACATAAACCAATAATCTCTAAAAGGATAATCCAGTTATAATTTGTTGCTGCTAAGAAGTTTAATGGACCTACTATTCCACTAGTTCCCATGCCTGCGCCAACAGATAATGTGCTAGTCATATCAGCGCCTAATGTATCAAAAGGCATAAGCATTGCAAATGGTCCTAGAATTGCACTTGTAACAATTGTTGGAATCCAAATTAATGGATTTTTAATTATGTTTTTAAATTGAAGCATGGAGGTTCCAAGTCCTACTGCTAACACAGATCCCCGTTTATTATCTCTAGCTGTTTGAACAGCAAAACCAACCATTTGTGTGCAACAACCAATTAGTGCTGCAGCTGCAGCTAATGGTGTATTTCCAATAGAAATTGCTACACAAATTGCAACACTTGATATTGGAGCAGTCAAAGCCATACCAGTTAAAACAGAGATTATAATACACATAATAAATGGAACAGCATTGGTCGAAACTTCAATTAACCAGCCAATAAATAAGGTAACAAAATGTATCCATTCAGCTAAAAATGCAGAATATAAAATAGCAGTTAATAATCCGACAAGAGGAATTAAAATCAAGTCAACAGGAGTTTGTTTTCTATTAATATAAGTTATAGAAATTACGGCTAGAATCGAAGAAATATAACATGATAATGGGTCTCCAATTTGAAAAACATTAAATTGAACTGCACTGCTCATCCACCCACTTTCAACCCAAATAAAAGCAAAATTTCCAACAAACCCAGCAGCAGTTATTGCAACAGTAGCAATACCAGATTTTTTAAGCGATAAAGCAACACCTAAACCAATTCCTGCCCCCATCAAGCCTTGTATAGCTAGTGCCCAAGTCGAAATGAACTCTGCTCCAGGAATTTTAGAAAATAAATTTATAATAGTTCCAATAATTAAAGTTCCAAAAAGGCCGATTGCCATACCATTTGTTGTGGTCATTGCTTTTTCTTTTAATGTTTTAAAAAAACTTTTTGTGCTTCTGCTTTCTTCCATACACTTTAACCTCAGTTTAATATTTTATTATAAATAATAAAAAAATAAACAAATGAATATCAAAAACATCACAATTTTGATAAAATCTTAATTTGGAGGAACTAAAATGAAGAACTCTGAAAAAGTAATTAATTGGATAAAAGATTATTTTGAAAAAAATGGACCTACTTGTAATGCTATTGTCGGCATTTCAGGAGGCACTGATTCATCAATTGTTGCTGCTTTACTTGTAAAAGCTTTAGGCAAGGATAGAGTAATCGGCGTTTTGATGCCATGTGGTGAACAACATGACATTGATGTTTCTAAAGAACTTGTTGAATTACTTGGAATTAGACACTTCATTATTAACATTAAAGAACCAGTCGAAACTTTAAAAAATGAAGTTCAAACAGTAACTGGAGTTGAACCAAATTTAGTTGACGCATATAAAACTAATACTCCTGCTCGTATAAGAATGACTACCCTTTATGGAATTTCTGCTCTTTTTAATGGGCGAGTTGCTAACACTTGTAATTTAAGTGAAGACTATGTTGGATACTCAACAAAATTTGGGGATGCAGCTGGTGACTTCTCCCCTATTTCAGCATTTACAAAAACTGAAGTTAAAGAGCTTGGAAGAGAATTAGGACTTCCTTCAAAATTTGTTGATAAGATTCCTGAAGATGGAATGAGCGGAAAATCTGATGAAGAAAAATTAGGTTTTACTTATGAAATTTTAGATAAATATATAAGAACAGGCGAGATTTCTGATGAAAACGTAAAAAAACGTATTGATTATTTACATAGAATTAATCTTCATAAATTGCTACCAATGCCTGCATATAAAAAGGAGAGTTAAAAATGAAATTAGAACCAATCATTAATTCTTTGCTTGATACAGATTTATATAAATTCAACATGAATCAAGTAATTTTCCATAAACACACTGACCTAGTTGGTGAATATTTTTTCAAATGTAGAAATAAAGATGTCAAATTTACAAAAGAAATGCTAGATGAAATAAATGAACAAATCGATCATCTTTGCACTTTAACTTTTACAAATCAAGAACTTGATTATCTTCGCTCTATTCGTTTTATTAAAGAAGACTATGTTCAATTTTTACGATTATATCGCCCGATTAGAGATTATGTAACAACTAGTCTAACTGATGAAGGTGAACTTAAAGTTGATATAAAAGGACCTCTATTTAGTGCAATGCAATTTGAAATTTATCTTTTAGAAATCATCAACGAAACATATTTTAGACTTAAATATAATTATGATGACTTGGTTGCTTCCGCTAGAGTTAAATTAGATGAAAAAATTAAGAAATTTAAAGATGGAACATATACTTTTAAGTTTGCAGAATTTGGTTGTAGACGTAGGCTTTCTAGAGAATGGCAAGATGAAGTCGTTAGAAGACTTAAAAATGAAACAAAAAATCTTGCAGGTACATCAAATGTCTATTTAGCGATGAAATATGGACTTACTCCAATTGGAACTTATGCTCATGAATATGTTCAAATGTATCAGGGAATCGATAAAATTCCTTTAGCTTATACAAATCATTATGCTATGAAAGACTGGTATGTAGAATATTTAGGTGATAATGGTACAGCTTTAACTGATACGATAACCACCAACCTTTTCTTACTTGATTTTGATCGTTCAATGACAAATAACTATAGTGGCGTTAGACATGATTCAGGCGATCCTTATGAATGGGCTGAAAAAATGATTAACCACTATAAAAAGTACAACATATATTTAAAAGGAAAGACACTACTCTTCTCTGATTCATTAAATTTTGATAAAGCTCAAGAATTATATGATACTTTTAGTAGTCAAATTGGTGTTGCTTTTGGAATCGGAACTTATGTAAGTAACGATACAAAAGTTGAACCTTTAAACATCGTTATAAAATTACAATATGTTAATGGAAGACCTGTAGCAAAATTAAGCGACTCAGAAGGAAAAGAAATGTGTGATGATCCTAATTTCTTAAAGTATTTGAAGTCTTCTGTTGCTTATAGATTAGATAGAGAAAAAGATAAAAGATAAAAAAATTTCTTTTTATATAAAATTGAAAAATTTTATCTTTTTTAGTTGCAAAATGAAATTTGATTGATATAGTTAGTAGGTATGAAATTTTTAAGCGTATTACTTTCAAATTATGGTTTCTTCGATGACCCATATACCTTAGCTGGAAAAGGGTATCATGGCGAAGACAAGATGTCATGGCTACAATTCCTTGTAATGGGAATTATTTTTGTGCTCATTGTTGTAATTTCAATTCTTTTAAGAAGAGTTAAAAGAGAAAAAGTATTTTTAATTTACAAAATTTTAGCAATTTTTATGCCAATTAATGAAATTGTTAAAATCACTTATTCTTCTTATTTTGATATTATCAACGGAGAACCATTTAACTGGGGAGGAATATTACCTTTATATACCTGCTCAATGTTAATGTATTTCTTACCATTTGTTGCCTGGGGTAAAGAAAATAGCAAAATGAAAAAGTATTCGATGGCTTTCTTTACTACAATAGGTCTTGTTGCCGGATTATCTAACTTTGTTTATTTATCAGCAGCTAGCCAATATCCAGTATTTACTTATGGTGGAATGTATTCAGTTATTTATCACGCTGTAATCGTTTTTGTAGGAATGTCACTTATGATTACTGGAATTTATATGCCAAAAGATTATAAATCAATTAATCAAGCTATGATTCCTATCTTAATTTTCGGAGCACTTGTTTTACCACTTAACTTCATTATTAAAGCAGCATCTGGCCAAGGCTGGACAGATTATATGATGTTAATGGATACAAATGGATTCCCTCCATTTGCTGATTGGTCGGATTGGCTTGCTCAGTATAATTTACGATTCTTGTTCTCTTTCTTTGTTTTATTAGTTTTATATCCAATTGCTACTGCACTTATTACATATATTGATATTGGAGTTGGTTGGTTAGTTAAATTCTTTATAAAATTATTTACAAAAAAGAAAGAAACACCAACTGAAGAAACTGCTTCCAATTAAAAAAGATCGATAACGATCTTTTTTTATTAGCTATTTATTAGTTTACTTTTAAAACTCAATAGTTAATGTAGCAGCTTCATCTGTGATATCATCAACAGTTAATTTAGCGCTAAAATTACTGCCGTCATAAAATTTGCCACTATCTAGAACTTGAGAAATATTAGAAGAATTTATTACATCACCCTTTTTAAATAAATCAGAATTAGTTGCATATCTATTGTTATAGAGCCTATTTTTTGTTCTAGAAACAATTTCAATTAAAGGATGACCATCCTTGTTTCTTGTTTTATCATCAATGCTATTTGTATGAGCAATTGTTGCTTCAGTAAGGGTGGTTGAAGTTGAAACTGGTTCAGGAATTTTACTAATCGAATTACTTACATAACTTCCCCAAGTAAAGGTATTATTTGATTTATATGTTTGATAAGCAAGTCTAGCATCAATATGCCAAATTCTTAATCCCTTATCAGTGAAAAATTTAGGATAAGCATTGGAATAATTTGATTTTGAATCTAATTTAAATAAACCTGTTGGAGTGTAATATTCAATTAACAAATATTCACTAAAAGCCGATCCATTATAACTGCTTGAAGGAATAATTAAAGAATCATAGCTTTCTTCAAATGGCTTTAATGTATAAGTATTTGCTTCACTAACTGCAACTGCTTTTGTCCATCCTAATGCGTGCTTAGTAAATGCGTTATGTTCACCAATATTTAGATCCATCATGTCTAATCCACCAGTATAGCCGAATTTATTCTTTGAAGAATTATAATCATAATAATCATCAAGTCCTAACATATGGCCAGTTTCATGGATTAAAGTATGTGCATCAAGTCCATTTAGCGAGTCACTATAAAGGAAAGAAAGCGCACAGTTACCGTATTTTCCGAATTTTGAAGTTAAATTATCACCTGAATAATTTGTTACATATGCCCAGAATCTATCACTATTAACTCTTGAAGCATCTTTTTCGTTATAAATCATCCAAATTCCATCGATGTAACCGTCTTTATTTGAATCCCATTTTGAATCAGCAAAATTAACTTTTTCACCATTAATTTTTAATCCTTTTTTATATATATCATCTAAAAGGTCTTTTGATTCTGTTCCATAGTCATCAGCATCATTAACAAATCTATCTGAAGAATATGTAGGAACATATTTATCAGCGACTTCGAAATTAAAATTTAAAAGTCCGTTACTAGATTTATAATAAAAACTTTTAACACTTTCCCAATAATTGTTTGTATCATCTTCTTTTGATCCATTAAACGCAGCTTTTATAGCAGCAATATTGTTATTTGAATATGCAGTTAAATCTGACCATTCAACTGGAACTACTAAAATATTTACGTTTCCTCTTGCAGGAGTTATCGGATAAACATTTGTTTCATTTAAATCTTGATATGAAAATTTGGAATAATTACCATTTTCTTGTACGGTTTTTGCAAAATCATCTGGATTATAAGTATTGATTCCTAAATCAATATTATCAACGATGAAATCAAAGATTTCTTTACATGAAGTTAAGGAAATAGCAAAAAGAGAAAAAACACTAACTAATCCCAAAGTCTTTAAAAAATTTCTTTTTTTCATAACTTACTCCTTTCTTCTATAAATAATTTTACCATATATGAGTTAATTTCTTTAGATTCTTTTAAATCGTATTTCATTACTTCGAAAACATGAAATAATCCTTCATATTCTTTATATTCATAATTTATATGATTTTCATCAAATGCTTTTAGCATGTAATCATTATTCTTTTTTAAATCATCTCCTGTTGCACTTACAACTAATACCTTAGGAAGATTTAAATATTTTGCAAATTGATTAACACTTGAATTTAAATAAATAGGATCTTGTTTCCGCTTTCTTCCAAATAACGCTTTCCTATAAAAATTCATTGCAACATCAAGCATCTTACTTTCACCATTAAATATATTTCTATTTAGTGAGGCACAAGTATGTTGAAGGCACATAAAGCAAACATCAAGGTTTATGTGTTTTACACCATATATTTTTTGAAGCTCTTCAGAATTATTAATTGCCATAAATAAAAGAGCTAAATGACCACCTGCAGAATCCCCCATAATTGCACATTTTTCTAAATTTAAGTTGAGTTCTGCAGACTTTTTTGAAATATAATGCATAAATTCGAAAACGTCTTGCACCATTTCTTTTAATCTAACTTTATCTAAAATTCTATAAGAAAACGTTAAAACTTTAACTCCAAGAGTTGCACAAAATTTAGCAAATTCTTGATTTAAATTTCTATCTCCATACATCCATCCACCACCATGTATATCAATCATTACAGGTAAATCGCTAGGAGCGTTTAGAGGTTCATAAATATTAAAGAGTCTAAATTTTTCTTCACTGTTATTTGTATAATTTAATCCATCAATAACTTTTACATCATTAATAGGAGGCATATTTTTCCATAGCCTCTCATTATTTTTATCAAATGATTTAGTTTCATATCTTATGACAGCTTTAGTAATTAGTCCCATAAAAACCTCAATAAATATTATAAATTAAAATTAAATAAGTGATAAATGAAAATTGACCCCTTTCGAGGTCAATTTCCTACTATTGCAATTTTTTATTTTACTGTTCCAAAAATTCTATCGCCACAATCGCCAAGTCCAGGGCAGATATAAGCTTTTTCGTTTAATTCTCTATCAATAACTCCGATATAAAGAGGAATATCTGGATATGTTTCGCAGAATCTCTTAATTCCTTCTGGAGCTGCAATAATGCAGATAAAGGCAATCTTTTTAGCGCCATGAGCTCTTAAAATCTTAACAGCATCAATTGCACTACCTCCAGTTGCTAGCATTGGATCAAGGAGGTAAACATTTCTTTCAGCAATGTCGCTTGGAAGTTTACAATAATATTCAACTGGCTCATGTGTTTCTTCGTCTCTATATAAACCAATATGTCCAAATGTGACACCTGGTAATAATTCTGACATACCATCAGCCATACCAAGTCCTGCTCTTAAGATTGGGACAAAGCAAAG
>AUXO013000838.1_pt1 | contig 19540 bp, 3 predicted proteins | sample 768731 | NCBI WGS metagenome assembly AUXO01 (sample SAMN02715735, study PRJNA202380) | gut metagenome | biome: sheep rumen | host: Ovis aries | place: New Zealand: Palmerston North
GGTTGAAAGTAATTTTAAATAACACACACAATATATGTTTTACAAAACTTTTTGACACTTATTAAGTAACTATAAGCTAGGGCCTGTGTATATAAATAAGAATCTTAATGAGACTCTGAATATCACTGATGCTTTAGCTTTTGCTAAACATATAAAAAGTGTGTGAGAGTATTCTATGAAGCTCTACGGTACGGAATATACATTCAACTTTCCAGCTATCGATGACAGCAAAATTACTGTTGACATCTGAAGCAACGGATTACAGCAACTAAAGTTGCCTGATAATATTAAAGATATTTCGTTTGAGCTATACGAAGAGATACTTAATCTTGGTAATTATTGATATCTAAACGACTACGTAATCTGATTACGGAGAGCAATTGTTAATAATTACTATATATTAGAAACCGACGACTGAGAATGGTGACTATATAAAAGAGAACAGATACAATGAAATTCTAGATTTCCAGCAGCTCAAGATCAGTGAGCGATACTCATGGCTAAGGATATGTTGATGGGATTGTATAATCCAGACACAATAAAATTCAAGCCAACTAAATACGCAGAGACTCAGGAGATACAGATATCTAGAGATTACGAATTCCCTGATCCTAGAGATCACAGTAAGAAGATGAAGTTCATAGCGAACTATTCAGCATGACTAAGAGATGCAATGCTAACACAGATGCTGACATCTCGGAACGCGGATCCTAAGCATATTAATTTCCAAAGAGATAAATTGCTCCAGACTCGGCAGCTTGACTTCTTAAAAAGAAGACAGCATCGGACGGTAGCGTTAGCTGTGCGTAGAGCCGGTAAGTCAGCGATGATGGCGATAGATGTGATGTGTAAGATGTTGCAGTTTAATCACAAGAAATGAATTAGGCCTCTTACGATATTGTATCTATCTAAAGATACGCGTACATATAAAACTGTGGTGGATTATATGGATAATCTTATCCACAACATGTGATGGATGGAACAGTTCTTCTATTACAACTCTAAACAAGCGACGTATTATTTTAGAGATCCGTTCACTAAAGAAGTGTTCGCTCAGTGTAATTTCTTAACAGCTGAGTGACGTACACCATGAGTTGGTTCGGCTGCGGATCATATTATCGTCGACGAGGCGATGATGATTAAGCATTCGATTCGGGACAGACTTGAGCCTATTGCTACAAACGAATGAGCTAGTGTGACTATTGTATCTACATTCTATAATACACTAGAAGACTGAGATCCAGTATACGATCGGCCAGTGAAGCTATGTAACGAACGGGAAAAAGAAAGTTCGAAGATTATAGATATAGATAGCCACATATTAAAACAGTACGATGACTATATAAATAATTGAATTGCACCAGAGCAATCTGTTGCATGACTAAGATATACAATAGATGACATAGATGTAATCTTAAACAAAGACAAGATTAAAGATATGTACTCTGTTGATCCAGATAAGTATATGAAGGAGCTTTATTGTAGAGCACCTCAGAAGAAAACATTGTTCGACTACAAGCCATATACAGTTCAGGTGAAATATGAACAGCAACATAAAGTATATGAGATTGCATGACAAGCTTGAGTTGAACAGGATGTACCTAATTATTGGGACCTATTAATTGTATGATACGATCCAGCCAGAACATCAGATATGTCTGCGTTGGTGACTATAGGATACAACAAACAAAGAAGAAAGGTGTCTGTAATTAGAGAACAAGAATTAAACTTTGTAAATAAAAGTTCATATACACCACAGTCTGCTGACATAATTAAAGAATTGAAATGGTGTAAAGACCACTCACGTAATTGCTTTATGGTTATGGATGCGACACATCCAGGTGTGGCAGAGATAATGATGTGACAGTGAGTGTATCCATATAAATGATATAAGTGGTGTTGATGAACACAAATACATAAAGGTAAAGCAGCTTGGGAACGGAACGTTCCAAAAAGACTTATGGTAGAATGATTGCAATATATGTTCGATAAATGAATGATAGAGATTTGGGACACTGTTCCTATAACTATTAATCAATTGGACAAATTCGTTGAGTTTGTTAAAGAGAACTGATCATCTACTTATCAATGACAGAACGAGCACGATGACTTCGTATCGGCTCTAATGGTTGCTGCATTTACATTATACGAAGACTTCTGATTCAAATATTGAATTGAGAAAGCAAAGACAACAAATGAAGAAGTGAAACCTAATAGTATATTAGAAACTAAAAAGAAACCGTTATGGGAACCTGTAATCCCATGATGACCATTCTATAAAAGGGCAAAGGTCTTAGACAAACCAATTTCAACAGAGACCTTTCGATATTAGTTTTTATTTTTACTTTGTGCATATATGGTAGTTATAACTGATCCTAGTCAAGATATAAAGAATAAAAGTGAACCACAGAAGTGAACTACTACGGATAACCTAGAGCAGAAATTAAACGCTGGTATGATCGGTATTGAATGACCAGAATCTAAAAGCATACGGGATCAAATAAAAGAATGAGCGTCTAACCTTTGGGACCGTGCATCCAATGCGGTTAGTACTTTTATTAAAGACAAAACTCAGGCTAGAGGTTATGAACTACAAGATGCGATAAACATCAGAGAAGAAGAGAACGCATTAAATCAAGTAGATGTGAATCTACTTTCAGATCAAGAGAAAGTAGACCATCGGAACAGATTATATTTCCTTGAGAATAAATATAAAGAACTCTGACCAAAGAATATAGATGTAGAAAAGGTCAGAAATTTGGCTGACTCTGTTATAAAATCTCCTACATATATAAGAGTAAAAAGAAATGAGTTACAAGATATAGACGAAGCTACATGATTGCCAGATAGAAAAGCTCAATACAAAACGCAGCTTCTTGAAGCATTCCAGGAAGATGTGTATAATTGAATTGATAAAAGAGACAGATACATTGCTAATGATAATTGATGAGCAACTGTATATAGAGCAAAGGATTCTAATATGGTAGCTGATAGTATTATTGATGCATTCTATGATAGATGACTTTGATATACACTAGATCACTTAGCAGAATACGAAGATAGAATTCGTGAGTGAAAAGATTACGATGAAAATGCATATAGAGAACTAAAGAGTCAGATATCTAATATTAGAAACTTTGCAATCTATGCTACTAATAATGTAGAAAGAACATATGATTTCGATCAAGTGCTAGCAGATTATATGGACGAATGAAATACAAATCCATTCGTAACTATAGATGATTTGTGATTGATGGAGAACTCAGATGTATATCATTCTAGACAACTATTAGTACAAGATTTAAAAGATTGATACGATGAATTCAAAACAGCTAAGAATGGTAGTGACAAATTAATTGCTGTTTGATGAATGATATTAAATTGATTATGATATGCATACTCAATTTGAGAGAGTCTCGTTGATAATATCTTTGCAGAAGTAAACGCATGAGTTGAGTGAGTGGTATCTTTTAGCCGCTGAGAATGAAAAGACGAAGCATTAAAGAATATGTACAACGCGTATAGTATGTTTGATAACATAGAATACCGTGGTATATATGATAATCTTAAACTAGGTTATAAAGATTGGAGATCTTCATGGGGAAATTCATTTGCTTATAATATAGTAGATGCATGACCAGATTTTGTTGCTGCATTTGCATGAACACCTAAATTATTAGGTAAGTGAGAAAAAGTTTTTGATGTATTAGAGAACAGATTATTCTGGTCAAAGGCTGCTGATATTGTTAAAAAATATGATTGAGCTATTGATTGATTCTCTAACGCATTGAAATGAATAACAGAAGTAAACGATGCTTCACACGTATCATTCATTGTAGCTAGAGCTATAATTAAAGATTGAATTATAGATAATGTGTTAGCAAACGCATTATTAAAATGAACATCATATAGAGAATATACATGAGTTGACTTGTCTTTCGATGTATGATCATCTATATTAATAGACTGAGCATTGACATTATTAAAGATAAGATGACTACCTTTAGCTAAAGAAGGTAACATATTCAAAGCCGAATTAGTTAAGAAGGCATTCAACATCTCAGATCGGGAACGGAGTTGAATGTGAAGTGATACAAAAGATGAACTATGAAGAATCGCTACATCAATGATAGAGGTCGCTACAAATGATCATCCTAATCTAAAAGAAATTGTAGACAAGACAACAAAATATGTAGAAAAGAAATATAAGACAGCTGAGGCTGGAATAGAATGAATAATTAATAATGTTAATAAAAGATCTAATAACATATTAATTTGGGCATCTAAAGATTCAAAGCGGAAGCAATACATTACACAAGACCAATACTGAGCATTATCATTAAAATCAGGAATGAGCTTCAATGATATGCTTACAATGAGAAAAGACTATGATAATAAAATAATGCAGTATTGGAAGAAAATCGTAGCAGAAGCTAGATGATTCAAAACAGAATGACGTAATTGAAATTATATGCAACAATTATTAGATGCATATAAGCAACAGTCAAATGTAATAGATTGAATCAAGAGTGCCATAGCAAAATTTAAAGAATTAAAAGCCGACGAAAAAGCAAACACATTAAGTGACATAAAGATGGTTATGTCAAAATGGGAAAGAGAAATGTTTGATATTCGGAAGGTTAAGAATAATGTAAAAGACGCTAAGAATGCTGACGAAGAATATACTCAATTACAGACATTCAAGTTTCACATAGCAGAGATGAAGAAGATGTATATCCAAGCATCTTTGGAAAGATCTAGAATTGTAAGAAATAATCTTAAGAGTGAAGATCTTAGATGAAATACTGTTGCTACTGCATGGAAACGTAATGCTTATAATTGATTAAAACATTGATCAGCTACATGATGAGAAGTCGGATCTGTATCTAAACTAGACAGAATGTGAAGAGAATTCATCATGGAAGATAATATTAATATCAACTGAGAAGAATATTTTAATAAAATATTTGACCATCTAAAGTGAACTTTAGATGATGATATGGTTGACTTATTATTATATACAGATAGAGACATATATAATAATAGAAAAGAAAATCTATTAAACATATTAAATATAGATTACTCTAGCAAAAAGTTCTTCAGTAATCCTGTAGAGGTAGCATACTTTGTATGACCTAAGTGAATAATAGAGTCAACAATAGATCCTAATATAAAATTAAAATATAATTATAGATGATTAAATAAATCTTGAACTAGAGCTATATTTGAGTTGATCTCAGATGATATAGAAGTTCCTAAATGATTCCGTTTCGAAATAACGGCTGAATGAAGAATGTATATATCAGACTGGAATTTATTCAGAGACATCTTATGATGAAATTGATTATGGGTTGAATTCAAATCTGCATTAAATAATAAAGATTGATGACCAACTCCTGATATGGTAACTCCAGAAGAACGGGATCAATTTAATAAAGATTTCTCTGAGTCTGCTTATTTACCTACAGATGAAACTAATAAAGTTATTGACGAAACAATAGCTAATGAATTAAATTGATTTGAAACATCTGTTACAGAATGAGCTAAAGCTGATAACGATCCAAAAGCTTTAGAGCTTAAAGAAAATCAAGAAGAAGCTCATGATGCAGTAACAGATAATGTTGAAAGTGTACAAGAAGCAGATCCAAATCAAGAAAAGGTAAAACGGAAGACGAAGATAGAAAAATGAGTTAGAAGTTTATTAGACTTATTAAAAAAAGATTATTGACCATATTGGGAAGCAGACGGTGAATTCAAGATAGAAGATCTAGAATGAGTTAATTTCAATTCATATGATGAAGATATTGAAGCATTCCCAACATTAAGATCTATGATAGATTGATCTACATATCAAAAACTATTAGATAAATATAATGGTGAATGATTAGATCTAGCTAAAAAGAAAGCTAGATTGCTCTGAATGGTTAATATGCTTGTCTGATGAAAGTGAGTATATGTTGATTGAAATTGAAATATAACATTCTCATTGAAGTGATGAGATATAAGAGATTGAGTCTCAAGGCCTTTTGTTAGAAAGAACTGGCACCAAGACTTTGACGTTTATATTTGAGATAGAGGTACATTTGTAACGTACTCTGCTGAAACAAAGTCTAGTGCTGAAGAAGTAGCATTTAACAAGAGACGGCGTTGATGACCAAATAGTCAAGCTGATAAATACTTAGATATCCATGTACAAGAATATGAGAAGACTTGAAAAACATGGAGATGAATAAGTAGATTAAAAGAAGATAACCCAGAAGAAAAAATACTAGAAGCATATAAAGCAACTGGTAATTGAGTTGAATGATTAGTTGTAAGATGAATAAACCATGATAGAACAGCATGGCATGTCAACTGAACAATAACATTCATCAGAGATGCTGACGTAAAAGATGTCGAGGTTATCATGAAAGAACAACTTGATGTATCAAATATAGATAATATTAAAAACTATTTCTGAAATTGGTTATGAGATACTAAAGAGCTAGATTGGATTAAAAATGCTAATACAGCTCAAGAGATAATATTAGAGTGAGAAAAAAGATGACTCATAACTAATATAGATAATAATATAGCTTGAAAACTAAATGAGCTATATGATAATCTTAGATGAGAAGCTATAGAAATATGGGCTCAGAAAATTGCTAAGAAATATTCATGAAGATTTGATGTAAATACTATTAGTGATACTTTGACACCATATTATATGGTTGACAGAACTAACATAAATAATTTATTAGATGAGTTCAATACAAGATATCCATCAGCTATAATTTGAGTAGAGAAATGATCTCCTGAAAATTATTGGCTAATGAATATGGTAAACAAATGACAGCAATTTAAAGAGAGAAGATGATGATCACGTAATTATAGAAGGAGTGTATCTTGACAACTTCATGTTGGTGATAATGAATTAAAAGAAGTTTGAATCACTGATGAAGAACTAAGACAGATAGCTAAGAACAGATTAACACCTAATAATTATCGTGCAAAAGATATTGATATATGATTAAAGAACAAACTAAATAAAATTGCTGATAATAAATGTAAACTAATTAGAGATAAGATAAATAATTTTATAAAACTAGAAATAGAAACTATCTCTATTAGAGACCAGTGAAAAAAGAAAACGCAAGAGCTACGTGATATATGAATGAGGAAACCTAAGGATACTCGTGCTTTAGGTAGAGAAATTATCCAAATAGCTGTTGATTATAATAATAGAATTAACGAACTTGATAATATTATAAAAGATATTTGATTGAGTAATGATATATCATGGGCTCAGTCATCTAACAATCGGTGAGAACAATATATATCAAGTTTAAGACATATGAAAGAATGGCATCAGAATTTCATAAATAGAAATTATCATCTTATATTCTGATTGCCAACAACAATCTCTGAAGCATGATTTAAAGAGACTGTAGATGTTCCATCAAAGCCTAAAAAAGTCCCTGTACAGGAAGCTTTGCCTCTTACAGAGGAAGTAAAAGATACTTCAGAAAAATTCGAAATCAAAGTAAAAGATGATTCATTAGATGTCGTAAAAGAACAAAAGACATGAAAGACTTTGTCTTCATTGTGATATCAATCTGATATCTTATGACAATGACCATGAGCATCTTCAAATGTTGATAGCAAAGAATTCGTAAGAATAGTAACTACATTAAAAGACTTCATACTTAATAACTGAATAGATAATGTAATAGTTAGATTCTGAGATGCAGCATGGGTAGCTATGACAACAGCAGCTAGACTTGCTAGATTAGAGAATCCAAAAATAACTATAACACAATATCTAACAGACAAAAAAAGATACCAAGAAGTAATGGAGAACTTAGCTTTGTGAAATCAATCTAAGTTCGTATGGAATTCAGATGCTGTATATAATTATTCAGAGTTACATAGAAAAGAATCAAGTACTGTTATTAACAACCAAATGTTTGAAGATATAGTTGGTAATTCTGACTATGTGTTCACATTTGATTGGTGATCAAACTTTAATGACTATCAATATATAAAGAATAAGGTATGAGCTATACCAGTTGATTTACACAGTAAGTTTGCTAATTGAGTTAATTCTTTAAGAATATATTGAGAATGAGATGAATTCATAAGTAACTCACCTATAGAGAATATAGATGCTATAATTAAAAAATTTGAATCTGAAAGTCCAGCAAAGTCTTCAGCAGTAGGTAAAGAAGCCAAAGATAAAATATCTGAGATTACTAATGATATAATTGCTATTGGTAAAAATGATGAATGAATAACTCCTACGATGACTACTCAGTCTGAATTGGATTATATAAAAGCAGAAGCAATTAAAAACTGAACATTCCTTAAAGCTCCTAATTGAAAACCATCTAATTTATCTGAAGATAACTGGTTACAAGTTAGGACTAAAGATTTTAAAGATCGGTTCTGAGATTGGGAAAATGATCCTAAGAACGCTTCTAAGGTTGTAGATGAGAATTGAGAACCATTATTAGTATATCATGGTGGAGCTAAATGAATTGAAAGATTCAGACTTGCTGCGTCTTGGAAGGAATCTACTACATGATATTGATTCTATGAAGATAGAAAAACTTGAGAAAAAATACCTGTTGATTCTAATAGAGCTATATTTTTCTCTGATAAATATTGAGTATCATCATATTATGCCACTCTTTATTGATATAATAAAGTAAAGAATACAGATAGATTAGTTAGATGATTACTATGAGCAATTGTATTAGATGGTAGAAGAGATGTACTTCCAAATCTAAAAGAAGTTTCAAAAGAGCTTTGAATCACTCCAAAAGAATGAGCAATAAGAGCTTGTGACCTCTTAGCAGTATTTGATCCTGAATTTAATAATATCAAAAAAAGATTATTAGATAATTGAAATAAATTATCTAAAAAAGAGAGAAAAGAAATACAGGATAAAATATATGAAACAATAAGGACAGACAAATATAAAGAGATGATGAATGCCGATAGCACAAATACATATTGAGCTATTAATTCATTATCAGAATCTCTTAGATTTGTATCTGAATATAATAATCCTGAATGAATTAAAAAGTTAAAGAATTGAGAGATACCAGTCATATTTGACAAATGATTTAAGAATATGGCTAATAAAAGTTCTCTTTGATATATCCAAAGATTCTGAGTTGAAAAATTAAATACTGAAGACCCATGGTCAATGGATTGGTTCACTAATATTGATATAATATATTGACAACAAACTAAAGATTGACCAGATTTAAATCTATATATAAAATGATCAAAATTTAATTGAAGATATATTAAAGATCTTAGTGAATCTGAAATAAAAGAACTTTTAGATCTTTTACAAAGAGTTTCTAAAGCTGAGTTAGATTATCGTAAATGACAAGCTATATCTCAATATAAAGAAAATTCTCAAGTATATTCTGCATTCTTAAATATCAGGAATCCATTTGCTCATAATTATGAATGAAGCTGAATATGAATATGACCATGAGTATGATATAAATGAGATGAAAAAATGCCTACTTGATATATTAATGCACGTCAAGTAAATAAGGCTATTAATGAATGATATGATTGAGTTATATATGAAAATATTTCAGATCCATATCTTGCTAATAACTATTGAGTATTTAATCCAGATAATATTAGATTTGCATCACAACAAGCTACTGATGATAGTATTTTGACTAGGCCATGAGTAGTTAAAGAATCACAGCAAGTCAATATTTCAACTCCAGTAACAAAAATAATATCATGATGACAAAGTTGAGCTGATAGATTATGATTAGAAATTGCTAAAGAATTATGAATTGAAACATGATGAACAGCACCTAAATGATATAGGACTGAAGTAACTAGTGTGGAATGACAAGAAGCTAACGCTGAAGCATTAAAATCATTCTGACTTATAGAAGATGAATCTTCTAGCTATAAATCAAGAACGATGAAGAATATTAATAATTCTGATTGAACTATAATCTTAGCTTCTAATATTAATTCACCATGAACTAGATTAACAATTAATTATGCTAATCAACAATGAAAACCAGTTCTTATTGTTAATGATGAAACAACTCCTAATGATATTAAAGAATGGCTTAATAATAATAGTATTCAAACATTAAATGTTGCTGGTAACAGAGCTTCTACAGATAAAGCGTGAGTTATATATTGATACTGAGAAAAGCTTAAAGAAGCATTATCTAATGATGTTAATCCTTCAAAGGCTGTTGAAGATAATTACGAAGTAACTACAGGCGGATGACAAAACGTAGAAACAAAAAATGGTAAATATGTTATTTATAAATCTGTGTTGAATAATGCAAAACAGTTCCGGGATCATTGATATATCCCAGCTGTTAGGAGATCTGTAGACTGAAATCCTAATCATTCATTCTGAAATCCATATGCTTGGTCCTCTGCGTTGCCTGTGTGAGAAGCAACAGAAAAGTTTCGTCAATGGTTGAAGTGAGAAATTGATCAAGACTTTCATAGGGAACAAAGAGAATGGATTGTGAGTCAAATCCAAGATTGAAGTTTAAAATGAAAAGATATCGTGTATTATACAAACGATATTCCTTCAAATTGAAATGACTATTGAGTAAAGTCTTATGATAAAGACCACCCTAATCACGCAATGGTATTAAAGCAATTTATTGATTGAGAAGAAACGATCAATAGTAATTCTTTAAAGGCTGCAGAAGATAATAATTACGAAGTAGTCACAGATGAATGACAAAAGCCAGAAACAGATATATTTGAAAATGTTACAGAGGTTAAAAATAATGAAGCACAAGATGTAATTGTTGATGATATTGTTGAACAATTCGCAAAGACAAAGACAATTACTCCTAATTATATTGATTCACTATGAGAAGGATGAAGATGAGAATTCTCTCCTTGAAGAGTCGATGAACTTGTAAAAGTAAAAAGCTGAAAGATTGATAAAGAACTTGAAGTATTTGAAATAGATACTAATGGTAAATTCTGAAAGAGATCTTATGCACTTAGGATGAATGATTTATTAAAGAAAGATAAATTAGTTTCTAAAGATATTCAATCTAAATTAATTGAATATGAAACATCTGGTAAAGACTTTTGAGATCCAGACTTTGAATTGTTCTTGTCTTGTGCAGATGTATTAGCATTAGCTAATTGACTACCTATATACAATTGAAGGTTCACTTATTATAAGAAAAAATATCATTTAAAAGATGATGAATCAAGAGTAACCCTATTAAAGAATATTCTAAATGATGTTCATAAGAACTATTGAATAATAACAATCACAAAAGATTGAAAGATATTCTTGTCTGATAAAGATAATATGATACAGAAAAGATATAAAGAATATGGTAAAATATTATCTTGATTAGAGCCTCGTATAGACTATATGTCTAGAGGGTTGAATTATGAGAGTCAAATCCGATATGGAAATAAAAATACTGAGGATCTATATAACGATATTATTATCCCAGAAATACAGTCATTAGAAAAACAAATAAAAGATATAGAGGATTCATTAGAAGAAGTGTCTAAAACGGCTAAGAGAATTAAGAAAGGATGAAAGGAAATACTACAATCTACAGATATGTATAATAAATTAGAGCAAATAGAAAAGTTAAAAATAAATATAGAAGAATTAAAACAAGCAAAAAGATGGGATATTCATATACTTGCAAAAAGATATGAGTCTATTATGAATTCTATATGAGATTTGACTAAAGAAAAATATTATGATTCAACATGAAATATAATAATATGAAAAGACCAAGTTTCAGATTCTATATGATGAACCGACAAAATATCTTATAATACAGAAAAAAATCCAGATTTTTGAATGGATACTGAAGATACGGGAGATGCGATGCATGGTTCTCATAGGTGACCTGTAGACAGAGGTACTGATATATCCTCTATGCAAAATGAGGATGATCTAATGATAAATCCAAATTGAGTAGAGATAAAAGAACTTTCTGGATGAAAGTGAGAAAAAACATCACCATCTTTCTTAAAAAAATATTGAATAGGGGATGGCGACTATATTAGGATGAAAAGGATTGTTGAGTCTGACGCTAATAAGTTTGAAGAAAAAATTATATCTGATTGAGATTACCAGTGATGAGCTAATGAAGATTGGTTAGATATTCCAAGAGAAGCTATGGATGTATTTATTAAATATGCACAGCGTATGGCTCGTGTAAATTCTATATTCAAAAGGATATCAAAAAACTGGGTTAAGATTAGAGATAAATTCTATTGAGAATGATTCTGACCAATGAGGACTCTCACAAAAAAACAACAAAGAAGTTTGCCTAAATATTGACCATTAAGATATTGGTCAATAGCTTGAAAAACCCCAGTAGTCTTCTTTACAAGAAAAACTTGAAATACAACACCAGAAAGGAAAGTATTACCAACTTGGTATATGCAATTTGTAAATGCTCTTGTGTTAACTAATACACCAGAATCTGCATACAAAGCAGAAGCAACTATTGACCTTAAAAAGTTTCTTCAATTAGAAAAAACTAGTAAAAAAACTGTTGGAGAATTAAAAGACATGAGGCAACAACAAGATATGGATACGTTGTTAGATTCTTATTATTACGATTTGAATTATGATGTATCTAAACTTAAATGAGATGATTTAAAAGACCAACAAGAAATAATAGATAAATTAAAAAAATATCAAGATAAGGCTAATGAGATTATTGATGATATGGTAAAAAAATGAGAATGACCTAAAACAGAATTATGAAAAGATGTTGTTTTAAGATCAATTCTTACAGAATTATTGGTTCATAATCCTCCAAAGATTTGATCTTATGAGCTTGAGATACCAAAATCATTAATTGATTATAAATTTAATTGAGAATCTAATTCATTAAAATGATGGAGATTACCAGATAAATTATATAAAAACGCAATATGATTTAAACAGGTATCTTATGCATTGGATTCTAATATGTGAGTCATTGACAAATCAATAATGTGAGAGTTGCTTAATAATCTCAATAATCCTAATTGATGATATGTATTAATTTATTGAGACAATGTTAATTGAATATCACAAATAGAAAAGAATTTGATTGATCTATGATACGAACCAGTAATAAATCAATCATATGATTATGCACCTATAATGAATAAAGAATGATATTTATATAGGCCAAAAAAACCTAGCAAAGAAGATTTCTTAAAACAAGCTGATGAGATAGAAAGAGTAGACGATTTCATCCAAAGCAATAGTGCGCAAGGTTGTAAATAATTTTATCTGACTGAATATTAAATGGCTGATAATGTTTGTTATGTAAAGATACAAAATAATTTGAAGAATCCTGACAGAGATATTCGGTCAGATAATCCTATATTAAATGACCAGGTGTCTAACTTATTATATAAAGAAGAAGAATATATCAGGAAAGTTTCTACTCGGCTAAACAGTCTCCCCAAAAAATTTAGAAGAGATATGGAATACGCATTCAAGATTGACAGATGATTCAGAAAATCTTGAATCGTATCTAGCTGAGTATTAAAAGAAAAATATAGATGAATAATGCCTGTCATGGACGAAGTATGAAATGTACAGTTTGATGAGAACTGAAGAATACTTCGGAGATGAGAAGACGGTAAACAATTTATTATGGATGATTATTCAGAGTATTTTGAATCAGGTTGAACATCTTTTAAAGATATCCCAGATATGATTTTTAATCGGAAATGGGAATGAAAAGATGACTGAAGATGATATCTTATGGCTGTTCCTGCGTGGCTTGATGAATGTATGAGATTCATAAGAGAAGAATTATGTACTGTAGAATCTCTTGAATCTTACTGATTGCCACCAGAAATGGCTTACGAGATAGCAGATGCAGCTAGAGAGTTCACTGATTACAGAAAGAAATATCATAATGATCCATACTGGTGGAAGAAAACATTATCAATGTTTTTGTGAGACTGAGTTAATAAATGGAAGATGATATATAATATCTATCCAAAATTTCAAGAAGTAATAAATGATCAAGATAAATTAATAGATTTATTTTGAATAACATTTAGAAAAGATTGAAAGTATTACAAAAAGTGATTTAGACAATTTGCAGAACAAGTTGCTGTATTAGCTTGAGAGCAAAGATCGTCTAGAATAAGTTGATATGATTTATTAACAGAAGAACAAAAAGCAGAATTATATAAGCTTTGACCTGTCTCTGTACAAACATTAGACTGATCAATATACACTTGACGTGCTGATAGAAATTTATTTAATAAAGTTCCATTCAGGACACAGTATAGAATTCTACAAAATGTATTTCCAGAACAGTTTTCGAGCTCAATAGATAGAGCTATGGCTTATATAAAGGTTGAGATATGATGAACTTTACTAGACAAAATAGATCACTTTTGTAAAAATATATTACAACCATCAATGTATTTAATTTCAATGTCTATTGCTGAGTTAAAATCTGTAGCTAATTTGACAGCATTGAATACAATGATGTATATAACAGATAGAATAAATTGAAACAAATATAGAAATATAGATTGAGATTGGAAGTGATTGCTTAGAAAATATGCAATACTTCAAGACTTTGATGATTGAGATTTCGATTGGTTGGACTTCTCAACTAAGAATCTTGGTAATCAAATATTCAAAGTCTGAGAGAAAACTAATAAAATATTATGAGCATGATTGTTCAATGCAGCAGACTCTGTTATGTGGAAAGATTATATGGCTAAAAGATTATCATATTTTTTCCAGACTAGATTTCCATGGGCAAAAACAGTTGATGATGTTGAAATGGAATTAATCAAAATGAGTGATGATTCACGTGAGACATTATTAAAATCTGCTGAAGAATATGTAGACATGTGACTATATAATGAAACATGACAAGCTAGAGACTTCACATTATGAAGAAGAGTCCATGCTACAGAAAGTATATTCTTACAACCACTCAATAATCTTAAACGGCACCTATGGGATTTCTTAAAATGATGGTGACGTAATAAACGGGCTGCTGCAGTTAAGCAGGTTAAGAACTTATGAGATGTGTTACATTCTGATTATTGAAAAGAATATCTTGAATTCATTTCTAGAGATGATATAACTCCATGAAATGTACAAGCACGGATACACTCAAAAGCTCTTAATAATATAGATGCAATAGATTTTGTTTCTAAAATATGAACAGCATTCTTCTTGAGTAGATTGGCTTATAGAGCACAAGATGCACAAGAAACAGAAACAGCTGAGCGTGCTGCAATAAAAGATGTATTTGATTTATTCGAATTATTCTCTAACTTTAATTGAGACTTAGCTGCATTAAGAATCCTACCAGAATGGCAAATGTTTGAAGCATTCATTGGTAATCTAATATATGAAACATGAGATTGATTAGAAATGGATTTATGAGCTGCGTCTTGAGAAGCTGCACTACAAGCTGCTAAGAACTTTGCAAGATGACTTTGGCTGTTCAGATGAACACTATTATGATGAACTAAATATTTTAATAGTCTAGATGTTGATGATCCAAATGCAGATCTTATAGACCTTTGAAAGCAGATGATGTCTGGTATCTTAGCTATGGCTACATGATATTCATTCTATTCTAACTATGAAATAGAGACTGCTGGTGTCACAAAGTATGTACCTAAATCGTATACACTAGGGTTATATGAGATGACATGAATTCCACCTGAAGTAATAAAAGATTACAGAGAATTAACAGATGACTATAAAACATATAGAGCATATAATTCATGAACAACTTGACTATGGAATTGGTTAAAATATAGAATCCCATTCATAGCAGAATATAATAAATGATGATTTGATTCATATGATAACTTTACAAAAGCACTTAATGAGTTAAAAGATGATGCTCAGTATATCAATATGGTAGACAAGTGAATACTTCCAAGTGATTTACCATATAGTGTAAAGATATTCTGATACAATAAAGTAACTCAATTGCTTATGGATAAGAATGATAAAATGAATAGATTCAATCTTCATATAGATAAAACTTATGGAAAAGATTGAGAAAAAATGTATGCATGAAGTAATCAAATCTATCATGACATATCTGCAGTATTATTATCACAATGAATAACACATGACCAATTAGACAAGGTTACTCAAATGCTTGATGATGATACTCCATTCTATAATGCACGTGCAGTTAGAGCTCTTGCATTCCTAGATTCTAGAGTCCCATGATCAGCAATAGAAATTATTGCATATATGATGAATAAAGAATGGGATGATGCATTTCATAAGAAGTATTGAAAATATACTAAGTTCTCAGAAGTAACTGATTTGGATAGTGCACGGTTCAAAATAAATGCATTTGATAAATATTCTAAATATTTATATGATGCAGATATGTATAGGACATATCCACAAATAGTTTTGAGAGCATTAAAAGAAAGAAAAGATTTAATGATATCAAATATGATCTCAGATCCAGATCCTACTGAATACTGAGAGTTAGATCTTAAATTAAATGAAGATGATACATATTGATCAAGGAAATTATTAAATGAGTTTAAGATAGAATTGTTAACATCTAAAGCAATTAATCAATGAGATTACAATGCTTATAAGATGAATAATCTCTATACTAATTTATTTAATCCATCAGCTAATGATATTAATAAAGATTGAAGTATTAAAACAGAATACATTATTGAAGTATTAGATCAAGCTAAAATAATATCAGATAAGATAGATTGATATTGATTACCTTCTTGAGATAAATCTGTAATTAAAGCATGATTGTATGCTAGTCTAGATAGATTCTTACCTGAACTATTTAGTAGTTGAAGATACGATTTATTACCAAAAGAAGAGAAAGATATAGTACAATCTGTTCTACATCTAATGTGGTGAACTGTAAATGATTTAGATGATTTATCAGTATCAGATGCAGAAGATGCTGTGATGGAGAAAATAAATAGCATGTATAAAAAGAAGTGATACACTTCTACAAAGAATTATAATACATGGCCAAGAGTAAGTAATAATTTAAATTATTATATAAATAAACTAAAGAATTGAATCAAACAGTACTCTCCATATAAAAATCAAAATTTTAAATATACATATAATAGTAATGGTCACTCAATCAGGTATTACACAGAAAAAGAGCTCGAAAGGCTCTTGGCAAAAAGTAAAACACGAGAATGGGTCACATCTCCAGGATGAAGCTCTTCATCATGATGAAGCTCAAGAAGCCAGTGATATGGCAACCAAAATAAGCCAGGTTGATCAGTTTCTCAACGCGCTTGATCCGCAAGACCTAGAGGTGCTAAAACAGAGGATCCTGACAAGGGATTCGCTTGGTGAGAATACTGAAAAGTCAAACGTATGAGAAAAACATCTAGCCAAGTTAAAGCAGGAGCTCTCAACGCTACACGAAGGAGACTCAGCCCTAGGGTTAAAACCTGAAGTTAGTCAATATCCTGTTGCTTTATATTCTTGAGATGAATGATTAGCAAAGGTTAGAGAGACATTATTATCTCACTGATTTAATCCAGACACTATTGTAGCTATGTTGCTTGATTGAGCAACAAATGCTATGATGCCTACATTTGATTGATGATTAATAGAAGACCATAAAACTAGATTCAGTTATATTAATAAGGTTATAAAATTATTGTGATGGGAAAAGAAAGAACCTGTCACAATAAAGATACAGCCTATAACACAACCAGAACATTTTATTTAATTAATATTTAAATGGCTATAGAGAACAGAGACAGCTTAATAGTAAAAACACTATGAGATCTGATCAATGAAGTTCCTATAAGTAAAAAGCCTTTTGATTTCTATTGAAAGAATTATAAAGATTCTGCAAAGAAAGAAAAGACTGCATCAGCTATTAGGACAGATATGATTAGAATAGCAAAAATATTCGAATCATCATTCTATCCTAAATGGATGATTGCCTTAGAGGATTACCATTTATCAGCAGTTAGAAGAAAACTATTGCTCAAGAAAGCTCATCAAGAAAATTTTGCCAATGCAAAACAACCTATAATTAGAACATTTGTTGATAGATTATTGAAATGAATAATCAAAGCAAACTTTTGAATTAAGGTTAAGGCGGTTTCTCCTGAATATAAGAACCAGGTAGATTCAGTGCAAACAGCTATTGAATGGGCGTTCGCTACAGCAAAATGAAAGACAAAACTTCAAGACATTGCATCATCTGCAATATTAAATTGAAATGGATTTTGTAAGGCTTCATTTAGTACACCTCGTGAGAAGTTTAATAATCTTGAGAATCCTGATGTAAAACAATATGTAAGAATAGAAAAAGATTATGCTAAACTAGATCGGGTATCTGAATTTGATTTGTATTATGAACCTACATCTCCATTGAGATGAGCACAGCAATTCGTTGCATATAGAACAATCAAACCATTAAAAGATGTCTTGAAATGAATAGAACATATGGACGAGATTGTTACTCCTGATCATTTAGTTGAAATACTAAGGGCTCCTAAACCATTTCTTCAAAAAGATTATGATCAATGTAGATTGATAAAATATTATGAAGATATGTTTGAATGCGACCCTAAGTTTGTATCAATGGATCAAGCTTATAGAGTTGCTCGGAATAATGACAAAGTTGAATATGTAGAAATCTGGACACCAGATACATTAACAGTTTGTATTAATGGATACGTCGTAGCAGATATGGCTAATCCATATGCAGATAGAAATGAATGGCATCCATTCTTCTCATCACATTATACAAGATGTCCTTGAGTTTCAGTAGCTGAAGGTATTGGTATAATCTTATGAGATATTCAAAGATGATACGACTCATTATTTAATTTGTTATTAGATCAGGCTACTATGTCTGCATCTCCTATGATAATGTTATCTCAATGACAAACATTAAATATGGACGATTCAGATACTGTATTTACATGGAAAAGATGGTGAATATTCCTTAATCCTTCTCAATGAGATATAAGATTCTTAACACCACCTACTATAGATCAGTGAGTAGTAACAATGTTACAACAGATGTTGGAGATGGCTCAATTCAATGTAGCTCCTGCAACATATGCTGATTATAATACACAATCTAGATCTGCACAAGATAGTCAATTGAGATTTGAATGATTGTCAGATACAGTTGCATTATTTGTTGATTCTGTATCTAACATGTTAAATGAGATAGCTCAAGCATGGTTATTAGATATGCAAAGAAAGATGCCAGAATTCTTTGAACTTCCAATATTTGATAAAGAATGAATGATTAAAGATTGGAAGAAAATGAAGAGATCTGATCTTGAAGGTAGATATATATTTGAATGGGCTTCTGAGAGTATAAAAGATGTAAATACCTTAATCGAAAGAAGTCAATTACCTGAATTAATAAATTCATTAGCTGGATTTATGACAGATGATAATTGAAGATCTATTATAGACAAACAGAAATTCCTATCTTATATTTGTACTTTATATTGAATAGATGACGATATAATCTTGTCTAATAAACAAATAAGTACAAATGCAATGGAT
>AUXO010695009.1_pt1 | contig 19530 bp, 15 predicted proteins | sample 768731 | NCBI WGS metagenome assembly AUXO01 (sample SAMN02715735, study PRJNA202380) | gut metagenome | biome: sheep rumen | host: Ovis aries | place: New Zealand: Palmerston North
AAAAAAACTAAAAGCAGGGTTGTGGATTCCCCTGCTTCTAATATAATCCATAAATATGAACTTTTTGTCAAAATCAAACGTAATACTATCTCTTAGAGAATTGTGGAGCACGACGAGCCTTCTTAAGACCGTACTTCTTACGCTCCTTAGCACGTGGATCACGTGTAACAAGACCAGCTGGCTTTAATGTAGCACGATAATCTGGGTTAACTTCCATTAATGCACGAGTGATTCCTAGACGGATAGCTCCAGCTTGTCCAGTCATTCCTCCACCAAATACATTAACGATTACATCGAACTTATTTAAGTTCTCTGTAAGCTCAAGTGGTTGAAGGGCGTCAAGTCTAGCTAGAGGGTTAGTAATATACTCCTCAAATGCTCTACCGTTAACAGTAACCTTTCCTTCACCTGCTTGTAAAATAACTCTAGCAACAGAAGTCTTACGACGTCCTGTTCCGAAATATTGAACCTTAGTATTCTTCTTAGCCATGTTTCAGTACCTCCTTATTAGTCCTCTACCTTAAATTCAACTGGCTTTTGAGCAGCATGTGGATGCTCTGGTCCAGCATAAACATAAAGTTGATTTCTCATTTGATCTCCAAGCTTAGTATGAGGAAGCATTCCGTAGATTGCATTCTCAACCATTCTTGTAGGGAACTTAGTCATAACCTCAGTAGCAGTAAGAGTAGTTAATCCTCCATTGTAATCTGAGTGATGAATGTATAGCTTATCTTGCCACTTGTTTCCTGTTAACTTAATCTTCTCAGCATTGATTACAACAACGTAATCTCCGCAGTTAACATGAGGAGTGTAAGTAGGCTTTCCCTTTCCTCTTAATAAAGAAGCAACTTGAGTTGCAAGTCTTCCTAGTGTCTTGTTTGTAGCGTCAACTACATACCAATTCTTTTGTACAGTTTGATTATTTGCCATATAAGTTTTCATAAATTATTTTCCTCCTTAAATTATCCTAATTAAGGGCTTTTTGTGGATTAAAAATGTACCGATAAAATTATATTATAATTACAAGATTATGTCAACAATAATTTTATATAAAAAGAGGTGGCTATTCGCCATCCTCTTCATTAGCTTTATTTTCTTCCTCTATTTCCTTTAATAATTCTTGACGCATATCATCAAGTAGCTTTTGTTTAAGCTCCTCACTTGATAGCTTTTCTGAAGAATTTTCTTTTATCTTTTTCTTATTCTTTACAAGATAAATATTAACACTTTCAGTCAACATTATTAATAGAAATACAAATATTAATAATCCATAGATTAAATTTTTGTTTGACGCAAGCTTTCCTATATTTAAGAAATTAAATGTTTTAACATATATTCCTATAAGCATATCCGCTGTGACTAATTCATCATCAACCAAGGTATTATTATCACCCTTAACTATAAATCCACTATCTGTTATTTCAACTATTCTATGAACAATATATAGTCCTTTAGTTTCACCAGATTCAGATTTATATATGATAATATCTCCAACATCACATGAATCATATGATATTTTCTTAAATATTATAGAATCCCCAGCTTTTATAGTTGGTTCCATACTCTTAGTTGGTACATATGAGTATGAGTATCCAAAATAGCTTACAGGCTTTTCTTCTCTTACAGCAATTACATTACATACAAGCATATAAATGATAAGTAATACAATTAATCCTATAAGAGAGCCTACTCCAATTGTTAATCCCTTTTGCACCTTTGGAGGTAGCTTTGATTTTAACCTTTGTAGTAAGCCTTGCTTTTTAGTCTTCGTCATTTTCCTTTGCCCTTGCAGCTAAAGCTTTAGCACGAATTGCTTCACGTCTACGACGTAATAGTTCACGTGGATCAACCTTTTCACCTGTTGAAGGTGTGCTATCCATTGCAGGACGAGCTTGACTACGTTCTGCTAATGTTCTTTGCTTTAAAGCCTCACGTCTACGTCTTAGAACCTCTCTTGGGTCCTCTTCAGTAGCAGATGGGGCTGCAGCCTCTACAGGTGCAGTACCATTAGCCTGTGCTTGACGCTGTGCAAGTAATGCACGACGACGAATAATATCCCTATTACGCTCAAACATTGCAGCAGATGCTCTTTGTGGTGCTACTGCTTCTGGTTTAGACTCCTCTTCGTCGTCCTCTGCAGAAACAACATCCTTTGATTGCATCATACTCTCTTCAGCACGTTCTTTTTTACGTGCTTCAAATAATGCCTTATTATCAAGAGGCTTTTCTTCATCCTCATCCTCATCAACAACTCTTGCTCCAGCCTTATCAGCTAATGCCTTTTGTCTTATAGCCTCACGTCTACGACGTAATAGCTCCTTAGGTGATAATGATTCCTCTTGAGCCTCTTCCTCTTCACCATCATCAGATGAGAAGTCATTTAATAATTGGTCTAGCTCATCATCAATTGCCTTAACCTCTGCATTCTCCTGCTCGTCTTCAGCTTCTGCCTCAGCCTCATCAGCCATAGCAGCCTTCATAGCCTCTTCCTTAGCACGGGCTGCAGCAGCCTTAGCCTTAATGATTTCACGTCTACGCCTAAGGATTTCCTTAGCATCTAGATGAGCCTTAGAAGCTTCTAGCTCCTTCTCTTGCTCCTCTACCTTCTTAGCTTCAGCCTCAGCCTTAGCCTTAGCTTCTTCTCTTTCCTTAGCCTTTGCTTCACGAGCAGCCTTTCTTTCAGCCTTAGCCTTAGCCTGCTCAGCAAGAATACGTGCTCTACGCTCTTGAAGCTTAGCCTTTGTAGCCTCTTGAGCTGCCTTCTCCTTAGCACGGGCCTCATCACGCTCAGCCTTAAGCTTAGCACGCTCCTCCTTAGCCTTAGCTTCTAGCTCCTCTTGTCTACGTCTAGCCTCTTCACGCTCAGCAGCACGTTTAGCAGCACGAGCTGCCTTCTCTTCTGCAAGCTTCTTAAGTCTTGCTTCACGAGCCTGTTGCTGACGAATCTTCTCTTCAGTAGATTGAATCTCTGCTAGTGTATCCTCGTATTCTTTCTTTGTATTATTGTAATCTACTTCCTTAAGTCTAGTAATAGTATCTAAGACATCTGCTTTCTTCTTAGCACGCTCTAGCTTAACTGGAAGTGGAACCTCTTCAAATTCATCCTCAAATGGAACCTCAAATAGAGGTGGATAAATTGAGTTTATTACTTCTTGCATTTCTCTAAACACAAGCTCTAGTGAATATTTCTTCTCCATTCCAGAGTTTACTTTATCCTCAAGAGATTGCTGGTAGAATTCCTGAGTCTTATTTAAGAAATACTCAGACATCTCAAATTTTTCGATATTTTGAGAATCTGGCTTAAATTTATACTCATCATCCATCTTACTTAGATTACGAGCATTACGATATGTATGTGACTTATATAGGTCCTGATTCTCTAGGTCTCTAGAACCATTATAATATAGCATTGTACCTACTGAGTTAGCAAAAATCTTATCAATTGTTGATGCCATCTCATCAGTATATTTATTTTTCTTTTCACGTACATTTACATCGAATGCTAATTGGTTATATCTATCAAGGAAAACCCATGTATTATAACAAATCTTGAATTCAGGATTTTTTGTAATAATGTTAGTCTTTTGAATTGGGGGTACTACCTCTTTATAATTCTTTAAGGCTTGCATTAGCTGAGAAGAACGAAGAGATTTAAATTTCTCTTGTACATCCTTTGCTTTTTCAAAGGTGTCACGAGCCATCTTAACCTCAGATTCCTGCTCAGATTCCATTTTAACTGATAATTCAACCTTAACCTTAGTTTTATCCTCTAGCTTGAAATCATTAGTAATAACTGTACTACGTGTCTCATATGAATCTAGATTCTTCTTCATAATTTGAATACGAAGTGATAAGAACTTACAAATACGGTTAATTAGAGTCTTAATGAAACGGTTCTCATAAATTCCTAGCTCATCCTCAGAGAATGTTGTTAATAGCTTTGATGGAATAATATCCCCGTTTTCCTTAACCTGTTTAATAAATTGTGTATGTGAGGATAAGTGTCTTACGGTATCAGAATTAACCTTCTTAACCTTCTCCATAGGTACAACTTCTTCCTCATAACGAATTGCTTTCTTAGGATCCTTTAAAATTTTTGAGATACTCTTAAAGCAATCATTTAATACTGGTATAAATGATTTTTCAAAAATCTTAGTTTCACGAATAGTCTTTGAGTAAACTGTCTTCTTTCCACCTTGGATTTGCTTTAGTAAAGCAGCTCCCATAGCTGACTTAGTGACACTACCCTTTAGGCTTTCCTCGAGAATGTGGTAGAACTCACTTACAGATGCATCATTCTTTTCTGCATCAGTTGGCTCTAAGACCTTTCCATCTGAGCTATCACCATTCTCATTTAGTTTTTCATCGACAACGATAGATTGTTCAGTCTTTTGCTCTTCTTCCACATTGCTCACCTCCCACTAATATCATTTTAGGTATTTATTAGCTTACCTTCTTTAGATCATTAATAAAATCTTGTGATACAGCAAATGCTCTCTTACCAAATAATTTATCTAGTAAGGCACTTAATTGATCTAGCTCATTACGTAGGAATGAAAGGTTTAATGACTCAAACTTACGTAAAATCTTATTACATAGCATGTAATCTAGACCTTCAATTTCAGTAAATCCACATGCAATATAGCATGGAACGAATAATCTAATTTGCTTCATGATACGGTTTCCGAATGCAATCTTGAATTTTGCTTGGATGAATTCATCAAGCTTCATGAATGATTCCATAACTCTTGCAGAAATTGTAATGTCTCTTTGTGCTGCCTTGAATAGCTCATCAATATATTCAAATGACATTTGAACATTTTCAGTATAAGGTGCATCAACTAGCTCAGCCTTATGGTTAATAACGATAGGTAGGGCACGGTCATAAACCTTATCTGTGATTGTAAATGTTGAGTCATCCTTATTGGCTGTTCCAATGAACCAAATATTTTGGTTAATTAATAGCTTACCATTAATAAATAGCTTAGGATCTGTTGGATCTGAACCAGAAACGATGTCAATTAACCATTGAGATGGATCTGGCATTTCCATTACTGATAGGAACTCAGCAAAATAGTACTCAATACGGGCAAGGTTCATCTCATCTAGTACGATGAAGTTAGGCTTGTCTGAGTATCCAGCTTGGTATACACACTTTAAGAAATCTGTTTCATTAAATCTATGTGTGAACTCATTTAAGTATCCAAGTAACTCAGCACGGTCACGCCATGAAGGCTGTACTGAAATAATTGATGATGGCTTATTAAAGAACTTACCCATTGCATATGGTAGGGAAGTCTTTCCTGTTCCTGAAATACCTTCTAGGATAAGAACCTTAGAAGTTCCCATTCCTGCGATATAACGGGCAATAACTGGCTTTGCATAATATAGATGTAGCTGTGATGCAGCATATCCGATAAATCTATCGCATAGACCACTTAAATCAAGCATATCATTTGATGTCATTATTGTGTATTCAGGATTTGATCTATAGAAAGCATCAACTTGAGTAAGCTTAATGAATCTTCCATTAAACTCCTCTTTCTCCTCTTCCTCAGCAGGTGCTAATTGAGGGTTGAATAAATCATCTGGATTAACCTCAGTTTCTCCACCTGAAATTTGGCTTACACGTAAAGCAAGAATTTTATTCTTCTCATCAACAAGTTCAACTACCTTCTTATTTAATAGCTGCACTTGATCAATAAGCTCATCCTTCTCAATTTCTCTACCTCTAAACTTATTATATCTCTTACATAGAATTACAATTAATGTAATTAGTAATACGATAAATGCAAGATTAATAAATAGAACTACAACATAAGCAATCCAGTCTAATGCATTCCATTCACTATTATGAATAGAAGCATCAGCTAAATCCTTAAAATAATTCTTAATGTCTGTTCCAAACCATTTTCCAAAGGCCTTTCCAATACTTGAAAAGAATGTACCAAAGTTTTTAAAGAATGCCTTTAAAAAATTATAATAATATCTAGCAAATTCACTCATATCTGCTCTCTCCTTCCAAGGACTCAATCATTTTTACTTCTCTTCGTCGCCCTTTTCACTACTATCTGTGATATCTTTTTCATCATTTGGTTTTGTTTCTGCATTTTCCTTTGCAGCAGCTGCTTGCTCTGCTCTTAATTGAGCTAGAAGCTCAGCCTTCATTTTTTCTCTTTCCTCATCAAGAGATTTCTTCATTTCTTCCTTCTCAGCCTCATTAGCCTCTTGAAGCTTAGCTGTTCTTATTTCCATTACATTCTTAATTACCATAAACATTTCAAATACTAAGAATAAACCTGTGAAAATAATAACTAGCACAAATCCCTTTTTAGGATTAGATAGCCAATTTACAAAATTACCAGCACCATCCCAGTGTGAAATGTATTTTGCTTTTACTTGATCTGGATTTACAATTTGTACAACCTCTTGAGTATATCTCATTAAAGTTTTCTCTTCTTCTGTACAATTGTCGTAATAATACATACCATCTTTATATGATTTGTAGATATCTCCTTGTAATACAAAGCATGAAATACTATTATCAGATGGATTATAAATAATATCTACAATTCTATGGGTATTAAGGAATGGATCCTTAGCACTTTCTGTATCCCAAAAAGTGATAATATCTCCAACTTTAAGCTTTGATGTTTTAAAATTAGTAGATGCCCATACCAAATCTCCCTTTTCAAATGTAGGTGTCATAGAGTCTGATAATACAATTTCATACCCTAGACCAAAAACATTTTTTACCTTACCTTCTTTAGATCCGGCAATTTGTGAAATTGAGAATAATAAAAGCAAGAATATAAAAAAGTAGAATATAGAATTAACCACAATATTTGTTATATATAGCGCTTTTTTTCTTTTATCTATAGAATTAATTTCCATTTCTTCATCAATATTATCCTTAGTAGTAAGAGATTCCTCTTGTTCAATCAAATCATTATTTTCATTGTTAGTATCTTCATTCAACATATCTCTTGCTCCTTTCACATAAATATTCCTTATTTTATTTTATCATATTTAATTAGAAAATTAAATAGTATTTATTTGTAATAGCAAAAATAAGTCTATTATAAAAACAAAAATGTCTAGGTATTATTGAAATGATAAAATGTTAGTAGACACAAAAAAGTGTTTATTAACATTTTTTCTTTTATAATAAATAATAAGAATATACTTCTTCCTAGGAAGAATCACGGAGGTGAAAATATGGGAAGACCTAAAGGTGGAAAAAACAAATCATGGACAGTGAATGAAAAATATGAAGTATTAGAGCCTATCATTAAAGGAGAAATATCTCAAAAAGATAGAGCACGAGAACTAGATTTGGCTTATGGAATGATGACTAGGTGGCTTACAGCTTATAAAAAAGGTGGCATTGAGGCATTAAAGAATAAGCGTAAGCCTGGTAATCCTTTAGCAAAATATTCTAGTCGTAAAAAATTATCGTATACTGAGCAATTAGAGTATGAGAATATGAAATTAAGAATCGAGAATGAACGATTAAAAAAAGGATACACATCAAAGGAGGCGGATCAAGCAAAACAAAAGAAATTAAACAAAAAGAATTCGCAATAATAGAGTTATTAAGTAAAGATTTTAATATTGATTCATTATGCAAAGCAATGGGATTATCACGTTCTGGTTATTATAAATGGTTAAAAAGAAAAGGCACTTTAAATAGGTACGAAAATAGTAGAGTACTATTAAGTAATATGATAAAAGAATATCATAATAATCATAAATCATGGGGATATAGACATATAGCAGCTGAAATAAGAAAAGACACTGGTTGGATATTTTCTGATAATCTTTGTCATAAGTGTTGTAAAGCCTTAAAAATACATTCTAAAGCAAGAAAACTTCCATATAGCAAGTCTGGTGAAGAAAGTATTAAATATCCAAATATGATTTGGAAAGATTGGAATACTACTAGACCATTTGAAAAGATAGTTACGGATACAACTATATTCTATAATCATAATAAACAATATGATTTAACTTTATATATTGATGTTTTCAACAATGAAATAGTGGCATACGATTTAGCAGATGGTAAGCATGGAGCGAATACGGCAAATCATATTAGAGCACTAAAAAAGTTACTAAAAGTCAAAATAAAAAGAGGGTATAAAGACCTTGAAACGATTGTCCATTCTGATCAAGGTATCATATACTCCTCAATGGTATTCGCCAATACCCATAAAGATTATAACATTAAACGTTCTATGAGTCGAGCAGGAACTCCAACTGATAATCCAATTATTGAAGCTTTAAATGGTTGGATTAAGGAGGAAATGGCTGTCGATTTTGACTTGTATAAAACTAATAATGTTCATAAAGCAGTCAGAGATTATATCAAATATTATAACAATGAAAGATTAGCATATGCATTACAATACAAAAGCCCTGTCCAGTATAGAACAGAGCTCTCATTTAATTAAATATTTTTTTAATGTCTACAAACTATTGACTAGTTCATATTATCCTAGACATTTTATAGATTACAAGATATTATTCATTATCAGCAGATGTGAATGAATAATCAATTGAGAATGCTTGTCCGAATATAGCATCGAAACAGTCAGCATCGAATCCTTCTAACCAATATGTGAATGTTAATCTATAGATTTGGTTAGCTGAATCTGTTGCGAACATTTCAACTCCTGTATATCCAGCAGTTGTTGGAGTTAAACCTGCATAATTTGCATTAGCCGCAACATACTTATCTCCAGTAGCATCAGAGAAATTAGTTCCTAATACTGCCTCGATGTATGAGTTTGCAGCATTAGTTCCAGCTAGAGATTGTCCAAAATTAAATATACTTGTTCCTGTTCTATCAGTATTAGGTGCAATAGATGAACTATCAACATATCCAGCTAATGTTTGAAGTCTTGTATCATCATTTCCAGCTGCACCTTCAAATGCTGTCTTAGCAGCTGTAGGTGTTTGTGCATCAGCTACTACAGATGTAGAAACAGCCTTAGATACATCAACTACTGAACGTAAAGCATTAAGAGATGAAACCTTAACCTTATCTCCTGCAGCAAATGACATTGATGAAGGAGTTGTAGCAGTGAAATCCTTTTGAATTGTGTATGCAGAAACTGTCGTAGTTTGTGATGTAGAATCCTCTGATATTTGTACCTTCTTATTGTTAGCACTAACCTTTAAGAATAGCTCAAATTGAAGAGCTGTTGTTGATGTAGTGTCAATAGTTACATCAGATAGAGTTGATCCATCTAATGATTGCCACTTATCATCATTAGCAAGAGTTGATCCAGCAGCAACATATGTTAATGCTCCTAACTCGTTTTCTGACTTATCAATTTCTACTGAAGATCCCCAGTGATAGCAATCTGTAGAAATTAAGATAGAGTCTGTTGTTGATTGTACACCAACTGTAATGTTTGCAGTTACTGTTGCATTAGTTGTAAACCATGCAAATGTTGTTGTTCCTAGAGCTACAACAGCGAATGCCATAGATAGTGAACTTAATAATAATTTTCTCGAAATTTTATTCATATATACCTTTCTCCTTTTCGTATTTTATTATTATATTTTTCCTTGTTTTTTCATTTTAATGACAACAAATATTCCTGTGTCCTTAACTTAATTATATCACTTAAGTGATTTTATATCAAGTATTTTGTTATTCCCACACGCTAACCAAATACCATTTCTCTCCTTTTGCACTAGGAGTTACTATTGTGTTTGTAAAGTCGAATAATGTTGGAACATCAGATGTTTTTCCTTCATTATCAAGATAATTGCCATTTTCATCAGACCATGCCCATCCCTTAAACGCGTGTGAATTGTTTGTGATATAGGCTGGTGAATCGTCTGATATCAGCATATTAAGAATTTGATGTCTAACAATCCTTTTTGTGATGTAGTTTGTATTTGGATTTTTTACCAAATAAGTAAGTTCCAATGGATCTTCCTCATAGTGCTTAGTAGTGAATTGCATATCAAACACTAATTGCTGATCTAAAACAAAATCAATACAATCCGCATCCCAACCCTCAATCCATAACGTAAGTGTCATAGAGGCTTTCCCATTGTCTCCATACTCATTTGATGCATTTAAGGATAAAATCTTAGCTGCTTCCACTGTGTCAAACCCCTTAAATGTTGAAGGGATATCATTGTAAGACATAATCTCACTTTCTTCTATTATACCATCAGCGCCTACACCAACACCATCATCCGCCTTCTCTGCTTCATCTTTGCGCACCTGATTATAGTAAGAAACCCCTGCATTTTTTGTGTAGTCATAGGCAGCAGCTGCAGCTTGAGCAGCGGCTTCTGCTCCTGTAGCATTATCACGAACAATATAGTCAGTACCAGCAGCTAGCTTTGTAGCATACGAACCATTTCCTTTATTCAATTCATAGAATCTAGGATTGCTATCACTTGATGTGGTTACAGCAAAACGAGCTGCATCTGAAATATAGGCTCTATAATTTTGTTTAAAGCTTTCAGTTGCATCCGTTTTATCAACATCATCATATGTTGCAGTTCCATTTTGATGATTATAGTTAATCATTTTTCCATTTGTCAAATCATAAGATGAAAAATCATGTCTAATATCTTCTGGGAAGCCATAATTGCTTTGCCCAACAGTTCTAATTTGGGTTTTAGGAATATATGTTCCATCATCATAAGTGAACGTTCCTGTAGAAAAATACACATCCTGTGGAGATTTAGTTTCAGACTTAAAATAAATTTTAAACCTTACATATGCCTTACTAGACAATTTAAATATTGTCGCACGATTTTGAAAGTTCTCTCCATCTAAGGTTGTAAGTGGTTTTAAGGTTAGTTTAAAATACTCAGCTACACTATCATCAGTAACCTCTATTACTTCACCCTTTTCAGTTAACCACTCATCTTTATTCTCGCCAGCAGATCTTAGGTCCCATCCCTTCATATAAGCAACAATTGAAGCGGCAACATCAGTGCTTGTTAGTTGTCTCTTGTAATTTTCTCCGTCAACAGAAATCATCAAATCATCACCTGATGCAGCACCTAATTCCATATCACTAAACCAAGCATTTGTATTTAACTTGAACCACGCAAATGTGACAGTTCCTGCAACTACAAACATTAGTACTAGAGTTAGTAAACTAATATAAAGTTTTCTTGATAAATTAATCATTTGTTTATCAACCCCTTTAGGTTAGTTATAAAACATTTACCGACATTTTATATAAATAAAATCGTAAATCTCTCATAATTATATAATATTTTAATATTATGTCAATAAATATTTTTTCTATACTAAGCTCTCATGGTATGCTTCGAATGACATACCAATCTTAAGCTTTCCTTCAATAATTCCCATTCTTTCGTTATTATTTCCATAATAGGCAACACAATCTGGATCATTTCCATCAAGCCACATAATTATAGAAATCTTATAATCCTCACCAGGATTAAAGTCTAGGAATGCTGTATGATAAATAATATTCTCATCATCCTTTGATGAATAATCAGCATTCCAATCTACTGTTCGATCAGTATGGTAACTTGAACCAGCAATAGCATTTTTATAATACTCTTCATTTTCCTCAGTAGATTCTGCCTTCTTATAGATAGTACCTGTTGTATCCTTTGTTGTATAAACAAGCTGTCCATCCTCTTCAGTTCCATGTGAAATAAATACCCAGAATCTTGCAGCCGAAGCTACATCACGAGTATTTTCTGTGATTTTGAATGTAGTTTCTACATCACATTGCTTTCCACCTGTGTTAGCTAAATAGAATGTATATCCAATATAATTTCCAGCACTCGATTTGTATCCTCCATCATTATTATAAACGAAGGATTCAATGATTTCAGGTTCTGAAATAGGCTGTGCATCAGAATATTCAGGAGCATTAAGGCTTCTTTCACCTTCGCCATCTACTGATTCCTTAAGTACTATTCCCATACCACTTAATTCATCATCAATATTAATTGTAAATCCTCCTGTACTCAAACCATAGTATGTTACAAGACCGATAGTTGTAGCAAGTAGTAAGAATAATACAATTAATGTAGCTATTAACTTTTTTCTTCTAAACAAGCTGACCATACGGTCCTTGGCAAGCTTTTCTGATAAATTATCCTTTGCCATACTTGGTTATCCTCCATCATTAATTTACAAATATCATAAAAAATAGTTGCAATATCGTAGCAATCTACTGATACAGCAACTGGCTATCCCATAGGGACCCTATAGCTTTGCGTCACTAGATTGCTCTAGTTTAGCCCTCTATCTAGTAGTATTATATACGAAATCTAAAAATATGTCAATTTTTTATGCCTCTAGAGGTTACTCCTCTTCATCCTCTTCTTCATCAGATTCAGAGTCATCTTCCTCTTCATCAGCATCCTCTTGTGCTACCTTTTTCTTTGGCTCCTCTTGTGCTTCAGTAGCATTAGCCTCAGGCTCTACTTGGCTCTCCTCTGCAGGAGCTTCCTCAGTAACAGTGGACGCTTGCTCAGAGCTTTCAGTAGTTGCTTCTTGGCTATCATTTGCTTCTACAGCATTCTGCTCTTCAGCGACTGGAGCTTCTACATTAACCTCAGCCGCAAGATTTTCATCATTATTTTCTTCTGCAGGAGCTTGCTCAGCCTCCTTAGCAGGATCAAATGTATGCTCGTCCCACTTACGAAGTCTAATGAAATCAGGAAGCTCAGATTCAGAAATTGGCTTTGAATAATAGTAACCTTGACCTAGAGTTACTCCAAGTCCCTTTACATATTCAGCCTGATCCTTAGTCTCAATTCCTTCAGATACAACAACACGATGTGCAACATTTGCTGTTTCAATAAGCATCTTAGCAAACTTCTCCTTAATTGACTTAGTCTCTTCCTTCTCAGCTGCAAGCTTTTCTGCATCTGATGTTGTAGGTCTAGGATTATTTGAATCTGCCTCAACCTCATCAAGGAAGAAATTACGAGAAATCTTAATCATATCAATAGGCTCTTTACTAATCTTTGTGATTGTAGAGTAGTCTAGATCAAATCCATCAACTGCAATTGTAAATCCTGCATCACGTAGCTTTAATAGGTTTTGCTTAACGTTATCCATCTTCTCAAACATTGCATATCCTGAAATCTCAAGTACAATTGAAGAAGCTGCAACTGATGCCTTCTTAGCAACAAGAACTAGATCATCAGCTAGTGATTCATATGTTAATTGCTTTGTAGATAAGTTAAGAGTTAAATGGAAATCATCACCAACAAGTGGTTGAACCTCCTTAAACTTAGAGCATAATAGCTCAAGTCCCCATTTACCTACCCAATAAATATCTCCACTCTTTTCCATGATAGACATGAACTTAGCTGGTGGTAATACGCCTTGCTCTGGGTGGTTCCAACGCATTAGAGCCTCAAAACCATAAACATTATCAGTATTAAGGTTAATGATTGGTTGATAATATAGACAGAATTCCTTGTTAAGGATAGCCTTCTTGATTTCTAAGAAGAACTTGTAGTTCTCTGACTCATCAGTAGCAAGAGTTCTATAATACATTGTGTATTTATTTCCACCCTCACGCTTAGAAATATATGTTGAAAGCTCTAGATTCTTTACAAGCTCTTCTGTAGTTCTTCCACAAGAAGGATACATACAAATACCTGCAGATGCAGTAAGAGAAATAGAATCTCTTGTAGATACATAAAGCTTTCCTCTTACATCAGCAAGTAGCTGATCAGTTATTTTACATACCTGCTCATATGTTAAATTATCCTTGATGAAAATCATAAATTCATCATTACTATAATTTGAAATTACTGTTCTATAAGGGAATCTTTTAACAAAGCGTTGTGCAATTTCTGTTAAGAATTCCTGACATTGCTCACGTCCGAATATATCATTCATTGATGTGAAATTATCAATATCAATATAGATTAGAGTAAATTCTCCAAATCTTCCAACCTTCTTAATATAATTAGAAATAGCTCTATTCATTTCAGCCTTAGTAATAGTCTGCTCTGTTAGATTATCGCTTTCCTCATGGAATTTCTTATAATTGTATTTAATTAGGAAGAAAAATAATACTCCTAATAAAATTACTACTAGTACTGCAATTAATGTTACCATTAATGCATTACCTCCTGAAGTTAATAACATTACTCCTCACCTAACTTTCCGTTACTCTTGTTTTCACTTGAAACCTTACCTGTCTTTAATAAGGCAAAGGCATCTTCCTTAGATAAAGCCTTACCAATATAATATCCTTGAATTATATCAGCACCAAATTTATGAACAATATCCTTTTGAATCTTAGTTTCAACACCTTCACAAATTACCTTATCTCCAAGCTCCTTACCTAGAGTAATAATCTTTGAAGTTAATACCTTACTAAATCTATCTGATTCAATATGCTTTATAAACTCCTTATCAACCTTAATTGTATCAATAGGTAGCTCCTTTAAATAAAGCATAGATGAATATCCTGTACCAAAATCATCTAGGTGGATTGAAATTCCACGGTTCTTAAGAATTTGAAGCTTTTCAATAACTGTACTGAAGTTTTCCATTAGGAATGTTTCTGTTACCTCTAAGGCAATAGCTCCTGGTCTTAGTCCATTTTCTTCAAACTTCTCTAAGAAATCTGCAACGAATCCTGCTTGAACAATTTGTGCAGGCGATACATTAACTGAAATATGAATATCATACTGCTCCATTTCCTTAGCAGTCTTAAATACATCCGCATTAATGAAGTTTCCTACATCAATGATAAATCCATTCTTTTCAGCCATCTTAATGTAAACCTCTGGAGAGATTGTGGCATATTTTGGATTATTCCAACGAAGCAATGCTTCAAATCCACATACTCTTTCTTGATTTAGCTCATATTGTGGCTGATAGTACATTACGAACTCTCCACGTTGGATAGCAAGCTTTAAATCTTCCTCCATCTCGCGGTCCTTCATAGCACTATTTTCTAGATTTACATCATATTTACATACATTTCTTCCAGCTCCCTTAGCACGATTTGTAGCTGTAGTAAGCTTAGATATCAGCATGTCATAATCTATGTCTGTTTCTCCATCCATATCTGAGCCTAATACACCAAATGCTGGACGAAGCATAATTTCATTATTATTAATTTGAATAGGCGCCTTTAATTCCTCTAGCATTCTATCACAAATTTTTAGATTTGAAACCTCATTTGAGTTTTCATCAAGGATTACGAACTCATCTCCCTTTGTATGGAAGATTTCAAGGCCATCAAAAAATTCATGAAGCTTTTCTGAGAAGAATTTTAGTACATCATTACCTTGATCAAATCCAAGTAATGTATTAATATCCTTAAATCCTCTTAGGTTAACCATAATGAATAAATATGGATCCTTAACAGATTTATATTTTTCCTTAACCTCACGATATCTTCTATCAAGAACTACTCCATTATCATCACCTGTAACAAGTGACTTAGTAGACTTTTCAATTAATATCTTATGATCAATATATTCTTTTGTAATATCCTTACCAATAAGTGAATAATCAGTACCACGCTTTGCAGAATAGAATTCAAAGTAAACATCATCATGTTCCTTGACTCCTTCTTCATTTAGCATACCAATCCATCCAAGAACAAATTTTCTTTGTTCCTTAATTAAATCCTTAAGTGGTAAATCCGTATCCATCAATGTCAAATCATTCATTGAGCTAATTGGAAGAGACTTAGTTTCAAATGCTGCCTTAAATGGTCTATTGTAAGAAATAATCTTTCCATCAACCTTACATACAACAACAGCGTTTGAACCTCTAAGAGAAATTCCTGCATCAAGTGCTTGACCCTTATTAAGCTTTTTAAATAAGAAAATAAAATTAATAACAATTCCTAATAATAATAGTCCTGCACCAATCCAATACATTAATCTAAATTGATTAACATCATTAGTTGTAATAATATCATCTGAGTTAACGAATCTTAAAAGCTTAAATGAAGAATAATCATCTACAACAATATATCCATCATTTTCTCCTGATGTGACAGTAAGACGGGCTTTATATACCTCTCTACCCTCTTCATGTGTTTTATCAAGAATCTTATTAGATAATGTCGCAGAATTTGTTCTTGTTAATATCTCAAGAAGAGATGTTACACGAGAATTATAATCAACATTTGATCCTATAACAGTTCCATTATCAATAAGAAGAATTGCATTATCCTCATCATTTAATGCATTAGCCATAACAGTTTGTAGGGCTACTCTTCCATACTCACTACCATTTACATAATATACATAACCATCAGATGAAATAGCATATGTGTTATCTCCAAAAATTGAAGAATCATCTATATTTGTAGTTTCAACAGAATCGCTTCCGTTAACAAATAATGTATTATATTCAGCAATACTTGCATCAAGAGCACTACTAGATGCATCATATGCACTTTCACTTTGATAATATGCATTTTTGACTGTTGCAGTATCTACACCAGCCTGATAAACTGCAGTGATAGCAATTAAGCACACTAAGAAAAATATTAAAATTATTACATAAACCTTTAAATCTCTTGCGCGCATTTTCATCACCCACTTTAACTCATTATACCATATAACGCAAATTTATAAAATACCAAAAAGTTTAAAAAGCCTTAGCACAAAGCTAAAGCTTTCTATACATTTATCTAACTATATCTCCAGGATTCAAATTAGATGTAACAAGTTCTAGGTTTTCATCAAGAGCATCACTAGCACAAAGAAGCATTCCTTGTGACTCAACACCTCTTAGCTTAACTGGCTTTAGATTTCTTACTACGACTACCTTTTTACCTATTGTATCCTCTGGCTTATACCATTTAGCTATACCAGATACAATTTGGCGAACCTCACCACCAATATTTACCTTAAATACTAATAGCTTATCTGCCTTAGGATGCTTTTCAGCTGAAATGATTTCTCCCATTACTAGGTCAAGCTTATCAAAGTCATCAATAGTAATTTCTGGCTTTTGTGGATTAGAGCTTACTTTGGCAGTTGCCTCTTTCTTCGCCTCTTCCTTCTTCAATACGTCTTCCATTACCTTATTAACATCAAGACGTTGGAATAATACATCTATTGAAGAAACATTGTAGCTTTCCATCTTTCCAAATTGTAAGTCACTAAAGCTAATACGCTTTGTATGAAGAGCCTCATATACCTTCTTAGCAGAAGCTGGTATAGCTGGCTCTAATAATACAGATCCAATTCTTATAGCCTCTAATAGATTGTATAATACATTCTTTAATACAGCCTTCTTAGACTCATCCTTAGCAAGAACCCAAGGTGCAGTTTCATCTATGTACTTATTGGCAGCACGAAGCATCTTCATTGCCTCCTCAAGTCCATCAGCAACCTTAAACTCATCCATTAGGATATGATATTTCTTGCATGCCTCATCTATTGCAGATAGAAGTGCATGCTCTGCATTCTCCTCATTTTCATTATAAACTGTATCAGCCTTACAAATAGCCTCATCACCAAAATACTTCTTGCACATTGCAATAGTACGAGATACAAGATTTCCATATGTATTTGCTAAATCACTATTTGTTCTTTCGCATACAAGCTCATATGTTAAATTACCATCCGCAGCAAATGGAATTTCATGTAGGCAGTAATATCTAACCGCATCAACACCAAATTGTGCTACTAAATCATCAGCATAAATTACATTACCCTTACTCTTACTCATCTTATTGTGGTTAGTTAAAACCCAAGGATGACCAAATACCTGCTTTGGAAGCTCTACACCAAGAGCCATTAAAATAATTGGCCAATAAATAGTATGGAATCTTAAAATATCCTTACCAATTAAATGTACATCTGCTGGCCAATATTTCTTGAACTCAGGTTCAGAATCCTTATTTACATGATATCCAATACCTGTAATATAATTCATAAGAGCATCAATCCATACATAAGTAACATGCTTCTTATCAAATTTTACAGGAATTCCCCATGTGTATGATGTTCTAGATACACATAAATCAGGAAGTGGATTTGCAAGGAAATTATTAAGCATTTCATTCTTACGAGACTCAGGTTGTATAAACTCTGGGTGTTTCTTAATATGCTCGATAAGACGTGGCTGATATGGAGTAAGCTTTAAGAAATAAGCCTCCTCTGATGCTTCCTCAACAGGGCCACCACAATCAGGACACTTTCCGTCTACTAAATCCTTCTCAGTAAAATATGACTCACAGGCAACACAATATAGACCCTTATAGGCTCCCTTATAAATGTCACCCTTCTTATATAGCTTTTCAAATGCATCAGCTACCTCAGCCATATGATAATCATCTGTAGTACGGATAAACTTATCATATTCAATATTCATAAGCTTATCTGTAGCCTTTATTTCATTTGATACATTATCAACATGCTGCTTTGGTGTTATACCTAAAGCCTCTGCCTTCTGTTGAATCTTTTGACCATGCTCATCAGTACCAGTCATAAAGAATGTATCATATCCATCCTTCTTCTTATATCTAACAATTGCATCAGCTAAAATAGCCTCATAAACATTTCCAATATGAGGCTTTGATGATGTATATGCAATTGCAGTAGTTAAATAGAACTTTTTATTTTCCATATAAAATCATCTCCAACATTTAAGATTATACTACAAAAAAACAATTTTTTATAATTATTTATTATTCTTATAAAGAATATATTGATCATAGAGTTCATGCTTATCAAGATTTAGTGCCATAGCAGTTTCCTTAATAGCCTCCTTATTTCTATATCCTAATGATATAAGCTCATCAATCATTTCCATAGGATTCTTCTTTATAGCTTCCTCACTATACCCTGATACAAGGACAACCATTTCACCCTTTAAAAGTGATGTATCAGCTAATATTTCACTTATATTTCCCCTAATAATTTCCTCATATTTTTTAGTAAGTTCTCTAGATATTACAATATATCTATCCCCTAAAACCTCAAGCATATCATTAAGGGTATCAATTATTCTATGTGGTGCTTCATAAAAAATAAGTGTATGTGTAACATATTTATATTCATTAAGCATCTCACATCTTTTATTCTTCTTACTATCTAAAAATCCAATAAAGGTATTTGGCATAGGTGGAAGACCTGATGATACCAAAGCTGAAAGATACGCACAAGCTCCTGGAATAGTTGTGACAGCTATATCATGCTCGATACATGATACACAAATATTATATCCAGGATCTGAAATAACAGGATTTCCAGCATCACTTATAATTGCGACACTCTCTCCACCCATAAGGATATCTATAATCTCATCATTTTTTAATTCCTTATTAAAATCATGATAAGACCTAAGTGGTGTTTTAATATCATAATGATTTAAAAGTACCATACTATTTCTAGTATCCTCAGCATAAATATATGATACCTTCTTTAATGTCTCAACAGCTCTATATGTAATATCATCTAAATTACCTATAGGTGTAGCTACTAAATATAAAATTGCTTTATCATGGTTATAGCTATAGCATCTTTTCATCTTGTCTCATCCTTTTGATTATAAACCTCTAA
>AUXO010775884.1_pt1 | contig 19525 bp, 25 predicted proteins | sample 768731 | NCBI WGS metagenome assembly AUXO01 (sample SAMN02715735, study PRJNA202380) | gut metagenome | biome: sheep rumen | host: Ovis aries | place: New Zealand: Palmerston North
GCCCATAACTTTTCTTCTCCTTTAATTAATTCCCTTTCATTAGTCATTACTGTCCACCTAAAGTTTTTATAGTTACTTAATTGGTACTAATTATGATATAATCTATGTAATCTAAACTATATATAATTTATTTTTTAAATTTCAAAATTATGTAAAAAAAAGAAAAAAGGATAAAAAGATTATTCATCCAAGAATAATTTTGCAAGATTAACTGCCTGTTCTATTTGTTCGTCTTTTTCTTTTACGGCACCAGGAACATTATCTTCAGTTAATACTTCCACACCTAAAACAGGGAATTTGACTATTTGTTCGAAATTAAATACATATGTGTCAATGTTTGTTTTAAAAGCCTCTTTCTCAGGTTGTCCTTGTGTTATTAACATTGCAACTTTTTTATTTCCATATTTTTCAGTCCAGTTTGACATGAAGTATGCATATAATCTGTCTAAGAATATTTTTGCTTGTGCTGTTAATTGTCCCATGTATATTGGACTTGCTAGAATAAATCCATCAGCTGTTTTCAATTGTTCATATATTTCCTGCATGTCATCTTTTTGTGCACATTCTGCTTCTTCATTAGTTTTACAGAAATCACAAGCTTGACATGGATTAACATTCATTTTATTAAAATCAAACATAACAGTTTCAACATCATTTTCTTCAAGATAATTTAATGCTTTGTTTAAAGCATATACAGAATTACTTTCTGGTCTTGGACTTGTACTTATAGCTAATATTTTCATTTTTAATCACTACAAATACTTATATACATATTATATCATAAAAGTGGCCTTTTTTAGTAGAACCTAAATTAATTAATAAAATAAATATTATTTTTTAATGTAATGCTCAGATAAATTCAAATCATTTAATGTATTAATATTAAATGCCAATTCAATATTTTGAGATTCATATATTGTTTGATCCTGTTCTTCATTGTTGGCCAATAATAAATTAACACCCGTCGGAACCAACCCTTCAAAAACAAGAGTAGGTTCAATACCATATTCAACAAACAATGATTCAGGAACTGAAACACACATTGCTGGTTTTTTTCTTTCAAAATAATGTTCAAACACATCATCCAACTGTTGAGCCGTAACAAAAGGTAAATCTGCAACTATAGTCATAATAACCTCATTCTCTTCAACATAATCCCTATTTGAAAGAACTTCAGATAAATCTTCAATGTATCCTTTTCCCGAAGTAGGCACAATAACTACTGGAAAATCTTCTAAAAATTTAGTGGTTAACGGAGTATTATCACTGACAGCCACTAATATTTTGTCGACATATTTAGATTCTGTCAATGCATCTATAACATAATTTATCATTGATTTATTATTGACTTTCACCATTGGTTTTTCACAGTCCAAATCCAGCCTAGTCCCTTTTCCACCAGCCATCACTAATGCTGTTGTCATAAACTCACCTGATTAAAAAGATTAATTTAGATACTATTATTTATAATAAGTATATAATAAATATTTATTAACTAAAATGAAATATTAACATATTAAATTAAAGTAGGAATTAAAAATGTTTGAAAATTTAAAAACCGTTATATTATTAGGTTTTATGTCTGCAATTTTAGTGATAATCTTCGGATTTATAGGAAGCCTATTTAATTTAGGAAGATTTGGAATATTAATTGGAGTATTATCTGCTGTAGTAATGAATTTTGTATCATACTTCTACAGTGATAAAATTGCATTAAGTTCTTACAATGCTAAAATAGTTACTCCAGAAGAATCACCAAACCTTCATAGAATAATAGCAGATTTAGCTAACAGTGCAGGAATAACTAAACCTAGAGTTGCAATAATTAGATCAGATGTTCCAAACGCTTTTGCAACAGGAAGAAATCAAAATCATGCAGCAATAGCAGTGACTACAGGAATTTTACAATTATTAAATGAAGATGAATTAAGAGGAGTCCTGTCACACGAAATGGGACATATAAAAAATAGAGATATTTTAATAAGTTCTGTAGTTGCAACAATTGCTGGGATGATAGTTGCTATAGCAAGTTGGAGCAGATATTTATTCATCTTTTCCAATGATGACAATGGATTATTTGAAATAATAGGTGCTATACTTTTAGCAGTTTTAGGACCTGTATCAGCAACAATAATACAGTTATCTATCAGCAGAGCAAGAGAATTTAGAGCTGATGCTACTGGTGCCGAAATTTGTGGAAACCCTTTAGCATTAGCTAGTGCTTTAAGAAAATTAGAATTTGGAGTATCTCAAAACCCAATGCAAAACGCTAAAAATACGGATGCACATATGTTTATTATAAATCCTTTTGGTAATGCAGGTAAAAAATTATCAAATTTATTTTCAACGCATCCAGAAACAAGTGAAAGAATCAGAAGATTAGAAGAAATGGCAGGACAACCATTGAATTAATCTTCTACAACTTATTTTTTTTAATCCTTTGCTGCATAATACAGTAACCTTTTTTTGATCCGCCTATAGGATTGGTTGGACTGCCTAATGAATTCATGCATCTTGCCATCATTAATGCTCCCAATGCCAGCCCGTCTTGGGCAAAGATTATTTCATCAAAATCTTCTTTTAAATAGTTATTTATTAATTGTGGCTTTAAACCAGTAGTTCCTGCTCTTCCAGTGATACCAAGAGTCATATCCTCCTGCAGTAAACCTAAGTGTCTTGTTTCATCTACTAATCTTTTGATGTAATATGCGTAAAAATCATCAATCTGAATCATTACATTTTCAGTATTACTTGTATCAACATAATTTGTGAAAGTACTTATTAGTTTTTCTTCGTCATTGATGCGGCATCCTATAATTTTTATATCAATATCTTTTTTATTCTTAGAATATACATTTACTAAACCAAAGTTTTCGATATCGGATGGAACTTCCATAATATCAATATAATTATGTAATTTTTTTGTAACTTCAGACAATTCATAGTGATTTACTTCATCACCTTTTAAAGAATTATTTACATCTATTGTTGAATAATTTTCTTCAATTATTCCGGAACCTCTTAATAAAATATCAGATATACCTCCAGCAAGTCCAACATAATTACATAACAAGTTTGCATATGGCTTAGTATTATCTATTACCTGCCCTGCAAGAGTTGTTCCCATATCAATGGAAATAACAGGGTTACGATAATCTATAGAAGAACTTTTAGAAGCCAGTTTAATACCTGCAGTAACTAGTTCACCTTCCATTTCGTTTGATAAAATACCAGTAGTTTTTGGAGGTGCTACCCCAACAACTGAACCATCAAATTGGATATTGTTGAAAAAAGAAAACTTTCGAATATGTTCTGGAATATTAGTAATTGAAAAAGGTGCAGTCATCTGAGAAGGTTTGATACCAATTTTTAGACAAGCGTCAGATAATGCTTTGATGATTAATCCAATTTCATCTGATAAATTAGAAATTGCAGCCACACCGGTTGAGCGGACAACAAAATCCAAATCTTCAACAGTCATCCCCACCTGAGTCAATGAATCCAAAATCGTTTCAGATATACTTTCTTCAATAGCTTCTTTAGATAATTCCTTATTCCAGATAGTATAACCAAACACTTCTTCAGAATCTTCAGGTAGTCTGATATCCCTAGTTAAGTTAACAACCTTATTAATCTGATAACTCTGATTTGTTTTGATGTTGGTCGTAACTATAATAGACTTTATAGTGGTATTACCTAACTCAACAGACAATACTGTAAAAAATTGGTCTTTAATTAAAGAAGGAGTAATTGAGGGGAGAGATATTTTTTCGTACATAATATCATAATAAATTTTTATATGGATGTGAATCTACAGAGGAAATATTTAATTCTTCATTTGCCTCAGCTATAAACATGTCAGTCATAGCACAGGCTGTGAATGCTTTTTTAGTGTTTTCAATAGGTCCGAACAATACAAAGTCTCCTCCGACCATTTGCTGAACAATGTTTGCTCCAACATCACAAACAGGCCATACTTCAGGATTTTCTTTTTTATATTGTTTTATCCATTCCCAAGCTGATGGAACATTATGAACCCCACTTCCAGCAGGATACCCCCATTTACTTTTTTCTTTCAATGTTGTTCTAATTGCAACACCTCCGCCCTGACCTAAAGGAGTAACTGCAACATCCATTAATGGTTTAATAATTCCACAGTCATCAGCAATTTCTAAAAGACCTTTGTCCAAGATTCCTGAACCGGTTTCCCATAAATCAATTTTACCATCAGATCCAGGATTTGTTGGATTAAAACCTAAAATTATAGATGATGTGATGTCTGAGTTTATTAAAGCTTCAATTTCTTCATCATCTACAGACATGTTAATTGAATTATAGATTGTTCTTTCTGCTAATCCAATTTCTGTCACATAACCTGAACCTTCTATACGTGCTTCAGCAGCAGTTGAATCTATTAAAAAAGGTGAATCTGATATTTCACTTACAAAATCTATGTATTTTAATAAAGCTTCAGCAGTTGAACCAAATATTTGAACAATAGCAGGGTTACCTGTTAAATCAGACATTTCATCCATTTCATTTAATAAATTTTCTGCTTTTTCTTTATCGAAAATTCCTTTATTTTCATCAGATAAAATATTATGTCCTGCATAAAAAATTGTTCCGGCCAGAGCTGTAGGATATTCACCCGGTTGGCCACCAATTTTTACTCCATAAATATCAAATACTTCTTGTTTTTTCTCAAATTTAAACATGATAATCCCCTATTTTAAATAATATGAAACTTCAACATGATGATAATAAATAATAATGCTATGATTATACCATATAATATTCCTATATCTCTACCTAATGATTTTCCTGATTCCTGGGAAAATTCTCCATGAGCTTCCTCTAATTTTTCTTCCAATTTATCCAATCTTTCATTAATATTTGTTAAATCATCCTTCAAATTATCAGACATCAAAATCCCCCTTTATAAAAGAGTATAGGAAGCCCAACTATGATTATAGTTAATATAAAACCTATAAGTATACCTGTTAATCTTGTATTATTTACACCAGAAATTAATCTTTGATTTCTACTAATAATTTGAGTTTTGTACTCAATAGATTCAGTTAATTTCTTTATATTATTTAACCTATTTTTCATAGTTTCAAACTCCAGAACATCACTAAGATTAGAACCAAGGTTAGAATAAAACCTATTACAATACCCTGAATTTTACCTGCATAATAACCGGAAGAAAATCTTTGTAAACTAGCTATTTCATTAATTTCCAGTTTTATTGAACGAATTCTACTTTCTATTGCAAGTAAAGTTAATACAGACGAATCAACAGAAGATGTTGACACTTCAGTATTTTCTGTAAATTCTTCAGTATCCTCTTCTTCTTCATCATCTTTTTCATTTAACTGTACAATCATTGCTTCTTCATCAATACAACCGGGATCATTATCAACACATTCTTTTATTTTTGCAGAGATTTCTTCAATGTTTTCATTATCTATCATGTCGATAATTGTTACCTGTTGTTGAAATCTTTCAACTGCTTCCACGGGTAAATTTTCAACAAATGGAATAGCGCCGGGAGATCCTATAATTGATTTTGTATCCGGATCAATACCATTTTCATATAGTGCTTTTACAGTTTGTCCTGTAATGTGTCCTTGTACTTCAGATCCACATACTATTAAAAACCTTAAATTAGGATTTGAAATAATATTGGTTACTACTTTTTCTATTCCTAAATTTTCAGTATGCAATGGTCCGGCAATAGCTGCACCTTCGTTTACAATTTCATCATTCATTTTTGAACCAAGAGTAACAACTGCGACAGGACATTCAGGGTCACCAACACCAAAATCCCCTGTTTCCAAAGGCCATCCGTCAATTACTTCTTTTTTATCAACCATAGAATCACCTTTTACATTAATAATACTATGAATATTAATGCTATTATTACTCCAATTACTATATTTGTCAATAAACCTGCTTTTTGATAAATTCCGTTACGTCCTTTCTGAGATAATCTTGAAGTTGAAAAAGAATCAAAAGAAGATTCCAAATCAGCCACTGCTTCTTCCAATTTATCTATTTGAGAAATTAATTCTTCTGTAGGAAATGGTGTGGATCCTGTTGTTGTATTTGCTAATCCATGACCGATAACTCCTGTATTAACATCCATTTCCAAGTCATCGTCTATTATAATTCTAGGTGTTTCAATAAGCATTTAACCATCCCCATCATCCATAGGCCATAAACCAAATCTTCTTACTGATGCTGCCTGATGTTTTGTGTATATAATGTATTGTCTGAAAAATACAAACCAACCAATTAATGATATTAAAAGGTATATTATCCAGTTTTGTGTAACAGTCATACTTACTATGGAAGTTACCATCAACATTAAAAATGCATTTGAACATGATAATGACAAAGTACGGTACTGATCTTCATTTGGACCCATACATGAATTATAAGGGTTTTGAATTGCCATAACTGCCATTATCATTAAGAACAATATTAAAGCATTTTGAATAACATTTTCATAGATTACATTTGGATTATATGTTTGAGTTATTAAACATGACATTGACAACATCAACAACAAAGCAGCTATTGAAATAGATACAAATGATTTTGATAATATTTCCACTTGAATTTTGAAAATATATTTACAAATCAGTGAAACCAGGTATGACAATACTGCAGTAATCAGAACTGCAAGTACTGGAAATACCATTGAAATATTTGTGTAAATTGAGAGTATCATTGCCAAGATGTAACTAACTAACGATATGGCTGTTAACATGTAAACTATAGATGGAACCCCTGTTCCCAAACTGTATTTACCTATATGTCGTAAAGTATTTGTTCCATATACTGTTGAGAGTACTGCAGATATAATAACCAGTACACCTCCAATCAAATAGAATTCACTAGCGTATATACATAATAAACCTATTATTATACTGACTAACACAATTATTTGATTCGGAATTAAGTCATCAGCCATAAACTAACCCCCATATTACAAAGACATATACTACTGAAAGAATTACAGAAACTAAAAAACAGGAAAGAGTTCCCGGAAGAATTTTCTGTTTAAATTTTTCATCATAAAATCCCTGTATTGTTCCACCAATATTATATGACGCAATTACAGCAACTACAAAGAAGGATAGTAACGAAAATATAGCAGCTATACTACCATTAATTACTGTTGAATAATTTAAATATGTGGAAAATACTGTGTATATTGTAGAAAATGTTAAAGTTCCTCCAATTCCTCCAAGAAGAGAACCAATTAATCCACTTAGAAATGAAACTGTTGGAATTCCATGACCAGTAGTGCCCGGACTAACATATTCTTCTTGTTCATATCCAGTAATAGGATCTTTTTCAAAATTTGCAGAAGCCAGAGGAACGCCCACACCATAAATATGAATTATGTTTGAAAAAAACATAGTTACTGACATCATAATCATAGATCCAATTGCACCAGCCAGTATTATAATATAATATGGTTGTTCTATTACTGATGCTGCAGAGAGTATACCAGTTATACCCATCCCAATTGTTATCATAGGTGCACCTGTAGGTATTCCAGCAGTAGTTGATAAAGCTGCCGGTGCTCCACCTACCGGAATAAAATGAACACCTATACCAATTAGAGTAGAACCTATAATCAGACAAATTAATATTTCCCACATCAATGTATCCACCATCAATTATTTTTCATATTTTCCGTAATTTAAACGAGCTTTTCTTTCTATAATGATGTTTAAAATAAAGAATAAAATTACGATAACTAAACCGGCTAACAATCCGTAATTTACACCAAACACCATGTAAATCCAAAAGTTTAAAAACACCACTATTCCAAAACATAACCCCGTAATCGGTCCTCCAAATTTAGAACAGAACTTAACCACATCTATGGAGTTTTTGGAACCTAATGCAGATTTAGTTGCTATATTACCATTATTTGAAACAGCTATTCCTGAACCAAATTCAAAGTTCTGGTAAAGATTTTCTGCCCCATAATGAATATCTCCTATTGCTGAACCAACAGATCCCAAAGTTAATCCCATTAATAATGTAACAATAGGTAGTGTTAATGGAATTGCAGGACTTAATAGATAAACCATGATATAAGACAGTGTTGTTATTGAAAATAAAGTAATATACGCATGAGTTGCAATTATTGGAAGATGTTTCGTTAAAACATCCATAAATAATGGTTGATTATATAATGCCTGACTGGTTATGCGCCCCATATAAGAAGTAATTGATAGTATTACCTGAATAATAGTTGCTATAAAAGCAGATAATAATAATACTAATACAACAGGATAATTTAATGTAAATAAAACATAAGCAATAGAACCTGATATCGTAGCCATCATTCCAACAAGTACTGGTTCACCAGAAACTGCTCTGTTAAAGAATTTATGTAAATTACCCACCTGAGGTGCCAATTGTATCTGAGAATTTGGATTACTGGTAGAAGCTACATCCGATTCCAAATCCTCAAAAATTCCGGCAATTATAGCAATTAATCCCATCAAAGCAACGAGAATTAAATTTAAAAACATATCCATACAATTGCCCCAAGTTAATATCCATATGTTTGAATAGTTTTCTCAACTTTATCAATAATTTCATCAAGTTTGTTTTGTGTACAAGTTTCTCCACGAATTACATCAGTAATTAATTCAACTATAGTTCCCTTAGTTTCAGGTTTTTCAGGCATAACTGCTGCTGTTTTTACACCAATACGTGCAAAATCTTCATAATCCACAGGATATTGTGCAATTATTATCACAGGTTTATTAATATTTTTTAATACGTGTTTAGCTTTGTAAATAATATGGTTTTTCACACCACCAAAGTGAATTAAAACAACTTTATGCCTATTCATTTGTGATATTTCTTTAGGAGTTACACCAAATAATCCCTGACCTCCACCAGAAGGAGTATCTTTTGGTACACCAGAACCTGCATTGAGTACTAAAGTACTTGTTTGAATATTTGCTTCTCTTAATGCAAATGTAATTTCACATACAGGTTTTGTGATGTGTCTGCGACCAGGAGACATTGCAACTGCTAATAAATCATCACCACATTGAGCATAAGTTCCTCTTTGAGCAATTCCGCCCCCTTCTCCTATTCCTCTTGTTTCCCTACAATCTACTATATGAGTACTTTTACCTATCATAATACCACTACCTGAAATAAAATAATATCATATATTTATATTAATTAATTATCTGATTTTCTTCAATTATATGTTTTTTCAATAATAAGATTTCATAAAAAAAATACGATACAAATAAAAAATAGTATATAGAAATATTTATTTATGCAAATTATGGCTGATGTAGGTGGAATACCTGGAAAAAATTGTAGAGGTTTTTGTGAATACTGTTACTTTAAAACAGTAAATGAAGCAAAAATACTTGGTTGTAAGAATTGTCCTCCAGGTCAAATTGGATGTCCGCACTGTAGTACAGATACCAATATGACGAGGGACTATTTCCCTGCATATCAAGTTCTTTCAACATTACAGACCAATATTTTTCAGACTGAAATTCCAAAAGACACAATGGTTAATATTACCGGAGATGGAGACGTAAGTTGCTATCCTGATTTACTCAATTTAACACGAGGAATAAAAGACATGGGTTTACCTATTCACTTAGGTTATACAAGTGGAAAGGGTATTGATGATGCAGGAATAGTTGATACTTTAATAAATAATGGTGTAGTAGAAACTACATACACTGCATTTTCCACAGATCCTGCTTTAAGAAAAAGATGGATGCATGATCCTACTCCTGAAGCATCTGTTGAAGCTTTAAAACGTTTTTGTGAATCATGTGATGTACATGCAGCATCAATTATTATTCCTGGAGTAAATGACGGGGAAGAATTAGCAAGAACCTGTGAAAATTTAGAATCATGGGGCGCTAAGGCTCTTATTTTAATGAGATTTGCAAACACAAGAAACCATGGTTTAATATTAAGTCAAAAACCTGTTATTCCGGGAATTGAAGAACAGCCACTTGATGAATTTGAACAGCTGGTTATTGAAACATCAAAAGAATATAATTTAAGAATTACAGGTACACCCGTATGTGATCCTGAAACAGACAGTCCCTATGCATTAGCTAAAGATAAAAATAAGGAATATTTAGAAATATTAACACCAATTAAAGCAGAGGCAACAATTGTAACGGGAAAAATATCTGCAAAATACATCAGTAAAATTATAGAAAATCTTGGTGCTTCCGAACATGTAAATGTTATCGGAACCCCACAGGAAATTGCTTGTTTAATTACAGAACAGGATTTAAGACAAATAGATCTTGAAGAAGTTAAAGATACTGTTATAATTCCGGGAAGATGTTTTGTTCATGACATGGTTGCTGAAGAAATATTTAGAAGCGATGGAAAGTTCCGTTTAATTCATAGAGGACCGGATTTATTAACTGTCGATGGAGAAATGAGTGGAACACTGACTAAAAATGATGTTCTTAAACATGAATTATACGCATTCGAGGATTTAATTGAGTTAATTAACTATATGGGTGTTAAATTTTAAGAGGTTCATATATGAAAGGTAAACTTATCGGAGATATACTGGTTGTTAAAAAAGAACCTGAAGATTTGGAAGAAATAATCAAATTACCATATGTAAACAAAGTTGTAAAGTTAGGTACAATTCACGGACAAAAAAGGGAACCTGATGTTGAAATGATATACGGTGAAGGTACCGAAACAATTCACAAGGAAAACTACTGTAAGTTTAAATTTGATGTAGCAAAAATCATGTGGTCTAAAGGAAATACTGGTGAAAGATTACGCATGAGTAAATTACCCGGAAAAAATGAAACAATCATAGATATGTTCGCAGGTATTGGTTACTTTACAATACCTATGGCAGTACATGCAAAACCCAAAAAAATCCATGCTATTGAAATAAATCCTGTTTCATATAATTATCTTTGTGAAAACATTAAATTAAACAAGGTTGAAGAAATTGTCCATCCTATTTTAGGTGACTGTGCATTACAAGACTTTGATCATGAAGCAGACAGAATTATGATGGGATACATAGGTGGTACTCACCATTACTTGGACAGTGCTATTAAATACCTCAAAGAAGGAGGAATCATCCATTACCATGAATCAACACCGGAACCAATATTATTTGAAAGACCAGTTGAACGAGTAAAAACTGCTGCAGAAAAAGTTGGAAGAAAAATAGAAGTATTGAACAAACGCAGTATTAAAAAATATTCACCGGGTGTATTCCACACCGTAGTTGATATAAAAGTTAATTAATTTCCTTTTGTAGTTTAACCGCCTTTTCATAAACTTTTTCTTTTAAATAATTTTCATTAATATATTTTTCATATACCGGCAATCTTTCTTTTAATGAAAAATTAATCTTATTTACTGTTTGTTCTAATTCCTTTACTGAAGGCCACTTGTTTTCAGGATTAACATAATCTACTGTTAATGGTGAAACACCACCCATATCATCAGCACCACAAAGTACAAACAAAGACATTAAATCCTGATTAAGATTAGGAGGCACTTGAATACTTACATTAGGAAACATTACAGAAGCAAGAAGCGTAATTTTTAATAGGTCTATAACAGATGGTTCAGGATAATCCTTCATTGCAATGTTTTCTTTTGGTTTGAAATTTTGAATAATAATCTCCTGTATATGGCCGTATTTATCCTGTAAATTCCTTATTTCAAACAATGAATCAATATGATCTTCACTTGTTTCACCAATTCCTATCAACAATCCTGTGGTAAAAGGAATATTCTCTTTTCCAGCATTTTTAATAAATTTAATTCTTTTATCTGGATTTTTACCTGGACTGTCCTTATGAACTATTGTTTTAAGTAATTTTTTGTTTGTTGTTTCTAACATTAATCCCATTGAAGCATTTACCTCTGACAGATATCTTAAATCAGATTTAGAAATAATACCCATATTCGTATGAGGTAACATTTCATGTTCTGTCAGAATTTTTTCTGATAAAAAATAAAGATAATCCACCATTGATTCAAAACCAAAGTTTTCCAATTCATTTTTTACATAATCATTTTTATCGGATGATTCACCGAATGCAAATAAAGCTTCAGTACATTTTGCTTTTTTGGCATTTGTCACCATATTGAAAACATTTTCCTGATTCATAATAAGGTATTCTGCTTCATCAATACTTTGTTTAAATGTACAGTAACCACAATTATTCTGGCATATATGAGTTAATGGAAGAAATATATTTTTAGAATAAGTAATCTCATTTGAACGATTTTGATTTATCTGTTTAATTAAGTCTAAAGTAGTGTTTAAGTCAGAATCCAAAATATTTCTAGCTTCTGTTTTAGATAAATTTTTAATCATTTTAATCACAAAAAATAGGGAAAAATTAGGAGGTGAATTCAGTCATTCTTAGTACCATTGTTTCTACAAACATTGGTCCAAAACCTGATTTGTCCATATAAAGAACAACATAAACCACCAAATCTTCTATTTGACCAATTGCATACTCAGCATGGAATCCTGTCATTTCAAATGTGTTTTTTAGTTTTTCTATACCTTCCAAACCATTTGATTCGTCATAAACCTCTTCAGTTTTTCTCAATATTGTATCTACTTTGTCTGTAAACTCCCGTGCCTTATTGGATTGTTTTTCTATTTTTTTAATATTTAATTCATCAAATAGTTCCATAAGACGAGTATACATATTGTCCGGTTGAATTTTATTATGTGTTTTTCCCCTGATAATCATTGATTCAGTACTGTGAACTACAGGTTTACATCCTTCAAATGCATCCATATTTTTCATTATAGAACGTGAAACTTCCATTACTTCCATATTATCCCTCTAAATTATTTTCTTGTTTTAATTCACCCATTGATGCAACTTTTTCAGCATAAGCATTATGTTGATGAATACTTTCTTCATTAACCTGTTTAATTGTTACCATCGAATTGTCAGGCAAATCAGAATACTTATCCAATAAACCTAAAACCATGTTTCTAACACAATCTTCGACAAATACAGGATTTTTATGAGCATTTGTAACAATTTTATTTTCATCAGGTCTTTTTAATATTTCACAAACTGGAGAACTCATTGAATTTTGAATAATTGTTATTAAATCGTCCACATTTACGTTTTGATTTTCTGAAACTTCCAGCATTATTGTTCCGATACCCCTCTGATTATGAGATGCAAATGTAACGGCTTCCATAACCTTTTGAGTAGTTTCTTCATCCAAAAATTCCAATAGTTTTTCCTTAGATTCCTGCTCTACAGATTCCTGAGCACATGGACAAACTGTCATACCAACTACCTGTGCACCAATCATTTTTCTGACTGAAATATTTCCTGTTTCATCTTTTATTGCTATTGCTCTTGCGATGATATGTGTCGTTTCCTGTGTTTTTTTATGTGTAACTGGAGAAAATTTGTTTATAATGTATTCACTTGTTGCTTCGGTTTCAGCTCTTACTGCATATTCGTGTTTTTCAAGCAATCGTTTAACCAAATTTGCACAAATATTCTCTATATGAATTTCCATTTGATTTACTGATTCATCAATTATTTCAGATATTGCTTCAGGATTTCTTGACATATGTACACCTTTTTGTGTACTTGGCAAATCTACAAAAGCATCAAAAGTTGGTAATAATATTATAGGTCTTTTATTATCTCTTTGAATCTTTAATAATTTTTTAACTCCTGTCACACCCACTCTTGTCAAGGATATTGGTGCCTTAGGTTGTTTATCTTGTGTATCTGGAAATTCTTGTATTGGCATTATAATTTTCGCTCCTATTTGTTAAAAATTAATTATGTATAATTAGTTATGTAATTTCTAATATTTGAAATTAAATAAATTAAATATATTAAAAAAAATAGTTGATAAAAAGTTGAATATAAAAATAGTTTAAAGGAATGAATGATTAGAAATCAATCATAGAAGAGTTTAATTCCTCTTTAACTATATTTAAAACTGTTTGTGTGTATGTTTTTGTTACGTTTTCTTCCTGGAGTAACAATTTTATGAATTTGTTTAATTCAAATGTGTTTTTGAATTTTGCAATTATTATACCATCAAACTGACCTGTTACATCATAAACAGCCAATAAATTGTTTTTAAATGGTTCTTTATCCGTTAAATAAGATATTGTTCCGCCTTTAATTTCAATACCAATTACTGCAGTTAATGTGTATCCTAATTTTTCGTGATCTACAACCGGAACGAATTTGGTAATAATTCCTGATTTTGTAAGTTTATCTACTCTGTTGTGGATTGTTCCAACAGATACTTCCAATTCTCTTGAGATTTTTCTGTAAGATTTTCTACCATCTTCACTTAAAAGTTCCAATATTTGTTTATCGAGTTTATCCATGTTTAATGTCATGTTTTCAGGTTCAATATCATAATCTTCAATATTTTGATTCATTAAAATCCCCATAATCAATTATTTAAAAAAAAAATAATACTCATCAAAAAATTAATTAATACTAATTATGACATACTAATTATATAAACCTTTTTAATTTTTTTAAAAATGAATATAAAAATAAAATTTTTTTTAGTAAAAAATATAATAAAAAATAAAAATTTTAATTAATGCAAAAAATAATTATAAAATATAAAAATCAAAAGAAAAAATTATTAAGAATAGCCCATTCAGAAATTATAAAATTAAATTTTATAAAAAAATTCATTAAAAATCATTAATTTATAAATATATAAATAAAATATAAACATATAATAATAACTTTGTTTAATAAGTCACCATAATGCAAAAAGAAAAATATTAAACAAAACGCATTACATACATATAATTAATAAAAATCTAACAATCAATTCGATTAAACAATAATGGTGAAAATGATGAAATGGTACATCTCTTTTATAATAATTATATTTTTACTAATTGGTTTTCTTTATGTATCTACCTCTTCAACATCAGATGAAATAGAGCCATTAGGAAGATTAGCCTTTGTAAAAATAGCAAATCCAGATATGTACCCTGAACATGTGCATGCGAATTTATTAGCACAATATGCTGAAGAAAGGAATTCCAAATGTGCCATAGTTTTACATTTTGCAGGAAGTTCAAACTATAGAAACTTTAAAAATGGAAATGTTTATATTATCGAAATGGCATTCATGGATACTGCAGGAGCACAAGTAAACATAGACTGGAATCAGGTTTTAGATTATGGAATAAATGGAGTGCCTGATGATAAATGGGATTACAAAGTTGATGGTGAAATTTACGATAAATATGAAGATGCTTGGGCAAGAGCAATGGAAATGGCCAAAGAACAAGGCCAAGAAGGACCTATCCCTGTAGTTTGGCATGGAACAGTTAGAGAAGGAAATATATTTATTAATCCAGGCTGTGGATTCCCATTATATTATCAAGTCTGTTCAAAAGAATTTGGTCATCTTGGTGGAATAATGAGGGCTGCAACAGGTTCAATATTCCCATATTTCAACAACCCATACAGATTCTATGAAATACAACACGCTCCAGAGTTACAATATTATTATACACACAATATGTTAAACTATGAATAGTTTAAATTATATTAAACATCAACTCCCAATTTTTCTTCTTTTATTTTAACAATTAATTCTTTTAATTCATTTAATGGCATGTCAGTACGCATACCAGTTAATTTAAAATGTGTTCTGGAAATGAAATACCCTCTTTCTCTTATTGCATCAATCACATCATTTATTTTTGGAGAACTAATTTTCAATGTTTTACATATCTTATGAATATCATAAAATGTTACAGGACCCTCTGATTCTTCATAACACTGGTTGAATAATTTTAATACTTCTTCCTTTTTATTTAAATTCAATTCTTCAGTAGTTTCAATCATGTTTTTGATAAATTCTTTATCTGAAATATTACCTAACCATAATGGACCAGCTACAAGATATTTTTCTCCACAATCAGGACAGTTTGTTGGAATTTTAGGTGCAAAACCATGAACTGTATCCCTATGCAAACAATGTGGACAGTGCATAATAAAACCAATATTATTCAATGATTCATTGGTTTTTTTACCACCACGTTTTATCTGAGCATAAATTCTCATATAATGTTCAGTACTATGTGAAAACAGAACATGCATGTATTTCTGATTTACGGCCAAATTTCTTGCTATGAAAGCCAATAAGATTCGTATACCATTTTCATGACAGTATTCTGTTTTTAAAGGTTGTGCTCCGTATTTACGTAGACAAGGGTCATGATAGGTTCCGCATAATGCTGATGTATCAGTTGCACTTATACATATTAATCCATTTGGTCTGATATTTATTGCAGTTGATTGTGTAAACATTGATGGAGTTCCAAAGGGATCTATATCAATTATATCAAATAATCCCTTGTTTGATTGTAATAAAACATTTGCATCATTCTTTTCTACATCCACATTGTCAATATCATTTAGTTGCATGTTTTTCTTAGCTATTTCAACTGCCAGAGGATTAACATCACCTACTAAAACTCGTTCTACACCTTTAATTTCCTTAGAATATCTTGCACCCCTTATTCCTGTACCACCAAATGCATCAAATATAACAACGTCATGATCCAAAGTTTTTCTATACTGATTTAAAACAACTACAGAAATATCCCTATTTAATTCCATGACTGGATTGTAAAATACTGGTGCTTTTGCAGAAACTTTTTCAAAATCAGGAACTTCTATTTTTACAAGCCCCTCTTCAATATAATGTGTGTCCATCTATGTAACTTCCTAAAATTAATTAATAATATGTATATATTTAAAAAATTGCTAATATATTTAAAGTAGATTAACGTGAAAAAAAGTATTAATTAAAAATAAGAAAATAAATATTATAACTATTTGATGAAAAATATAAAGACATCAAAATTAATTAGATTAATGTTTAATTTTTAATGAAGGGGGATAAATATGATAAACATAGCAAAACCAATAATTAGCGACGAGGAAATTGAAGCTGTAACTGAAGTATTAAAATCAGGAATGCTAGCTCAGGGTTCCAAAGTTGAAGAATTCCAAAACGAATTTGCAAAATATTCCGAAGCAAAACATGGTATTGCAACCAGTTCAGGTACAACAGCTCTACATACTGCATTAGTAGCTGCAGGAGTTGAAAAAGGAGATGAAGTTATTACAACACCATTTACTTTTGCTGCTACTTCAAATTCAGTATTATACTCTGAAGCAACACCTGTTTATGCAGATATTAATCCAAGAACTTTTAATTTAGATCCTGAAAAAATTGAAGAGAAAATTACAGACAAAACCAAAGCAATTTTACCAGTACATCTTTACGGACAACCTGCAGACATGGATCCTATCTTAGAAATTGCAGAAAAACATGATTTAAAAGTTATAGAAGATGCTGCTCAGGCACATGGTTCAACATACAAAGGTAAAAAAATTGGAAGTATAGGAGACTTAGGCTGTTTCAGTTTCTACCCTACCAAAAACATGACCACCGGTGAAGGTGGTATGGTCACAACAAATGATGATGAATTAGCTGAAAAAGCATCAATGATTCGTGCACATGGTGAAAGTAAAAGATATGAACAATCTCTTTTAGGTTACAATTACAGAATGACAGATATTGCAGCAAGTATTGGGTTAGTTCAGTTAAAATCAATAGATAAATTTAATGCAAAACGTAACGAAAATGCAAAATATTTATCAGAAGGTTTAGCAGATGTGGATGGAATAACAACCCCATGTGTAGATAAAAATGTTTGTCACGTATTCCACCAGTATACCATAAGAGTTTCAAAGGACAGAGACGGATTCAAACAATTTTTAACTGATAATGAAATCGGTACAGGAGTACATTACCCTATTGTATTATACAAACAACCATACTACCAAAACCTTGGCATTACAGGAAACTGTCCTGAAGCTGAGTTAGCTGCCCAACAAGTTATCTCATTACCAGTACATCCTTCACTTACATGCGAAGAATTAGATACTATTATAGATACTATCAAGAAAGGTTCTGAAGAACTTTTATAAATTAATCCCCATCCCCTTTTATCCATCTTTTTTTTAAAATAGTTAGGAACTGAATTATGAAAATAGATAAGACATCATTTAACAAGTACGTTGAAGAAAATGTTTTTGATACTATTACACGATACAAACTCATCAGCGAAAATGATACTATAATGATAGGTGTTTCCGGAGGTAAAGACAGTATTTTAACATTACATATGTTGAACAAATACTTATTAACCCATGATATTGATTTTAAAATAAAAGCCGTGTGTATTGATGAAGGAATAAAAGGTTATCGTGAAGAGGGAATTAAAACTGCCAAAGAAAATTGTAAAAAATTAGACATCCCATTAACTGTTTATTCATTTAAAAATCAGTGGAAGTATGATTTGGATGATATCAGTGATGTTTATAAGAGTACATGTATGCCCTGTGGAATTTATAGAAGATACCTGTTAAATAAGATTTCAGCGGATGAAAATTGTGATAAAATTGCTACAGGACATAATATGGATGATGAAATACAGTCATTTTTAATGACCTTTGCAAGAAATGATCAGAACAAATTTCCTAAATTCTCCCCAAAACTGGATAAAATTCATGAAAAAATGATTCCGAGAATAAAACCATTGTGGAGACTTCCAGAAAAAGATGTCGGAACATGGTGTGTAATAAATGATATTCCAATCCATAACCAGGAGTGTCCGTATTCTGTTACATCATTAAGAAGTGAAGTAAAACTGTTGTTAAATAAGATAGAAGAAAAAGAAAAGGGAACTAAAAGGAATATTTTTAAATCATTCGAAAAGACCTTCACAATAAAACAGGAAAATGTTAAATTAAACGTTTGTGAAGAATGTGGTCAGCCTACTGCTAAAAGTCCATGCAAGGCTTGTGAGATAACCAAAGAAATTAACCAGCTCACAGGTCATTAGCTGTTTTGAAAATACTTCCCCCATATATTTCTTCCTGCATGTCCTGAACTGCCTGAGTAGCCAGTTGGGCTGTTTCTGCAATTTTTAATATTCTTCTTTTACGTACATTCAAAGTTTTTCCACATGTACATTTTTTTGTTTTGTTTCCTTCCTTGGAATATAATACTCTTCCACAGTCACATCTATATATTAAATATGCCATTATTTCACCATTTATATACCAAATATTGCCTGAAGATAAGGTAAAAATACGTTGTTTATTGTAATTAAAACACCTAATGTACAGCCAAGGTTTGTTCCTATTACCACCATTATTACCCTAAATAGTTTATTATGCCATAAATCACTGAATGATTCAAAGTCAGCCATTTCATGTAAATCATCAAATCCTACTTTACGTAATTTTCCTTCAACCAGTCCTGAAAACCATCCAGCTGCAAGTAACGGATGAATTACTGTAAAAGGAGCCACGATAAATCCTACAATAGCAGACTGTATTTTAGAACCGGATAATAATGAACCGATAAATGCTCCTCCCCC
>AUXO012637983.1_pt1 | contig 19525 bp, 26 predicted proteins | sample 768731 | NCBI WGS metagenome assembly AUXO01 (sample SAMN02715735, study PRJNA202380) | gut metagenome | biome: sheep rumen | host: Ovis aries | place: New Zealand: Palmerston North
GGTCTAGAATGTTTGCTCCACAGTTACTACGTCCGAGAGCCAACATATAATCTGCGTTTGCAATAGTTTTTTCTCCGATAGCAATAGCGTCGAAAGCATCTCCTTCAACAGACGAACTGCTACCGATAACAATTCCTCCGCCGTTATTTGATGATATGGTATTATAGGTTCCAAGGGCTAAACTATATGGACTCGAAATATTATTGTTAGTCCCTACAATATAACTAAATTCATTACTAATATGGTTTACATACCCTATAACAGCTGTGCCTCGTTTATTCTTTAATTCATTAACTCCGATAGAAAATCCATTATAAGTCCCACCGTTATTGTGTTTTGTAATCGGAGCGTAATTATCTCCGTAAATCAGAGTATTTGGGAGCTACTTCTTCGTATAGTTTATCTGCTCTACGAGAATCGTATATGTGCCAGCTGTACTGGTGAACACATCTATAGAGCTACTGTTATTAAGATCAGACACTATAAGAAATGGGACGTTATCTGTACCACCCGGAACACCAGAGATATCGGATACATAATACGAAAGATTCCCAAGATACTCATATACTTTAAATCCACCGCTGTTTCCCTCAAACCACAACCTACACGGTAAAATATACTCAATCCCATTGAAAGTCACCCTGTGCATATTCTCTTTGTTAATTCTTCCAGTTACAGAAGCTCTCGCATACGGCTTCAGGTGATCCTCGTCCGCAACAGTCGTCACCGAGAATTCTCCGCCAAACTTCTGAGTATACGTCGTATTCGTAATCCCGGCATTATCTATAGATTGCTTCGTTACGAAATTCTGTTTTATACCATTCCAAAATCTGGTTAGACCTGTTATGTCTAAGTATGACATGCAGTCACCTCCTTCCTGTTACCAAGACCTCATGACTGCATTATGTTATCGATGTCTGCGTTGCTTATCACGTCTGTGATCTCTACATATCCACTCAGATCGATATCAGTATGTCCGAGCTTTTCAAATCCGGTATCAATCCAGATATACTCATCAAATCCGTCATCCGCGCCATGAGAGTGAGCCAGCAGATAAATAACGCCCTTTGTTCCGGTCGCCGGAAGAGCATTAACTTTTTCAAACTCGAATCCGGTAATCGAAGATAACGCTGTAGTGATAGCGGCGCTGACCTGTGTAGATGTCTGATAATCAGAATCATTCGTGATGTCTGAGGTTCTTGTCGGAACGCTGATATCTACAGCCTTAGATGTGATACCCTGTGTCGTTCCATTTACTTTAATAGATTCGATAAGATTCTTCTGCGCCAGAGATTCAATCCCGGCGAGCTTCTCTTTTTCTACAGAAGAATAGTCATTCGTACTTAATCCCTTACCCGTCTCGGCATCAACTTTCCCGGCAAGAAGATTTTTAATTTGTGACCAGTAATACGCCAGACCATTCTCGCTTAAAAACTTAGGTTTAGTTCCCATAACATATCCCCTTTCAATGTCTTAATATCTGAGAAATTTCTGCATTACTCAGTTCGTCTCCGGGCGTCATGATCGCCTCGGACATATCACCCATAAACTTCTCCCCGTTAATTACCGGGAGATTGTTCAGTGCTTCATAATCTATTTCATTCAGATCTATGAGATCCTTCCATGTATCCTCGTCTTCATATTTCCACTACAGCTTCGTGCCGTCCACCTGTATCTGTACAGGCATTCCACGGAGCGCCGCATTCGCCAGTTTGCCGGAGATAGTGCCGGATGAGCCAAGTATTCCTCTCAATCTTTCCATGTTACTCTACCTCCTCCACCAGCTTTAATCTCGCCACTCTGGATTCCTTATTCGGAATGATCGTGGAAACAATGCCGTCACCGTACGTAAGCTGTATATCATATACGTATGTTCCAGGCTGTAACAGATGTTTCGTATCTTCGCTTTCGAGCCGCAGCTGCCTTGTATCAATCGGTATGTCCTTCAGGATCAGTGGCTCTTCGTCACTGTAGGATTCCTTCAGAGCAAACCGCAGGACATCAGTCGGCTCAGGTTCATATACGTTTCCTTCTGCGTCATATATATCTATATCAAGTATCAGTGTATCTCCCCTCGTAAGGATAATCAGATTTTTCTCGGGGTATATATCAACCATACCTATCCACCTCCTTCATTTTTTAAGAGCGGCGATTTCCGCCTTTAATTTTTCATTCTGCGCCGACAGTTCCTGAATCGCCTTAACCACGTATCCGAGCAGATAGAAGTGATTAATCGATTTATATGATACGACGTCTCCATCTTCGCTGTCGCCACCGACTCGGAAATTCGGATCGAGCTTTTCGATTTCATCCACAACCATACCGACATCCCAGTGTTGATCATTTGACTTCCAGTCGAACTGGTATATGTTAAACCTGTTGAGTATATCCAGAGCGTCAACCTCAGACTTTTCCAGATTCTTTTTCAGCCTGATATCAGATGATGTACATGCCAATGCTCTGTTCTCATATGTCGTTCCAGTCGTGCCGAACTGTGCGTCGAAGCTGATGATATCATTACCGCTGTGAAGCGTAGCTACCCTGTAACCATCTCCCCGCGCAGACGTAATAACCACGCGAAGAAAGTTGGGTACGTAGTCGTAGGCGAAGAGCTGCCTCGGAACTTTCGCTATCTTTGTGTATGACTGATCAGTTACTATCGAGTTATCTGTATTCGGGGCTTCGGCGTATATAAGATAAGATGAAGCTGAATCATCATAGAGACCCATCTTACCCTCGGAATCCGCCGTGAACGATATTTTCCTGTTGTACTGCGTGGTCTACTGTGTGGTGGTATTTAGTAGATTGACGGTATTCTGTGTAGATATCTTAGCGTCGGGCTGAGTATCTGATGAAGTGTTCTCAATCGTGATATATGCGGTACGTCTACCCAACGTAGCGGTTGTGTTATTTATAGAACCTACGCTAAGATACATTCTTCCACCTGTGTAATCCAGATCGGATATCCAGATAGCCCCAGTTCTCAACCCGTTTAATCCAACCTACGTTAATGAATTAGTTGGGGAATATAAACCTACAACATTCTACCTGCTCAACACTAATCTATTTGCATAAGTACTCGCCATTTCAAGTCCATATGTTGAGATAGCTATACCACCGATACTTCCAGACGAAGCCACTATTTCTCCTTTAATATATGCCGCGCCCGACGAAGTGACCGCGAAATTCTTTGAATGAATCGCACCGTTTGATAAATCGAAGAACGTCCCCGTGTTAGAATAAGTCGAGCCTGATCCCGCCACGTAATTAGATGATTTCAGCAGATCCGTCGTTATCTTGCCGCCAGAAATAACCGTACTCGTTCCATCAAGATTCTTGACAACAAACTGATCCGTCATAGCGGACAACATAGAACTGGTTAACGTGATAGAAGAGGATGATGATCCTGATGCTACAACCCACGAGATTTTCGACGCTGTCTGTTCCACGGTAGACATCCGGCTGATCAGAGTATCTGTACCACTATACGTTGTCACATCACCGACCGCCGAAACTATAGAGTTGACATCAACCTTAAGCTCGGAGAACTGATTCCTTACGCGGACAGCCCGGGCCTGCGGTACAGCTATCATACAGTTAAAGCTTGTACAGCCCGAATCCTCGGATATATTACTACCCAGATTCATCCTGGACTGATTGCCTACGTATTCAATGATATTCCATCCCTCGATCATACTGACCGTGATAGAAGAATTAACAGGCGAAACGAGCGTTCCATTTACGTAGAATTTCCCGGTTGATGTTGTACTGATAGTTAACGATGAAGCAGCACTGAACTTGGCGTACCCGACGTAGTATAAGATTCTGCTAGACTGTGTGACGCCGGACCGCCCGGAAGATGTATCTTCAATGGTATATGACTTTAAGGGTTTAACATCCGGGTTATCTGTAAGAAGTTCAATCGTCGAAAGCGATGTGTTGTTGCCCGGGAATGTAAAATCAGATCTGTTGTATTCTTCGACGAGCCACTTATTCACGCCTTCACTTATCTTATCTATTTCTCCGTTAATCCCGTTGATCGTTGTCGTGAACGTCGTATTGGTTACACGCTGCTGAATCTGCTGTGTCTGCTGGTTAACGGTTAAAGCTGTTGATGCGATCTGTTCCGTATGAGAGGAGAGTATCTGGCTGACATCTTCCGGGACATCATCCGGGTGTGGTCGCCAGTCGCTCAGAATCGTTCCGCGCTCCATCTGCATGTGGTAAATCCAGTACTCGCCAGCCGGGAACGTGATATTGATATTCCTGACCGCCGCCGGATTATACGTATGGTCGAAGAAGTCCCACGTTGTCGTCGTATCGAAGGTCGCCGATTCTCCGCCGAGAGCAACCGTTATAGTTTTCGCGCCGTTCGCTTTTATCCAGAACTGAAGAGTATGCTTCTAAGCCTGTTGCATACAGTCAGAGATAACGAGATAATCTGTCGCATCCGTTACCGTGACATGTGAGCAGACGGCGGACTTCCCGAACGGATTATTTACCGTGACTCTTTCTATAGAATTACTGCTGATATTAATCACCCCTTTCATAAAAAATTACCCCAGAGATGCCCGCAAAGACACCTCTGGGTTGTTAATTATCTTTCTATAAAATAAAATTTCTTCCCGAACAAACGATAGTACGGTCTGACCGGGTCATTAAAAACATAATAGTTAATAGCGTCAGCAAAGAAGATTGCCACAACGCTTATCAGTATCCACAGCGCCGAAAATGGCAGGCAGATGATCCCCGCGAAATTCGCCGGGAGATTAGAGTAGTCCCACATGATCGGCAGGAGAGGAGTGTATTTCGCTATGCTGCCGAATATCAATTCCAGTTCGGTAATTAACAACGAACCAAGCAGCGCCTGTATCGAGAGATCAAGATCCCACGAGATGCGGTCATTTATCTTGTCTATCAATATCAGCGCGAGTCCGCCGAGAACGCCGCAGAGTGGAAAAGAGTATCCACGGAAGCATACTTCCATCGTTATATAGAGGCAAAATCCGGCGAAAAACATCACTATATTCTTCCACATATCACATCACCTGCGAGAGCAAAGCTTTCATCACATCAGACTGGAATTCCTCCGGGATCTCCTGACCATACTCGACAGCCTGAATGTCAGCGATATTGTCAAGAGACTGCACGTACGCCTTCAGCCCATTGAAGTAAGTTACCTGATATGTCTTATGTGCGGTTGCAGCTGTCAGGATCGCCTGCACTTCTTCCGGCGTGAAAAATCTGCACAGTTCGCCGTCCGCATGATACGGGATCGCCGTTTCTCCGGCTGTTAACTATGTAGACAACGTGATGAGATTCAGCTGATCCTGTGTGGTGAGAGAGTAGTGTTCGCCGCCAACATCAAACCCGGCTTCAATCGTCTGGTTGCAGATATTGCTCAGGTGTCCGATCTTCATCCGTTTAACATAGTCTACAGTAACTTCATCAGCGGGATCAGCAGGCTCTGTAACCTCTTCATAATTGTCCTATTCTTCAGTGATTGTAACCTCTTCCCCGGCTTCGACAGCTTCAGACAACGTATCATATTCATCCTTCTCGATGATGATAACTCTGGCTTCGGTGTAAGGATTGCTCGCATCTGAAGACACTGGGACCATCCAGTTGTCATGATACAGTTCTTCATTGAACTGAATATACTGGGCATCATTAACAGAAGAGAAGATGATGATCTTATGTCTCGACTGGAAGCGACGGAAGTCATCCTCTGTACAGACGCCGACGAAGACATCATTATTTATTATTTTAAAATATCTCATGTATTATCACCGCCTTTGTCAGATAGAGAAGCAGGGAACTACACCCTCGTAGTTATTATAGTAATAACTGTTAAAGCCGCCGTATTGCGTAATACAGTAGAAGTAACTACCACTACTATTTGTACGAAGCCACCATGGGAAAGCTCTAACCCATAATCCGCCAGTTCCTGTAAATATAACGTTACTATTTAACAGTACACCGATTCTCGTATGTTTATTATATGTGTCCGGTGAAATATAAATATATGCTGTACTGCTATCATTGGTTTTTATCCATATATCTCCTTCTTTAATATCATAACCGTCATCTATAGGATCTGTTGTATTATAAATAACGTTGGTAGTGTTTTCGATAATAAACCCTCTGAATTTAATACGGCTTATATTATTTGTGAAATAGTTTATATACTCACCCTCGTTGGCGAATGTCGATGATGTATATCCGGTTTCACGCGCCGATGCAAGATAAACCTTGTCAATAGACTATATCGTTCCATAAGTTCCAGTAGACGAATCATACGAATAACTATATATCCTGACACGCTTAATCGCATTTTGCCATTCATAAGGCAACGCATTAAAGAATCTATTATTGAGAAACTGCTACATACCAGATCCGTCCCATTTGTAATTCGAGCCGCCATAGAAACGATGCGATAGAGCTAACATATTTTGTGCGACCCATGAAGTATTGCATCTTGAAGTAGATTCAGCAAGATAATATCTTCTTGGCCCAGCATATTCCATGCGAAGTTTTTCATGGGGCCATGCGGCAAGTTCTCTTGCGTTGCTGTCTCCGAGATCATCCCACCATATCTTACACCAGTGAATCCATCCTTTTGCAAAATCAGTATAGGTTCCGCCAGTTGTAAGATGCGCTCCAAATGTTAGAAACGCACTTGCCTGCTGTGAACGTGTAGCCGTTAATGTAGTCATGTATATATTCTCCTGATAGTATTCTGCAGTGCCGTTGTTGAAAGAATATATATACATAGTAGTACTACCTTTGACATGTCTCAATACAAGGACATTTCTAGAGTCTGTATATCCAATCTTAGCAGATCTGTCTCCCCACGATATATACGGATTAGAACTCTGGTAATATAGCCTGAATCCCACACTACCAGACGGTTCGTAGCACGACACAAGAGTACCTTGAGCCGTAGTCGATGATAGGAACTCATAATCTATAGCCAAAGTAAATGACGGAGAACTTGCGTCGAATAGTTTATAATTCATCGCAAGATGTGTTGATCCATCGAAGTAACGATTTTCAAGAATTACCTGAGACGTAACATTTGAAAATTCGAAATCATGACCCAGAGTAATATCAAAGTAATCTCTGTCATAAAAGTACTCTTCAACCATGCCAGACGCTCCCACGCCGTAAATCTGCGTAGGACTCATCGCAGAAGATGGTGTCCCTGCCTGTGGTAATGCTTCACGAGACCATTGAGCATACACATCCATGTCATCTGTAACGTTTCCAGTACTCTTATCCCACCCTGTGAAAAGGCTATATGTATAAGATGATTCTTCATCTGTTCTTGTTGGCATCTCTCCACTGTAAGTAAGACTGCCGCCGTACGTACATGTCTGTTTCTGTAACGCTGTACCTCCCTGTCTGTTATACCACGTAACGGTAAATGTCTTATATGATGAAGAGTACACAGCCGTAATCGTTCTCGGTCCAAGTACATATCCGGACAGATCGTCCCAACCACTGCCGGAGTAATACTCATCATTCTCATCCCAATAACCAAACTTATAATCATACTGTTCATCAGAAGGCTTCGTCGGGATATCAATCAAACCTTCCTCATACGGGTCTATCAGCGTAGATCCACGGTCAACATACATCTCGTAGAGTGTATCACCGTTATAGTTAACATAGGAAACAAGATACTGTGTTACAACGTTATTCGGATCGTATGTAATTGTCAGGTTATTCCACGCTGCCTAGTATGCTTCAATCTCTCGTATACGAACAGAAGAACTGATATATGCTGTACCAGTAATAACAGACATATCAGTATTATGGTCGCTTTCGTCAAGACCTTTAACGGTAAGTAATCGATTCAGCACCGACGTATTATAAACCGTCCAGTCAATACCGACAATTCTTACACGGGAGAGAGCAGTCGCCGCCTCAACCATAGCAAGAGCATCGATATTCGGGGTCTCCTCAAAGCGCAGAGTCGTAAGGTTATCATAGCTTTCCAGAGATAAATGATCGTCATCCAGATATTTAAGATTCCGGATATTTAACGAAGCAGGAGAGCAGAGCAGGGCCTCTTCGATTAAACCGCCAGTTGCGAAACTTATACCAGTAAATCCACTACCACGGACATCAAGATGTCTCAACGCCTGACAACCAGAAAGATCCAGAGTTGTTGCGGAGTTCGGGCAATTCTGGATATACAGTTCTTCTAGCATCGGGTTAGATTCAAAACCGACGGATTCCAAACCAAGGTTCGTATACCCCTGAACGGCGGATCCTATCTGAAGTGAGCGGAGTTTCGAGGCTTTCGAGAAATTACAGAACTTTATATACAGGCTCGACATATCACCAATCGCCCGGACATTACTTGCTCCATGGATGTTAATTACCGTATCGTTCATAGCCGAGGAACTTTCCGAGAAATCAACCGTGTAATAAACACCTTTCTCAGCTTTAATACGTTTCATAACCGAAGCAACCTCAACTACGACGTATCCTTTATTATATAACATAACCTTAACAACCGGATTCGGCGGAACAGCTTCAATCGATCTTGTAATAATCGCCGCCTGTTCGGGTGTCATATCTGCGGATACCGCCGGGGTATAAGCACGAACTGTGATAGAATCAGACGTGCAGTACGTTCCGGTATACTGTGACGCCATATACGTCAGGTTATTACGGACGAAACCTTCACGCTGATGGTTCTTTCTACCGCCTTCAAGCATGGAGATATACGTCGTGTCGCCGCTCTTCTCATAAGGTCTGAGATATTTATACCAGTAATCCTGATTGAAAACACGCTCCGGGAGATAATTCTGTCGCCCAGTCGCTAAAGCAAGGTAAGCATCTGCATTCCATGTTCCGGCTGCTTCCCGGTTCTGCCACATCAGACGTCTCGCAGGATACAGACCGTATACGAACTGCCAGTACACATTCATCTTTCCGTTAAATACATCACCGCCGGAAATCGTGTCCATACCCTCCGCTCCGAACGGGATTGTTAATTTACCTGTGTTGTTATTTCCATCTGCTGTCAATCTGTTACTTTCAGTCTTTCGACCTACTGACTATATATAATATAGCGAGAACGGTACTTCCAAAGGTGTCTTTACACCTGACCGTTCTTCCCACGTTTCATTGTCAGATTATATCGTGGGTTCAGACTGTTGCATAACTGTCGAAGACAGTGCATAACTGTCAAAGCCAGTCCCTTTTCGCTCAGTCGTTGTCCGTATATTGTGTGATATTTCTTTAATTTTTTCGTTAACAAGTATTTTATATTGGTCATCTACTTCAGACCAATACGGTATTTCCAAATAAAAAACTATGCACATGCATAGTTGATAAATAATCACACAATATTTCGGAGGCGTTGCCCATCTCTGGGTTTTCGCCGTATATCAGAAAAGGTTTTATAACGACAAGCTATTTATCGTTATCATAATTCTTGCATAAGTGCCAGTGAATCAGATCGTCTGTTCCCCAGAACGTATTCTTTGTAACGTTATCAACCATCGCATGTTGCTCAACGAATACATAATGGTAAACAATCGAATCCATAACAAGATGGTCTTCGCACTCATCCAGTAATCTTGCCATACGGTATTCATATGTATCATGAGTGTATGTCCCTGCGTAGTCACTGATAGTTAATCCTGCGAGAACTTCATTGGGTTGTTCAACTGTATCCCACTCAGATGTACCCTTGAAAGTATACGGACCATACGTCACAGGTTCATCAAGAGCATCTCCGGTCGCTGCCGCCGGATTCATAGAACACATCCAGTTTACAAAATTAATAAAAGCTGTCTTGATCTACGCACTGGGTTTACTCGGATATCTGAATTCAAAATAATCTTTACTGTCGAGGTCTTCCTCTGTTAACTATGCAGTCATCATACAAATAGCGGAGTTGTTATCTTTTGTTTCAACACAGCACTCCAGAGGATTGTTAACATTATGAAATACCGTAGAGTTATCTTTCGAGTTGCCCATGTTGCATATCGCATACATATGATAATTCTCACCGTTCGGGTCAATGTCTGTAAATAACGCCGCAGATGCAGGCTCATTATCCTCATGTCGGTCACGTATAAACTGAACACCTATATGATGCTCCATACAGTCACGACCATTCTCAACGTTCGCCCGGGAAGCACACAGATATGGCTGATGTTGATCATACCATTCAGCGATACACATGTTATTTATATTTTCACACGAAGCTACATTAACTTTCGTATTAAAATAATTAACAGGGATAGAGTTTTCGCTCATAGAATATCCGTCAAGATGATTTCCGTTACCGTCTGTAAAGCCACTTTCAAATCGTCCATCCGTATTAGCCGCAGAAGAGATGTAGTTAATAGAAGAAGTACCCTGAACACCAATCGTGACGTTCTCGGCGGTTATCTGGTCGCCTTCATCGCCAGCAAGATAGATCTACTGATAGCTGCATCCGGCAACCGGATCCTTCTTTATCTTATTCTGCGTCATGCGTGGGATATTCCAGAGGTGAACACGGCATTTCGGATTTTGTTCGGCAAGTTTCAGATATGATATCTCACCGTTCTGACTCAGGATATCATTGCGGTTGTACCTTTCTACCATCTCGGTCGCATTCGGCGCGTCCGCTATAAAATTTTCCATATGATTGTCAAGAGTAATTTGTGTTTCATAAACCTTAACGAGATACAGATACACATCACAATCCTCAGAGCCAATCACGATACTTTTTTGATTTGTCTGCATGAAGTTATCATTCGCTGCGTAAATATTCGTACTCGAAAGAACGCCATCAATATATGTCTATATATATCTCATTGGGAATCCGGTTGCGCTTACTGTGCTGTCCGGGTAAATATCATATTCAAATTCTATATATGACCCCTCTCTATATTGTATACTAACTGTGTTCTGCTCGGAAGAAGCCATACCAGAGTTTGCACCCAGCCTGATACCAATCCCATCGCTTATACAGTCAAGCCACACGGCATCATAGTCTCGACAGTTTGCGGTCTTGAAAATGATTTTAAAGTTCTTTCCGTTAACCTTAGCATCATTCGCAAACAGATTATAATTAATCGTCATAGTTGTCCCGGCTTTGATGCAGACGTACTGTCTTGCGAACCCCTTCTCGTCAGTCTCAGTTTGAATCCCACCATTATTCCAGTCGAAATTCTGTGAGAAACTAGCTGTAACTCCATTACTAGACCATTCGCGCAAGTTATCATTACCTGCGATATCGCTTGCTTTGAGCCTGAACTGGTATCCAGTAACTTCTTCATTATCTATATCAAGTTTAGTGACGGTGATGTTAAGAGTCTTAACTGTTGAGCCGCTCGTAATCGTCAATACTTTACTACCGTAATCACTCGGTGTGTAGTTCCAGTAGTGTAGTGTCCTATCAACGTTTATCCAAGTTGCAACCTCTGTTCCATCTACAGCAAGCACGGCATTAGCAGTTAAAGAACTTGGATTGTAAATAGCCACCGGGATCTGAAGAGTATTATACTGTACTACTTTAAACTGATTGAGAGAACACGAAATGATCGGAACGTCAGACTCAGCGTCAACAAACATCATATCATGAACAACACTTTCAGATGTAATGGATGTGATACCGACGTCTGCTGTCAGATATATCTCAACCTTATGACTCCCATGTGATAGCTTATCTATAGTTACATACTGCTAAACACCAGAACGAGTAGTCGTACTCTGAAGATCCGTTCTCTCAGTTCCATCTATAACGAAATGTGTCGTTTTAGAGACATCACCATAAGGAATCCAGCGTATAGTTGTAGTATCGGCGGTATTAAGTGTTGTGTCGTCATAATCCCACGTTAAATACAGGTTGACTGCATTGATACTCCATGTCTTTGTTGTTACAGTTGCGCTTTCACCACCAGTATCAACACTGATTGAAAGTTTAACCGAGTTCGTGCCAACGCTTAAATATGGAGCTATATCAAAACTGTTTTCTCCTTGATAGGCAGTACTCGTCGCTTTTCTGACATTATTTACATACCAAATAGCTGATCCTGCACCAACTACGTCGCCCGCTGAATCCGTTGCTCTGAACGAATATTCAATCGGAAATTCTTCACCAAATACCGTAGTAACTGATGCACTGGTTATACGTGTAATGATCGCTGAACCAGAAGTAGAACCACCGCCCCCGCCGGAAATTTCTATATCTTTCGTGGAAGCGTCTGTGTATACAATCTGAATTCCAGTGCTGGTCGAATTAACATCTTCAACAGTAACACTCGTATCCTTCGTTGTTACGTTCTTTGATGTGCCATCCCTGTAGTGGATCTATACGCCAGTATTTGTTTCAGTAACATCAGACACCAGATTACCGATAGAATCTATCTTGGCATCAAGTTCTTCTATGTCCTGACCTTGGTTACTGATCGAAGAGTTAATAGCAGTAACCTTTGAGTCAATTTCATCTTTCGTGTAATAATCCGTCAGATCTCCGCCGGGACCGCCAGCTCCGCCGATCATCTCAAACTCGCCGTCTATATATCTGTAATGGACATACCCATCCTCGGTTGACAGATAATAATCCGTAAACTCATTCCCGGTATCCGGGAGAGTATCAACTATCTCGACAAGAGATCCGCCGATCATTTCCCAAGCATCGTCTATATACTTATAGAACAGGTTACCATCGTTGTTATGAAGGATATAATCAATACTCTCATCACCAGTATCGGGAAGTTCGGAGACAACCAGAGTAGACGATCCGCCGAAGACATCCCATTGAGCTTCATCATCATTTGTTACCCACCAGTATTTATCATAACCAGCCCCAGAAGCGTTCGGTACAAGATAGAAAGTTCTGTCTTCTCCGTACGGTGGAAGCTGGTTAACGATTTCGATAGAGTAAGGCTCATACGCGGCGAGTTCTGTATCCGTATACGCTTTCGCCTGAGTTAAGACGCCTCTGACGGCAGCACCGAGATTCAGATAAGTCTGACCGTCTATAGAATACGTCCCTCTGATTTCTGTCTTTATATCATTTACGGCGGTGTTGAGACTACCGACAGAAGTCTGGATAGTATCAGTCTTACCATCTACATAATCAAAAATATCTGTCTGGTGTGAATGTGTGTCGTACACAGACGGCTACATAGCAGAATCAGCTTTCTACAGTGTAGTTTCAAATGCACCATCAACTTTTACTCGCTCTATGGTTCCGTCCAGAATAGTTAACTCTGCAAGTTTACCAGACGCAAGATACTCAGCCATCTCATCCTCAACAGATTGAGTGATTAATCCAGTGACCTCGTCGCTATTGATAAAGTCCGTAAGGATTCCCCGGAGATCGTCATACTCGCCCTGTAGTTCGTCAAACCTGTTGACAAGTTGCGTATACAGGGATTCGCTGATTTCCGTGCTCTGTGCGTTTTCTACAAAGATGTCCTACGTGATCGTGAGAGTGAGATAGTTGGTCGTCGCTATGGTTGTCCGCTTCGTGCCGTACAGCATAAGCGTACATGTCCCTGCGCCGATTTCTGCGGGTAAATAAGCCGAGTTGTCGCCATCCAGATATTGATTATATGCCGTTCCGTTCTGCCCGAACTGAGCAACCACGGAGAGTTCGTCCCAGTCCTTCGGAAGATGAAAAACGAATTTAATAAATTCCTATGTGCCAGTGTATAGCTTCTTGAGATTCATCGGCACACTTAACTATTGATTTATAACATTTACATCAATATTCATAGGCATCGCTCCTATTCATTATTCTGATTTCTTTGTTTCAGTAAACAACGTTGAGATGAGATCGTAATCAGCAACCGTCGCTCCCTCGCAGTATGGAAGGTCGAATTCATCCTTCGGAACTTTATATATGTCTATGTCAACAGATATGTCAAGAAGAGGTGTTATCTCCCTGATGAAATCCGCATAATTTTCTGATTGAGGATCAACGTAATAATTACCCTGATCATTCTACTGTCCGTACTTAACGACCAGTTCATCCTTGAGGGTATTAAAGTCGCTCAGGTTATCTGTTATCAGGCGCTTCGTCCGGGCTATCGCATATCCGAGTTTACCGCCGACGTTCGCAAATTTATTCAATACCATAATTACATCCAACATTGCTCCATTAGTTATCTTCATATTTTATTCCTCTCTTTCTTCCTTTTATTCCTTACGGAGTATCAGTACTCCAGTATATATAATCACTGATCAGGTCACGGCTTCCATGTATAAAGTTCGTCGCGCCGACACTCATCGTTGAAACACCCTCTGAAATATTCTGAAGCTGAGACTCAACCGAGTTCTTAAAGCTTGTATACTATGCACCCCACAGATTGCCAGATCCGTCATAGATACTCGTGATGTCAATTCCGCCGTATTCATTCGGTTCGATGATGTCAAAGCCAAGCTTATCTTTACCGATAGTCCCGTCCTGAATCATATCATTGATAATTAACTCGTCAGCTATCGCATCTTGTGTGATGCCATCAGCTGTCATGATAATAGCATTTTCTTCATTCCTTATGATAAAGCTCGGAGTCCCCGAAGTGTCATATCCAAGCTGAATCGCCACATAATCCTGATCGTTCGAATCTTTTCCATGAATCTACAGTGCGGATCCGTTCATCGTTAAACAGCCGTTCTCGGACAGGATCTGCATCGTGTTATTTAATATGATATTTCCCGCCGCCAGATCACCGACAGATATCTTCCCGGCGACAGCGTTATAAACATAGAGATCATCAACAACCTCAGTCACGGATAGGCTTGAGATAGACTGCACGTAGTTCGTGAACAGGTCATCAACAACGATCTGATCCGCATATATCTTCGAGGTAGCTATAGTGTCTCTGGTTAACTGTGTAATACCTGCGCTTCCAACCCGGATGATTTCCGCCGTTAATTCCTGTATGTACGCCGAGTCAGCCTGCAAGAATTTCGTCACGACCGTATTTGCCTGAAGATAATCGGTAAAGATCTCCTCAAACTGCGCCCGGGTTCCGACGATCTGATCAACGTGGATAGTAGCCCCGGAGATCATCTCGGACAGCATTCCCTGCATCCCGCTGATCGTGCCGATGACAGAAGAAGCTGACGCCCCGTCGATATAAGAATTAATATATGAAGAGAACGTAGCGTTGTTCATCAGCTTGAGCAGGAGAGCAGAATTAACAGTGATATCATTTGTGGTGGATGCCCCGGAAATCGCCGCATAAATCTGATTCTTTGTAGATGACTGGGCGAGATCGAGCAGTTCGATAAAGTCATTCCGTTTCGACTTATACTGAATCATCGTTGAGAACCCTATGTTGATTTCTGTTTCCATCATAAACGGGTTAAATTCAATCGTTATCACACGGAGCTTAACCTGTTGACCATCGCGCCACTCCACACGGACGAAATTACCGACTGAAAGATATCCGTGCCAGTCACGGAATTCCGGGATGAGCAGGAGATTGTCATTCGTTGTCTGCCATGTCCACTGAGGCTGACAGTCCGCAGAAAGATATTCCCGTGCGCTCTCAAGAAGTTCGTACTGTGTGTCTATAATTTCGTCATTCGTGAACTGATCTGTGACCAGAATATTCTCGTTGACGTAATCCGTATAGATATAGTACTTATCCAGAAGAGTCATTTCTTCTTCGGTAAAATAGTTCGACTTCTGAACCTGATTCTTTATGGTAGTTAACTTCTGAGAGATCCCGTCGAGTACGGCATTCTCGTCATCATACTGGAGCTGCCGGATAGCCAGAGCGCGGGTACATGAATCATACGCATCCTTATACTTGACGTACATTTCATGTTGATTCACAGAATATAAATCCGCAGTATTCTCCACAGGATCCCGGTAACTGCTCAGAGCATCCATTGAATTCTTCAGAACCGTCTGCTGTATCTATAGTTCGGCAAGACCATACGAATCGCCGTACGTGTCGAAATCATATTTATATCCGTCGAGAAATTCCGTCTCTTCATCCCGGGAATTAACAGTACGATTAGCTATTTCAATCTGAATGTTCGGTATGATCTGTTCAAGAATCATCTTATAATCTTTACCGTCGGGAGAGGAGAGACAGGCGTTCTCGTCGAAATCCCCGTTCGTATCTACGTACAGGTTTCTATACCCGGCGATCTGCGCCTGATAATTCGCCAGTTCAGTCATTAACTATCCGTTGTTAAAAGTCGAGTACTGCTTCGTGTTAGACCCGTCGAGCGGTACACGATTATAAATCTCGCTGACTATGTCAAGCTGATTCCGGTAATCCTTCGAGAGCTGCATATAAACCGGGCGTTTCATCTCAAGGAGTTCGAGCCACCTGTTATACTTCTCAATAAACTCTTCTGAGAAATGATCAGTATTCATAAAGTATGATAAATCTTCAACCTTATCGCTTCCGAAGTTAACCTCATTAATCGAGAGATCCTCGGCTCCCCGGACGGTATATACAGTGTAGATTTCCCGGCTTGTATCCCGTGTCACCGAATTCTGGATATTCTTAAACGACAGATAGATATTCGTATCATTCCCTATATTCTCAACCTTATAAGCACTGACGGTACAGTTCTCTGTGTCGAACACGAAGATACATCTGTAATACTGAGCAGCCTGCTACGTCAGGAAAGAATAGATGTCCTGAGATGTTACTTCGAACGTGCCGACCCTGTCTTTCAGGAACTCACGCTCCGAAGGAACAGTGGAGTCGAGGTTCACATAGTCATCTACTTCGCCTACAGTCCATCCATGTTCGTGAAGCACGAGCCACAAAAACGACAGCTCATTCTGCCTAGCCAGCTCCATGTTAATTACTTCCTGAATCGTATACTGCCCATCCTGTCCATCACTCGTATCCAGTGTGAGTCCGACGTATTTACGAAGCACAGGGTATGCTTTGATTACCTGAAGAGCAGAATCCTTATCTGCGATTTTTTCTTTTACGCCCCGGAGAAACGCCGCGCCTACAGGATTCGTCGGCTCGATTTCAACCGCAGCATTTTCGAGTGCAGTATCAAACGTTGAGTAGTCATAATCCAGACGCCATGATGTCTCGATGCCTGGGTAATTAACATACAAAGACTTCAGCTGTGAGAGAGTGGAGTAGTGGTTATTCGCCCAGACCTCGGACAGCGCGGAGAGATTCGTCGTGTCTCTGTAGAACTTGACCTGATCCCGGAACAGGTTGTACCCATCAAGCTGATACGTGTTATCTGTAGCAAGAAGTTCCTTAGATGAAACAGATCCTGTATTTATTTCAAAGTTTGTGAGATCATACTATTGAAGTTCGATCTCCAGTGATTCTGCCCGGACGGTCTTCGATTCTATTTTGCCATCGTTTTCCAGCGTCGGCTCTTCATTGATCTTAAACCATCCGAAGTTGGTGAGGTATAACTCATAGTGTTTTGCTATATATTCGTAAAACGGGTTTATCTCGCCATCAATTATACGGTACACCTGAAACTCCAGAACCCACGTAGAGTTCAGGTTCTGTTGAAGGTTTCCGCTACTTTGCTCTATACCCTATATCGCGCCGATCAAACGCTTGCCGGGTTTCGCCAGATAAACCATTGAAGACTCTGTTCGCCCCCAGATATTATATGATATATTCATCAGTAGCTACCAACCTTTCTGGGTTCACGATATGTCATGGTCACCTCGGCGTTTCCTATCAGGACAAAGCTGTTCGTTCCGTTATATAAACGAGGCCAGTAGATTTCGCCGACGTCCTCGATACCTACGTCGCTGAACGTAAGAGTGCCGTCTTCGTTGTAGATATGCGCCCGAGCACAGTCCATGGTAGTCGTCTGCCCGTTCTTCACGTCAAGAGTTGTGCCGACGTATCCGTCATTATAACTTATGATCGTTACCCGGGTAGTTCCGTTCGTAGTTCTGTTCGGCGTGATCCTGATTACCGGATAAATCTCATAGTACTTCTCGCTTGAATTAACATCTATGACAGCCGAGACGGATTTCCCGGTAGACATACGGATCGCCTGTCCGCTTCTCGTCATGATCGGCGCGAGAGTAGCAGTTGAGATAACGCTCTGGTATTCCGTGCTAAAATTAAACACGATTTCCGGCGTCCATGCATACGGCGCATTTGTAGTAAACTCGATATCGAAACCTATCACGTAAGCTCCCGCCATCTGCGGCGTAACATCACTACAGATCGCAAAGTATTCGTACTTGTGCAGGTCATACGGATCTTCATCATTAATATAGAGAAGCGTCGGATACTGCGGCGAAGTCAGCCACGCATTGATATCATCTACTTCTTCCTCGTTAAATACTCCGTCCGGGTAGTCGCACGGATCTTTAATTAACGAGATGGTAAACACGAGAACACCCTGATATTCGGTCCCCATGAAGTTCGGGATCTTCCGGTTTCTATTGAGCGATCCCATAAGGATATCACGGCTCATAGCGAACGTCGTGTCTTTGCTTTGGCTGAACGAGGTTATTATCAGCCCGAATTCCTGTGAGGAATGACCGTCGTAATAAAAATAGTTTCCATCCAAATTTCGTTCCCCTCCTTCCTTAAAAGAGGACGCCCCGAAGGACGCCCTCATATTTTTATCTCATTCCTATTTTTCTAGATTCTCTTGTCATGTCTTTACTTACCACGTTAACGACACCTTTCTGGAACGAACGGTCCGCAAGGAGTCTGTCAACAACAGCCCGGAGATCGCCCATGACGTTCTCATCAACGTTGCCGTCAATATGAATGAGCGAGTCGTAATAGTTAACAACCTGATTCTTCTCCTGCTGTGCAGTAGCAGAACTTTCTTTCCACTTACCCATAAACGGATTGACGTTGAATTTATCCGGGTTGATTTCGCCCCACTTGAACAGATTATCTGTCAGAGCGGACGGGATCACGGAGTCCCCGGCTTTAAGCGGAGTCAGGATAGCACCGTCTCTCGGGCTGATGATTAATTCTCGACCAGCTTCGTTTGTCCAAGCCAGTTCATCCTGCTTCAGTCTCTTAACGCCGGAAGCGTATCCTTTCAGCTGATTTCTGCTTACCCAGCCCAGTCCGCCGGAGTAATCTTTTGTCGTACTGATCAGATACGGATGGGTCGCCCAGTCAGCATCATTAATCTTCAGGACGTAGACCTTTCCGCCGAGTCCGAAGTTGCCAGACGCACCAGATCCCTGTGAAGATCCATAGTAAGATCCACTCGCGTATGTGACCTGGTCACCGACACGAATCTCGCCATCTCCATCTCCTGTGCTTGTAGTGGGAGCGGTAGAAGACGTCGGAGCAGTCGCCTGCGTATGGCTTTGCAGCTGATCTTTCGTTACCCATCCAAGACCGCCGGAATAATCCTGCGTCGAAGATATCAGATACGGATGTGTCGCCCAAGATGCATCATTAACCTTGAGAACATATACGTCACTGCCCAGGCCGTAGTTACCGGACAGACCTTCTCCCGTTGATGATCCGTAGTAGCGTCCGCTTGCGTACTTCACTTTGTCTCCGGCGCTGATCGTCGTAGAAGTAGACGTCTTCGGTTGTACGGGTGTTCCGCC
>AUXO012142953.1_pt1 | contig 19510 bp, 12 predicted proteins | sample 768731 | NCBI WGS metagenome assembly AUXO01 (sample SAMN02715735, study PRJNA202380) | gut metagenome | biome: sheep rumen | host: Ovis aries | place: New Zealand: Palmerston North
TATGGCAAAGAAAACCGTTGCTACCCTCCACGAAGGTTCGAAGGATGGTCGTGCATATACAAAGGTGATTAAGATGGTTAAGAATCCTGCCAACGGAGCTTACTCTTTCGACGAGCGTATGGTTCCCAATGAGGCTGTGCAGGATTTCTTTAAGAAATAACAGGCTTTGATTTTTAAGTTGTAGTGGGGTCGTAAGTTTTTACGGCTCCATTATTCTTTTTTAGAGAAGCAAGAATGTTAGAAGCAAGAAGCATGAAGCATGAAAATGGGGGTAAGGAGTATGAAGCAAGAAGCAAGAGATTAGTCTTTCAAATGGAGGACATATCTCTTGCTTCTTGTTTCTTGCCTCTTACCTCTTGCTTCTTGCCTCTTACCTCTTGCTTCTAACACAATTATCGTTGTTGTATATCAAGAAAAAAAATATATAATGTAATTAATAAGGTGTAAAATAGCTTGTTTTGCTTTTTTTTTAGTAATTTTGCAACCAATTATTAGTTTTTATGGTAAATAGTCAATTATTTCCCGACTATATCTTTGAATCAAGTTGGGAAGTCTGCAATAAAGTCGGAGGTATTTACACCGTTCTATCTACTCGAGCAAAGACACTGCAAGATGCTTTGAAAGACCGAATCATTTTTATCGGTCCTGATTGTTGGAGAGAGAAAGAAAGTCCGTACTTTCGTGAAGATGTTAAACTGTTTAAAGACTGGAAGAAACAAGCAACCAAAGAAGGAATCAACGTCAAGATAGGTAGATGGGCTATCCCTGGCGAACCTATTGCTATATTGGTGGATTTCCTTCCTTATTTCTCAAAGAAGAATGATATCTACGGTCAGCTTTGGGAACTCTATCAGGTGGACAGCCTTCACGCATACGGAGACTACGATGAAGCCTCCATGTTTTCATACGCCGCCGCTCTCGTGGTGGAAAGTTTCTATCATTTTTATCTCGATGACACCAAAAAGGTGATTTATCATGGCAATGAATGGATGACGGGATTAGGATTGCTATACGTTAACCATTTTCTACCTCAAATTGCCACCATCTTCACTACCCACGCAACAAGTATCGGAAGAAGCATTGCTGGAAACAATAAGCCCCTGTACGACTATCTCTTTGCTTATAATGGCGACCAGATGGCTGGGGAACTGAACGTGCAAAGCAAACACTCCATCGAGAAACAAACTGCCAAGTATGTGGATTGCTTTACCACGGTGAGCGAGATTACTGCAAAGGAGTGCTTGGAACTGTTGGATAAACCCGTAGATGTGGTATTGCCCAATGGCTTCGAGAATAATTTCGTTCCCAAGGGTGCTACGTTTACCCGTAAGCGCAAGGAAGCACGCAAACGCTTGTTGGATGTAGCCAACGCATTGATGGGTACAGATCTTGGCGATGATACGTTGATTGTATCTACCAGTGGCCGTTACGAGTTCCGCAATAAAGGCATTGACGTGTTTATAGAGGCAATGAATCGACTCTTGCGCGACAAGGACTTAAATAAAAACGTGGTAGCATTCATAGAAGTACCAGGTTGGGTAGGAGAGCCGCGTAAAGACTTGATGGAACGCCTTGCTTCAGGAAAGAAATACGATACACCATTGGAAGTGTGCGAGATAACCCATTGGTTGAACAACATGAGCCACGACAACGTGCTTGAAATGCTGAAATACTTCGACATGCACAATTACAAGGACGACCGTGTAAAGCTCATCTTCCTGCCTTGTTACCTGACGGGAGACGATGGCATTATCAACATGAGCTATTACGACTTGGTGCTTGGCAACGACCTTTGCATTTATCCATCATATTACGAGCCGTGGGGATATACACCATTAGAGTCTATTGCCTTCAAGGTACCCTGTATCACCACCGACCTTTCGGGATTTGGATTGTGGGCAAACAGCATCAAAGGCGACTACAGCGAAATAGAAGACGGAGCGAAGGTGATTCACCGCACAGACTATAATTACTCTGAAGTGGCTGATAACATCAAGGATACCGTTGCGAAATACTCTAACATGAGTGCAGATGAAGTGAAAAAGGCTCGTCAGAATGCAGACAAACTGTCGAAGAAAGCCCTGTGGAGCCAATTCATCAGCTATTATTATGAAGCATATCACATTGCGCTCAGTAAAGCAGAAGAGAGAAAACAAAAATAATACATATCAAAAAAAATTAATTTTATGAAGATTAAAGCGAATTACGCAAGCGAACCCCAATGGAAGTCATTGACGGTAAAGTCGAGCCTTCCAGAGGATTTGAAGTGTCTGGATGAGATAGCCCACAACTTGTGGTGGGTTTGGAATTATGAGGCAAGGGACCTTTTCCGCGACCTTGATCCAGAGATATACCATGACGTGCGTCACAACCCCGTGCTTTTGCTGGAGCGTTTGAGCTTCGAGCGTAAGGAGAAGATTGTGAAGGATGCCGCATTGATGAAGAGAATCAAGGGCGTTTATAAGCAGTTCCGCACATATATGGATGTGAAGCCCGATACCAAGCGTCCTTCTGTTGCCTATTTCTGTATGGAATATGGTATGCACTCTGCCTTGAAGATTTATTCAGGTGGTCTTGGCATGTTGGCTGGTGACTATGTGAAAGAGGCATCAGACAGTAATGTTGACATGTGTGCAGTGGGTTTCCTCTATCGTTGTGGATATTTCACCCAAAGCTTGAGCATGGACGGACAGCAGATTGCCAACTACGATACGCAGAACTTTGGTGCCCTTCCCATCGAACGCCAGTTGGATGAGAATGGAAATCCTATGGTTGTTGCCGTACCTTATAATAACTATCAAGTACACGCATACGTATGGCGCGTGAATGTGGGTCGTGTGAAACTCTATCTCCTCGACACTGATAACGAGATGAACTCAGAGTACGACCGTCCTATCACCCATTCTCTCTATGGCGGTGACTGGGAGAATCGTTTGAAGCAAGAAATCCTCTTGGGTATTGGCGGTATGCTGACCCTCAAGAAACTGGGTATCAAGAAAGACGTTTACCATTGCAATGAGGGACATGCTGCCCTTTGCAATCTCCAACGTCTCTGCGACTATATTGAAGAAGGCTTGACATTCAATCAAGCACTGGAATTGGTACGTGCATCAGGCTTGTACACGGTACATACTCCTGTTCCAGCAGGTCACGACTACTTCGATGAGGGATTGTTTGGCAAGTACATGGGAGGTTATCCCGCCAAGCTCGGTATCTCTTGGGACGAGTTTATCGGCATGGGACGTACCAATCCCGATGATCACAACGAGAAATTCTGTATGTCAACATTCGCTTGCAACACCTGTCAGGAGGTGAACGGTGTAAGTAAGTTGCATGGATGGGTGAGCCAGAAGATGTTTGCTCCTATCTGGAAGGGATATTATCCAGAGGAAAACCACGTGGGATACGTGACCAATGGTGTACACTTCCCCACATGGGCAGCTGCAGAATGGCGTCAACTCTATTCTAAGTATTTCGACAAGAAATTCATGGGTGACCAAAGCAACCAAAAGATTTGGGAAGCCATCTACAATGTACCCGATGAAGAAATCTGGGCTACACGTATGGCATTGAAGAATAAGTTGGTTGACTATATCCGTACTCAGTTCCGCGATACATGGCTGAAGAACCAGGGTGACCCATCACGTGTAGTTTCTCTGTTGGAACGTATCAATCCTAATGCACTGATTGTTGGCTTCTGCCGTCGTTTCGCTACTTATAAGCGTGCCCACTTGCTCTTCACCGACTTAGATCGTCTAAGCAAGATCGTAAACAATCCTGATCGTCCCGTACAGTTCCTCTTCGCAGGAAAGGCACACCCCGCTGATGGAGCAGGACAAGGACTGATCAAGAAAATCTATGAGATTAGCCAACGTCCAGAGTTCCTTGGTAAGATTATCTTCTTGGAAGACTATGACTTCTTACTTGCTCGTCGTTTGGTTTCTGGTGTAGATATCTGGATGAACACGCCAACCCGTCCATTGGAAGCATCTGGTACATCTGGAGAAAAGGCTGAGATGAACGGTGTTGTAAACCTCTCCGTGCTCGATGGTTGGTGGCTTGAAGGCTATCGTGAGGGTGCTGGTTGGGCTTTGACAGAAAAGCGAACCTATCAGAACCAAGGTTATCAAGACCAATTGGATGCTGCTACCATCTATAGCTTGTTGGAGAATGAGATTATTCCTCTCTATTACAATACCAATGAGAAGGGCTATAGCGAGAACTGGATTAAGGTTATCAAGAACTCTATTGCCCAGATTGCTCCTCATTACACCATGAAACGTCAGCTCGACGATTACTATGACAAGTTCTATAACAAGCAGGCAAAGCGTTTCAAGGCTATTTCTGCTGACGGTTATCGTCTTGCTAAGGATATTGCTGCTTGGAAGGAAGCTGTAGCCGAGCGTTGGGATTCAATCCGTGTGGTTTCTAAGGAAGACCAGTTGGCAGCTGAAGGCGGTGAGACGGGTAAGACCTATAAGATTAGATATGTCATTGACGAACAAGGTCTCGACGATGCAATAGGTTTGGAATTGGTATCTATCTTTGATGATGGTCGTACCACCGATCGTGAACTGAATAAGATTGATTCGTTCAAGATGATTGGGCATACTGGTAACCTCTATACGTTTGAGGCAACCGTTGAGCCAGATAAGGCAGGTATGTACAAGACGTGTGTGCGTATGTTCCCCAAGAACGAAAACTTACCTCACCGTCAGGACTTCTGCTACGTGAAGTGGCTCGACTAATGTGAAGAATTAATTCCACTGCCAAGTTTCTTTAACTTGGTCATTCAATAAAAGCAACAGCGACGATGCTCATCACATCGTCGCTGTTGCTTTTATCATTTCTAAGAGTATGTTAGTCTGATACTAAAACGTAATCAACAAGCGCCACCACGTCGGTGATGTTGACCTCTCCATCTTCATTCATGTCGGCTGCTTCCAAGATGATACCGATGCTGTCTGAATCTAAAATGTAATTGACAAGACAAACGACATCAGTGATGTTGACAAGTCCGTCACCGTTAACATCACCCTTTATTACCTTGATGGTAGTGGTGAGTTCGCCAGTGATAACGATGTTGCCAAGTCCGAGTTTCTTGTTGCTAAGACCATATATATGATATGTAAAGCTATGGTTTGTACCAGCTAAAGATGATATATTCTGGTCGTAACTGGAGTAATAACCATGTTCAGCATCATTTCTGTTAGGTTCTACGTTAGACAATAAAGAATTACCATCGAGATTCAAGTCAAACTTACCACCATTTGTACCAATCTTACAAGCATTGAAAGAAATATTAGTTGGCTTGAAGGTGATGGATGAATTAGCCGTTTCGATGTTAATGGTCAGGGCATTGTCGGCGTTGGCACTTTCGGCATTTACTTCCGTCGTGCTGATCTCATTAAAGTTTGCACCGTTTACTGTTCGTTTGCTTTCACAGTTCAATGCTGCCCCCAAGGTAACTGATGTCGTCACTTTCCCATTAGCATTATTGTCGTAGTTAATGGCAAAGTCTGTACTTCCATCATAGAACGGCAAGGTAATCGTACCCGTAACGGTTCTGACTATTGTTTTCTCTTCTTCTTGTTCTTCCGCATGAGTGTAGAGAGCCAATTGCCATCCAACTTGTCCGTCGCCTTTTGGTGTGAAGGTCAACGTCTTCGTAGCAGGTGTGGCTAAGACGATGGTATAAGTCTTGTCATCATTGGCTGTTCTGCTTGGGAACACATAATCGGTGGCAGAGAATGTCTGTCCGTTCAGTTCGGAGAGATATGCACTACCGCTATCAATGTTGGCATTTCCTTGAATGGTCACTTTCTCAATGGTAATGCCGTCAGGGATGTTAATGGTGTACTGATGGTTTCTGGAGAATTTGATGTAATTGGTTCTTGTTACGATAGCGGGCTCTCCACTTTCGCTGATGCTGAATCCATTGCTAAATGTCCAATCACCATTACTTGTCTCTGCCGATATTTCGTAAGCCATCTCTTGTTGGGTGTTTTCGGCTTTCTCCGTTTCACCTGTCATGGTACCGCCGGCATTTTGGGCATCAGTGATGTTGGCAACGAGAGAGTTGATATAGTTCTCAACATTCGTATAGCCGTTAGAAGCAACAACAGCACCATCAGTAGCATCATTCTTGTTCAGTCCGTTTGCATCTTCCCATGTATCAGGCATTCCGTCACCATCGGTGTCAATAGGAGCGGTCGTGCTGTTTAACGTTGGCCATGCGCTCCAATCTGATGATGCGTTGGCTGGCTTCATGTCATCTTGAGAGTTGATGAATCCACTTCCCAATCCACTACCTGTGTAAGATGCCGTACCGTTTCTGGTATCACTAACCATTAATTCATCGAAAGAGTCGCGACTTAATGAAGCACCTGCATAGTCGAGCACTCGTTGATAAGCCATTTCCGCCGTATGCGTCGTGGTGGTAATATAGGGAATAGGAGCATTGATACGTATGCTATCCTTCGTGGCTTGTGTATATGTACCATCGCAGTCAGCTTCAGAAATCTGATTGTATATACCATACGTCCAGTTGTCGTTTGTCACATCCGAATATTTAGAATTGACATTGCCATCCACGAAGTATTTTCCCCAAACATGTAATGCTGGAGTATAATCTGGATAGGTGGCTATATATTCATCGGTGCGAATGCCGAGACCAGCGATGCGCTTACCCTTGTAACTCGTAGGAGAACCAGGACCAGGCTTGTAGTAGTTGTTAACGATATTCACCTTCATGGCTTCACCTCCATAGCAACCATTGCCACCGAAGTTATAGATGACATTGTTACGCATATCCATCCGCTCGTCCAACTGTGTAGTTGGTCTCGGAGCAAGGCGAGGAGTGCGACTTGTATGGTGTACCAAGAGATTATGGTGGAACGATGCGCCACTTCCACCCCAGTTGCCACCATATCCGTGAGAACCTTTCGAGTGTCCACTGTTAACCAAGCTCTGTGCTACCAAGCACCATTGAAGTGTGGTGTTCTTGTTGCCCAGCAAAGAGAGACATTCGTCAATTGACCAACTTACTGAGCAGTGGTCGATGATGATATTTTCTTGGTCGAATCCTCCAAATCCATCCCAACCGTCAGCACCGTCTAATAACACATTCTTATTACCAAGTCTGAATCTCATGTATCTCACGATGACATTACTGCCTTTAATGGCACAAGGATAGTCTGCGATACAGATACCATCGCCAGGTGCCGTTTGACCAGCGATAGTCACGTCGTTACCGATGTTGAGTGCTGATTGTAGATGAATGGTTCCGGAAACATCAAACACGATAATCTTTTTTCCGCCTTGACTCAATGCCCAACGCAAAGAACCCGTACCAGAGTCGTTGAGGTTGGTAACGTGGTAAACATTACCTCCACGGCCACCAGTAACATAACGTCCAAATCCTTCTGCTCCTGGGAAGGCGGGTTGCTTTTCCGTCTCATCTTGTACGATAGTACTGTTGCCATTAACCGTAACGGTGGTGCTGCCACCCAATCCACCGTTCTCGTTGGCTGTACGGATGACGTATGTACCTATTTCTGGAGCGGTGTAGGTAGTGCCCGTGATATTGGTTACGTATTGGTTGTCTTTGAATATCACATAACAACGGGCATCTTCCACGGTTGCCCAAGAGATAGCCATTCCGTTGACAGAAGCGTTAGGAGCAGAAGAAGCTGCCGTTTCTTCAGTAGGCAACCAACTGTCAGTGCCTCCCAATACATTCTTCAGCGTGAATCTTGCTGCTTCCGTGTTGGAAAGGACAGGCGTATAACTATTGGTACTCGTAGGAGAATTTTGGCGAACGGAAAGATCTATCGTATTGCCATTCTTGTCTTTCGAGTTGTATTCATAGAAATGTGTAGGCAACGTGCCCATGCTTGTCCATCCACCATTGGCAGGTTTTACGTTCATCTTCGTGTTCAAGAAATAACAACGTGGTTCGTTTTGCCAAGGACGACCGAGGTTATAACTACCATCGGTTACCAATGATGCGCCATTCATGGCACTGATGTTACATTCCTGGAATACATATCCCCATTTAGATGAAGCTGCAGTAGAAGGTGCAGCGATTACATTGCCCGAACGGTTTTCAAGAATCAAGTCGGTCTTCCAATAGAAATTGTCGCCACCTCCACAGATGAAGTCCACTGTTCCGTGAATCTTGCATTGCTCAAAGTAAGCACGGTTACCCGTCACTTGTGTGTCTTGGTTGCTCAGCATACATACGTTTTTCATGGCAGTCTTATCGCCACCGTAAATAGCAACTGCTACGCCACCCTTATCACTCAACCCATAGTTGAAGTCGTTTCGTATGGTAAGGTCTTGCAGATAGAATCCCGTGCGGTCACGCAAATTCAGGATGGGGTAGGAGATTCCACTACGTGTGCCATGAAGCACCACGCCGTCTCTGCTTTCACCGATAATACTCACATTATAAGCAGTGAACCTTTGTTCTTCCGTTCCGAAATCATAATCTCCGTTCTTGACGAAGATAACCTTACGAGTAGCTGAGGCATTCTTGTTGGATGCGTTCACCGCAGATAATGCAGCCTTCCATTCACTGACATTGCTTACTACATAGTCGTAAGCCACTTTGCTGACGCTTGCTTTGTTGCCAACGTTCACACTCACGGTGATGGCTTCGCTGTTGGCGTTGCCGTATGTGTCTTTGGCAGCACCTTTAGCCACGGTAAATGTGTTTTGACTGTTGTATGCCAAATCCCAAACAGGGAAATAAAGAGTGGCAGATCCACCTTCAGCCGTTACCGTCTGTCCAGCGATGGTCGCATTTGCACTTACCATCTCTCTGTCGAAGTTGAGTGCAACCACACAGTGATTCTTATTGATAGTTGGAGTAATGGTAAAGCTCTTGAGTTGTGGAGCCGTGGTAGGATTCACTTTCTCGATGACTAATTCAAACCAAGCCACAGGTTGACCGCCTCCTTGCAACGTAAATACCAATGGTGTGCCTGCTACATGGTCTTGCAAAGAAATGATGAGGTCGTAAGCTGTTTCGTCTGGTTCTTGATAGTCGTGCTTAGTGGGAATCGTTACCGTAGCACCTTCGCTGGTGAATGATGTCAGTTCACCGCCGTTATAGTTGGCATTGAAATCCTTGAACGTGATTTGTTTTACTCTCACGTCGCTTGGAATGCTCAACGTATATGTTCCTTGTCCCATCTTAAAGCTACTGTTCTCCCATCCGTCGTTCACTCCGGAAAGAGAGTAAAGACCATCCGTCCAATAACCATCTTGTTTTCCTGTTCCCGTATATTTCAACGTGACGGTTTCTGTCTCATTCGTTTCCTCTTCATCGGATGGTTGTGTGTTTTCGAGATAATCAACGTAGTCGGGCATGTAATAACCCACGTGAGCAGGTTGATTATATGCTACGTTTTGCCATGCTATTCCCATTCTATATACATGGTCGTGCATGAGTGTAGGTATGCGATATTGCGTTTCCTCGTTCGTAGAGAAAATGTTGATGGTGCATCCATCTGAATAATCCCACATGATGATTTCCTCACGCCAGTCACCAAAGAGGTCGGCAATGAGATTGGGAGAAGCCTTGGTGGTATTGCATGTTTGCGAGTTGCCAATGTCTGTAAAGCTCTTATAGGTATTGGCTTTTTTCTTGGAGGTATTCCATTTCTCTACGGCTGGACTGCATTTCCCGGTGCTGGAGTCATAGTGTCCGTCAAACAATTCATCTTGCAGGTCACCATCCCAATAGATTCGCATACATTGCGAGGGTCTGCTGGTACTGATGGTTGTACCGTTAACGGCTCTTACTTCGCTGCCGCCAGTTGACCAGAATTCTCCCCCTCGGTTGTCTGCATCTATATCAGCCGCCATTCCGCGTCCTGTGTCGCCACTGGCAGTAAAGCTGTAGATGACTTCGCCCGTTGCAGCATCGTGCAAGTCGCCACCGTAAGGGTTGATGTTTTCTTCATGTACGTCAAACAATTCCAAACCAGGACGGTCTGGGTCGAAATCTGACAAGTGAATAGCATCTCCATGTCCATATCCTACGCTGTAGAGCAGTTGACCGTCATTGTCAACGGCTCCACTTCCCCAAATAATCTCGTCGCATCCGTCACCATCAACGTCACCAATAGATAGATTATGGTTTCCGTTGGCGTATAATGTGTAATGGCTGCCTTTGCCACTGGTGTTAGAACTGTATGTCTTTGTAGTCTTTGTCCAATTGGCATTGTAATGCTCAACGGTGTTGCTCTTGGTACTTGCATGAAGCCATTTGTGTACTAATTTAGAGCCGTTGTAATCTACAGCCCAAACGTATGACTGTGTGTAGTAGCCGCGACACATAATCACAGATGGATTGTTGGTAGGACCGTTGAGATAAGCAACCGCAGCAAGATAACGGTCGCAACGATTACCATAATTGTCTCCCCATGAAGACGTATGTGATGCAGTTTTGTTGAAGGTCATTCCTCGATTAGGATTATACCAAATGGTGTGTTTTGCCTTACCTGTTGCACCATCAAATACGGTGAGAAATTCTGGACCTTCAAGGATATAGCCATTTGAGTTTCGATAATCTTTCGTGTTGTCTGTAGATTTGATATTGCTGTCGTCTGCTACAGCACTGACGTAGTTGCCTTGTCCATCTTTAGAGCCTGGTGCTGTCTTGCAAATCATTTCAGCTTTGCCGTCACCGTCAAAATCATATACCATGAATTGGGTGTAGTGCGCACCAGCTCGTATGTTTACGCCTAAATCTACGCGCCACAAATACGTACCATCAAGGCGATAGCAGTCTATATAGACGTTGCTTGTCTTTCCTTTCTGTGAGTTGTCCTTTGAGTCTGAAGGATCCCATTTCACGAATAGTTCATATTGTCCGTCACCGTCAATATCTCCCACTGAAATGTCGTTGGGAGTATATATGCTACTGGGTCTTTTCAGCTTCAATGACAAATATTCTTTTCCCCATGAAGAGACAGTTTCTGATGTAGATACTACCGTCCCGTTATTCTTGGTAACCACTTGATACTTGCTGGATGAGCTGCCTTGAGCATCATTGTAACAAGTTGCACCATTGATGTCTGAAGCGATAACGGTTCCGTCACGCATGAGGTCGAATGTCGTAGATTTGTAGTTCTCTGTTCCAAGAAGTCGCCAACTCACAAACTGTCCTGTTCCTGACTTGGCTGGTAATACGACGAGTCCTCTGTCTAAAAACTCCATTTGTGATGTTGCTGAAGAATACGAAACGCCAGGCGTATCTTCATAATCAAACAGTGTGATAGACCAACATACTTGTTGCCCCTTGGGTGTGAACGTGAGTGTTCCCGTAGCAGGACTGTCTAACGTAATGGTGTAAGTCTTGTTGACAGCCACTTCGTTTTCTTTCATTGGGAAAACGTATGTGCTGGCTTCGTAAGTCTTGCCACCTACCTCGGCAATGTATGCGTCAACATCCCCATAATTGTCGTAACCAGAGAATGACACCGACTTGATGGTGACACCATTGGGGATGTTGATGGTGTATTGCACACCTTTAGAATACTTGATGGTAGGACTGCTGCCAGTGGCATAAGTCTTCCCCAAACTGTTTGAGATGCTGCATCCGTTGGTGAAAGTCCAATCACCATTGGATGTGTTTTGCGACAGCTCAAACTTGTGTTGCGCCCAAGATAATGAGGCAACAACCATGAAAAGCATGGTCAAGAATGTTTTTTTCATTTTGATTTGTTTGAGTAGATAGATATTAAGAATTGTATTTCTTCTTGTGTAAAGAGTGAGCAGACCAGCTTATTTCTCATTGAGGTATTGCCTTACGGCATCTGCCAATTGCTGTCCTCTGAGTCCTTTTTGCAGAATCTTCCCTTCTTTGTTGACAATCATCGTGTATGGGATAGACCTGATGCCGTATGCGTTGATCATGGAATTGTTCCAGCCATTCAGTTCCGATATGTGAGTCCACGGTAGGCTGAGTGACACGATGGCATTTTTCCATGCAGCCTCGTTAGAGTCGAGCGAAACACCAATGATGCCTAATCCCATCGGCTGATATTGGTTGTACATCTTGATGACCTCTGGCATTTCGTGGATACATGGTCCACACCAACTTGCCCAAAAATCGATGACAGTAATCTTGTTTTTCTTGATTTCGGTGAGCAGTGAGAGAAGGTTGCCATTCACGTCGCGCATCGTGAAGTCGGAGAGCTTTGAGTTGCTCCTTGCGTTGAGAATCTTCTTCATCTGTTGGATTTGCGGACGATTGCTCATGTTGATAGGCATCATCTCAATGAGTTTCAGACGGTTGCTGTCAGAAATGTATTGCTCATCGTAGAGGTTCACCAGAAAATACCCTAATTCGTTGGTGATGTTCCTCTCTGCAAAGCCCATGATGCATTGGCACATTTTGCCTTGTGTGTTAGTCATCTGGGTTTGCAACGCCACTTGAGCTTCTTCAGAAAAAGACTGACTGAAGAGTTGTGCCGACATATCGTTGAGCTTCTTGCTAAACATATTAATCGAATCCACTAACAATTGCCATTGCTCGTTGACCTTTGTTCCAGAAACTTTTTGCTTTTCTGGAACGTTGGAAAGATGAATGTCTATCTCGCCAGGCTCAAGGAAGAACGTGCTGCTGATGTCTATCTGTCTTTTGTGATATATGACACCCAACTGGGTGGTGTCCGTCTTTCCTTCGTAAGAAAAAGTCCCGTCTTTCACATAGAAAGAGTCGGATGGAGTACCATGTCCTAAATCGTATGTAATATACAAGGTGTCACCATCCTTGGCTCCGTCTATCGTTCCGTTTATCTTGAAGGAATTGGAATGACAAGCTACGAGCATGGTAGCAGCCAATATCCATCCCGCCGTCAAGTGAATGTTTCTCATGGGGTAGGTGTCTATACCAAATATTGCGAACTGATGCTTTCGTTGCTTACCACCCTGCGGATAGTTTCAGCAAACATGTCTGCCACGGAGAGGAATCTCACCTTGGAGCATTTCATCGAGTAGGGGATGGAATCGGTAAATACGATTTCTTCCAAGGCTGACTCTTGTACCCTCTCTGATGCAGGGTCGCTCATCACGCAGTGTGAGGCACAGGCGCGTACACTCTTGGCTCCTGCATTCTTCATGATGTCGGCTGCCTTCGTGATGGTTCCTGCCGTATCTACCATGTCGTCGATGATGATGACGTTCTTGCCTTCCACGTCGCCGATTATTTGCATACTCTCTACCACGTTCGCACGTGCACGTGTCTTATTGCACAGTACCAATGGGCAATGCAGGTATTTGGCGTAAGCGTTGGCGCGCTTGCTTCCACCTACGTCGGGAGAGGCAATCACCATGTCTTCTAATTGAAGCTGCTGCAAATAGGGTAGGATAACGCCTGATGCATACAGGTGGTCAACGGGAACGTCGAAGAATCCTTGAATCTGGTCGGCATGTAAGTCCATCGTGATCACTCTGTCTATACCGGCAACGCTCAGTAAGTCGGCAACCAACTTGGCTCCTATACTCACTCTTGGCTTGTCCTTACGGTCTTGACGAGCCCATCCAAAGTAGGGGATGACAGCAATGATGTGACGAGCCGATGCTCTCTTGGCGGCATCAATCATCAGAAGCAACTCCATGAGATTGTCAGAGTTTGGGAATGTACTCTGTACAAGAAATACGTCACGACCACGAATAGACTCTTCGTAAGAAACGGCAAACTCTCCGTCAGAGAATCTCGTAATCAACAATTTACCGAGTGGGCATCCTAAACTGGAGCAAATCTTCTCGGCTAAATACTTTGTCTTTGTTCCTGAGAACACAAGAAAAGAATTGTTTTCTAACATTGGTTTTAATATTGATGTTATTACTTTTTTCAACTTATAGCCTTGCGCAACTTATCGAAATGCGCAATCAACTTCTTGTAGTCAAGTTCGTTGTGGATATTGAATCGGTTCCATAGGTCACCACAAATGACTACTCCGCCGAATCCCAGTTCCTTGGCTATCTTCACATTCTCCAAACTCATGCCTCCCAAGGCATAAACCTTCTTGTCAATCAAGCCAAGAGAAGATGCCTCTTCCAACTGTTGCATGGTGAAGGTTGACTTTTCTTCCTTGAACTCTATGCAGTCGAAGATGTTTTTCAGGAATACGTATTGTGAATTGCGTTTCATGTCTTTGAGTAGGGCCATGTTGTCGCAACTGCGACTTACCTGTCCCTTGTATCCTGTGGGAATGTCGTCTTGTTGGGGATGGTCGATGTGAATACCTGCCAGATTGTATTCACCCTTGAGATAGAAATGCTCGTGAACGGTAATCTTCTTATGGTATTCTTCTGGCAGAAGGGTGAGAAGTCGCTCGCTATACATAGGAGAAGAGCCTGGCTTGAACAAGTGCAAATTCTCCATTCCCTCATCAAATAGTGAGGATAGAATCTTGTCTTCTTCCACGAAAAACGTGGATTTAGTGAGTATTACGAGTTTCATCTGCTTGAATTTCTTTGCAAAAGTAATCAATTTCTATTAAATTTCCAATTTACGGTTCATAAAATTCTAAACTATTATACATTCATGATACATTTTCATGTTTTTTTCTTATTTTTGCAGAAACATTTTTAGAAGATGAAAGTAGATTTGCAGCATTTCAGAGAGGTGAATACACCTTATTATATATTAGAAGAGAGTAAGCTTCGCAAAAACTTGTCGCTCATCCAACATGTGGCAGAAGAGGCTGGCATTGAAATCATATTGGCTTTTAAGGCGTATGCGCTATGGAAGACGTTCCCCATCTTTCGTGAGTATATTCACGCCACCACTGCCAGTTCTCTTTACGAGGCTCGTCTGGCTTTCGAGGAGTTTGGCAGCAAGGCGCATACTTATTCTCCTGCTTATACCGACAATGAAATCGATGATATTGCAAGGATGTCAACTCATCTCACCTTTAACTCTCTCTCTCAGCTTCAGCGGTTTGGCGATGATGTGAAAGGTAAGTTCCCTGACGTCAGCTTGGGATTGCGTATCAATCCGGAATATTCTGAGGTGGGAACGGATTTGTATAATCCTTGTGCACCAGGAACACGCTTTGGCGTTACTTGTGACCAGTTGGCTGATGCCTTGCCTTCTGTCATAGACGGATTTCATTGCCATTGCCATTGTGAGAGTGGGGCAGACGTGTTTGAAAGAACGCTGGCACATATCGAGGAAAAGTTCTCCAAGTGGTTTACCCAACTGAAATGGATCAACTTCGGAGGCGGTCATCTGATGACGAGAAAGGATTATGATGTTGAGCGATTGATATGGTTGATGAAGGATTTCCGTGCCCGCTATCCTTGGTTGAAGGTGATCCTTGAGCCAGGAAGTGCATTCGGTTGGCAAACAGGACCATTGGTGGCGCAGGTGGTGGACGTGGTGGAAAACAAGGGTATTTCCACGGCTATCGTCAACGTGAGCTTCACGTGTCACATGCCCGATTGTCTGGAAATGCCTTATATGCCCACTATTCGAGGAGCTGAGGCCATTGACCATTCTTCATTGAGCATTGACCATTCACCATTGAGCATTGACCATTTGCCATTGACCATTGACGAATCCCAGGAAGGCAACGCAGAAATGTTCAATGGTCAATGTTCAATGGTCAATAATAAAATGTTCAATGTTTACCGAATAGGCGGTAACAGTTGCTTGTCGGGCGACTTCATGGGCTATTGGAAGTTTGATCATGAACTGCAAGTGGGTGAGAACATCATCTTTGAGGATATGTTGCATTACACCACGGTCAAGACCAATATGTTTAATGGCATCAGCCATCCTTCCATCGCCATCGTACATTTGGATGGTGAGATGGAAACGCTTCGTCGGTTTACATACGAGGACTATCGGGATAGGATGGACTGATTAGTAACTCTCTTCATGGGTTTGCAAAAGGGCGTAAGGTATTTCGTCGCACAGCATCGAACAAGCCGTTTGGTTGGGCGATGGCTCTGTTGTAGGTGATGGCTCCGAAGACGGGGGAGCCGACTGCGCCAACACCTTTCTTTCTTTTATTTTAGTGACGATGCGTGTCTGGTAAACGGTGTCTCTGATGGTCATCGTTTGCAGGATGGTATCGTGTTTCTGTTGCACGGTTTGTGCCGTCGGCAACACTTCAGACTTGGATAAGTTGGCGTGAACTCCAAAACCTATGATAAAACTTACGACACTGGCGGCTATGGTAATGGCTGCGGCTACCCCACGGTTTGAGCGTTGAGAATGCCACGGCTCAACGTTGATATGATTGTTTACTGATTGTTTCTGACGGCGAGCCGACTGGATTATCTGTTCATTTGTGATTTTCATATTTCTTGAGTTTTTTACGGATGATGTTCATGGTTTTATGCAGGCGCGACTTGATCGTTCCTTCAGGAATGCCGACAATTTCTGCAATCTGTGGGATAGTCAGTTCTTCCTGGTAATGGAGTGAGAATAATTGGTGCAATGGTGCTGGCAGCTCAGATAACACTTGCTCTAATGCTTGGTCGAGTGTGGCAGCGTCCAGATCCACTTCTATATGCTGTTCAGCAATAGGTTCAGCATCGAGGGCTTCTAAGAGACGAGACTCGTAAGCGTTGCTGCGGTAGTGGTTACGACAGATATTGTAGGCTATGGTATAAATCCACGTGCTGACGCTGCTTCCCTCTCGGTAACGACAACGAGCCTCGTATAGCCGTAAAAACACGTCGTGCGTGGCATCAGCAGCCAATTCCTCGTCTCTTCCTAATTGTAGGAAGAAAAACCCTTTCAGTCGATGGGCATAGCGACGATACAGTTCCTCGAAAGCTGCATCTCTACCAGCCTTTGCCCGTTCCATCAACTGCTCGTCAGTTTGTTGGCGCAGAGGTTTCAAGTGGAATATGCTCATGACTTTATTCTTTGATAGGTTCTGTTTCCAGAATGACATGAGTCTCTATCGGTTCACCTGTCAAATATTTGAGTCCTTCTTTTTTGGCATTACCGTAGAGTCCCGTAAATGATTTATTCGGCTTGACAGTCCCTTCTTCCACTTCATAGTGTACCCCTCGGTGGTCTTCCTTTTTGTGGATGTTGAAAACGGTGGTGCCAATGACGAAACCTTCATCTTCCATCTGAGCCAACACGTCATGATACAGGTGGTTCAGCCAACGAAAACGATCTGGGTTGTTCGTCTTATAATAAGGCAGGAGGTCTTTTAATAAAATGAGGTAATTAAAAGAAAGATAATTGTAGCGTCTGTCTGAATCTGGTCTGAATGAGAAACGCAGATAATCTAACAGATAGCGTTCTTCCACATTGCGCCGTTTCACTCGCAAGTTATCGTAAGGTTTGGCTGAATAGCGAATGGTCAACCCTTCGTTATAGAGGTACTGCTTCAGGTCTTCAGGTACACCATCGCCAAATAATAGTCTGGAGATGCTGTTGGAAGATAGATAGACGGGGCGTTTGACATTGGCGAAGATATAACGAAGCAGGCGTTCCAGTCCCTTAAAGTCTTGGTGATTCCGACGCAGGCTATCTGCGATTTGAGGGGATAGTCCCATTCGTTGGATACATCCTTCGAGGAAAGGAGAGTAGTTGATGACAGATGCTTCATTATAGAGAATCTTGTCACGATGTACACCCTTCACCAGTTGTAGGATAAGCTTCCCGATGACATTGTCGTAATGCTGCCCCAAATAGACTGCTCCCTCGTCCATTCCCTGCAACTCGTTGTAATGGTATTGCAGTTCATCAGCAGGATACAAACCGCTTTCGTAGAATCTGGTGAGCACGCGGGTGAGACGCACGGTGTCTAAATTACTCATCAGATACCCCGCCCATTCCTCGTAGTCGTAACGTGCCACCTTGTCATGTAATAACTCTATGGCTCGGTTGGCATAGTGAGAAGACAGACTGTCGGGAATATCATCAGGATTCTCATATTTCAACCATTCGTAGTCACAATCGAAGGCACAATAGTTGAAGGTATAGCTGTCGGGAATGGCTTGTTCCATTCGCATCATCACGCCTGTCTTGCGACGCATTTTCAGCTCTGCCTCGAATATCTCCTCACCCGTTTGGTAATTTTTATGATTTACCAAGTATCTTTTTTCGTAGGTATCGTAAATCTCATAGAGATTACGCCACGCTACCTCGTCTTTCGGATGTTCTTCCACAAAATGGTTCCAATAATGGTACATGCTGTCTAATTTCAGACTGTCTGCCATGTAAAGGGCAGCATCTCGTTTGATGTGTTCTGTCTGTTGTGCGCTGACCATCATGGTTGTGAGAGCCAACAGCATCGTAAAAAATGTTCGTTTCATACCTTTCTGTTTTTGTTTTGACAGCATACACATGAAACGGCAAATCGTTCATTTTATTTTGATTGTTTAGTGTGAAAGTGTTTCGTGCTTAGTGATAACAAAAGATTTGGGCTATTCCTTATTTTGTCAAGATAAAGTGATAAAAACGGCTCTCTATTTTGCGATATTTTTCACCAACTCCTCCGTCGATCAAAAAAATGATTGTTTTTGGTTTATTTTGTAATGTGTTGATTATTAGGTTATTGTAAAAATGATAGTATATTTATGCGTTTGTTTTCCGTATGTTTATGCGTAAAAACGGTGTTTTTGAGCCATGATAACATATTATTTGAACTCGCTAACTATATACTTTACAGTCGTAACATATATAGTTATGACCGTAAAGTATATAGTTACGAGAAAAAACTCGTGTTTTCGTGTTCAAAACACCACTTTCTGTTCCTCTTAACATCTCCTTTGAGCTTTTTCACGAATTTTTTTTGTATGAATATTTCTGAGTTTTTTTTTTAGGGGGAAAGGTGAGAGATTTGTTATGAGAAACGAAAAGGCATGAGGTGAATCACTGCGTCTCATGGCACATCGCGAGATGCTGATCTTATCGAAAAAGTTCTGTATGATGATAAAGGGACTAAAGAATGATTAAATTATAAGCTATGGCATACTGTGTTTTTACATGTAAGAAACCCGAAAGTGGCGCAGCTGATGGTGGACTGTCAGCGCACATCGACCGAGAGAAATGGGACGGCAAAGAGCATAAGATGGTGCCGTTTGTCCCCAAGTCTGTCATTCATCCAGAACACATCACATGCAGGCTGCCGGTTTTGATCTTGAACGTGGCATTCATGGCTCAAAGGCGAAGCACATGGATCCTGCGGTCTATAATGCAATCAAGGCAGAGGAGGCGAAACTGGAGACAGAGAAGGATGGACTCAAAAAGCAGAAAGAAGTGTTGGAGGACGAAGTGGATATTCGAGAGTTCGCAGTTGCTCTCATGGGAGGTCGCTATGTCAACTTACCTTGTGCAGGTGGTGGTTCTGTCAGTAGCGAGACTGGCTGGGACGGTCGCAAGAAAGACGAGGAGAACGAGGACTTCCGACTACGTTGTTGGCTTCATGCAGCAAAGACCGCCAAGGCTTCGCGATATGTGCCGACAAAGAGGAAAGGGTATGGCCTTTGACGTATTGCCGCCATCGTAACATTA
>AUXO018294733.1_pt1 | contig 19506 bp, 15 predicted proteins | sample 768731 | NCBI WGS metagenome assembly AUXO01 (sample SAMN02715735, study PRJNA202380) | gut metagenome | biome: sheep rumen | host: Ovis aries | place: New Zealand: Palmerston North
TTCAGCTTCTTTTATTCTCTTTTCAATAGATTCTATCTCATTTGCTAGATTTTTCTTTGCTCCTTCATTATATTTAGCATCACTTAAATTATTTATTTTTTCGTTTTTTTCGTCTTTTTCTTTCTTTAATCTTTCCATGTATTCTTTTAGGTTTAATTCTGTTATAAAGAACTTAACTTCATTTGTTTCGTTGAACAGATTATACATTTCTTGATAATATGATAATTTTCTATTTGAAAAGCCTTTTCTTTTGGACGTTTCTTCCATAATACTTTGAAATCTATCCAATTCTTCATATGATATTTCTTTTACAGTAATTCCTATCTTTTCCGTTTTTCTAATTGTATTTCTAGTATTAGGTTTCATCTCTTTTAGTAATTGTTCTTCTGTTTTATTTTCTAGATTTAAGGAGAACATCCAACCAACTTGTTCTTTTTTCTCTGCTGGAACCTTTTGATAATTCAAAGATAGAAGTTGTTCAACTACTTTTGAATTATCTATTCCATTTTCTACTATATTCCCATCAATATCTCGTTCTTTGTATATTAGATATGGGTCTATCCTCAAAATGTATCCCTTTTTATCTTTTATATATTTTTTTAATTCTCTTGTAAAAAATGTTAATAATTCTTCATTACTAAAATCTAATAAATATCCTCTTGGCGAATAAAATTCATATGCCCCAAAATGTCTTTTATGGGCTAGTAACATAGCTGCAGCAATAAGCTTTTTATCTTTTTTTACTCCTACATAATATGTAGTCCAGCCAGACTTTTTTCTTAAGTCTGATATTTTTGGCGATGATAAGAAAGATTTTAGTGGATGATTATTCCAAAATTCTTTATATTCTTTTTGTGTTATTTCTTGAAATTCCATAATACTCTCCTCTGTTATCTCCTTTTTTTATTTTTTTTTCTATTATTTTTAATGTTCTTGTTAACATTATCTACTATTCCATCTCTATTAATTATCGTTAATAAAAGAAGAAGAATTATAATAATTAGTAAGCAAAAAGAACCATATAGTAAAACATCTCTAAAATTGGTCTTACTTAAAGTTGTATCTAAATAACTATTTGTTAGGTACTGTTCATAGTTTTCTGATGTTATTATTACTTCATTTTCTGGTACAACAAACTTATTTATATTTTTTATAGCAAGTTCTTTCAATTCGTCATTTGTAATTGCCGGATAGCCGTATACTCTTATTGGTTCTGGCTTGCTTTCTATTCTTCCATAAGTATAATCAATAATTTCTTTGTATTTTTCATAATCGTCTTCATTTATAGCAAGTAAATATGTATGCCATAAGCCGCTATTTTCTTGATCATTTACATAGTGAATCCCTATATTTTTTTCTTTATAATATGCAAATTTTTCTGACATTTTTTGAATATCTATATAAGTATAGTGATTTGTATTTTCTACTTCTGACCAAGAGATAGCCTTATATCTTTCTTGATATAGTTGATATGAGTATATTGAAAGAAAGGTTATAGCAACTAAATAAATTAAGCAAATACACATTTTTATGGCTAATCTTGTTTCTTTTTTTGACTTTTTCATATAATTTCCTCTATTATCATAATACCATAATTTTTTGAAAGAAAAAAGTTGCATTCAACAACTTTATTTTTATTCTGTAAATAATTTTTTTATATTATCTTTTGGTATTAGCATTTTCATACTTTTTTCCACAGAAAATGTATATTTATTAGAATCTTCTTTATATTCTTCGCCATCTAAACACCATGAAGATTTTGGTTTTGTTAGAAATTCTATTTCGATGTTGTCTGTTTGATAATATGTGACTTCTGGAATGTCTTTTACATCTATTGTATTGATTAAAAAAATCATTTTCAGCATGTCTTTTTTGGTCTTTACATTTGCCAATGCAACTTCAAACATATTATCATCTAGCTTTACATCACAATATACATCAGGCTGACCGGCTATCCTTGAAGAGTTGGAAATAAATATAAAGGAATAGTCTCCTTCATATTCTTTATCATCTATTTTATACTTTATTTTATAGCTATGAACTTTTTTTCGAAAATGTTTTATTCCATATAACAGGTATGCTACCGCTCCATACCTTTTTTTCCAAGATCTTGGTGTTGCATAGGCTAAGTCGATGTAATCTCCTAGGCAAGCAACGTAAATAAATGGCTTGTCATTGATTTTACAAATATCTATCTTTTTTTGTTTTCCTTTTAAAATTCTTTCTAAGTTATTATATATATTATCTCCTAATCCATACATCTTACCAACATCGTTTGTACTCCCTAAAGGTAAAGGCGCAATAACTAATTTGTCTTTTCTTTTTTGATTTCCTGTCACAACTTCATTTAGTGTACCATCTCCACCTGCACTAATTACTAAATCAATATTTTTTTCTAATTCTTGAACTATTTTTTCGGCATCGCCTTTTGTTTTAGTAAAGATTATTTCAGTGTCATAATCATATTTTCTTAGAATATCATAGAAATCTTGATATGTTTGTATTCTTTTTTTCTTACCACTTTCAGGATTCATTATTATTACGCATTTTTTCATAGTAGCTCACCCCCTTTATCCTCTTCCCGTTTATAATAAAAAATATTTAAAAATTCTCTTTATTCCTCAACTCCATAAATGTATGACAATCTAATTTTACTTATTCGTGCATAACCCAAATCATTAGGATGAAGTCCATCGTCGGAATATTTTTGGGAAAAATTGCCATCCGAATCAGTTAATTTGTTATAAACATCTATATATTGAGCATTCTTAGTGTTCTTACAATAGTTTTGTATTTCTTCGTTCATTTTTTTTATTGTTTCATTATTTCTTTCTTTTACCATACTTTCTTCAGTTTCATTATTAACTGGATATATTGACTCTATATATATTTTTGCATTTTTTCTATGAATCTTAATCTGTTCAATTATTTTTTCAATATTTTCGATTGCTTTTTCATAATGTTCATCTGGGTTATTCATAATATCATTTGTTCCTATCAACAAAAAGATTGTTGTTGGATTATATTGATATACCATCGATTCTAACTTATCTAATATATCTTGTGTCTTATATCCACAAGTGCCACTTTTAACTATTGGTAAATCAGCATATATGTCATCTATTGGATATAACTCAGTAATTGAATCACCTAAAAAAACTATATTTTCGTATTTCTTAATTTCTGAGTCAGAAGTTTTTTCTTTTACTTTAATAACTTCTTTGGATTTTTTCCTTATGTTTCGTTTTCCTACATTATTAAATGTAAATGATAGAAGCAAAATATTTATTATTATAATTACAATAATTATTCTATTATATTTCATAGTCTCACACTCTTTCTTGATTATACTCTAATTTTTAGAAAATACAATATATACTAATACTAAAAAAGAATATTTATTATAGACATATTATTTACCAATTAATGCAAACCCCTAAATCATTAAAATATGCTTTTATTCTATCTTTAATTTTCTTTATTGTTCTCGTTTTTGTTGCCAATGAACTTATTGTCTGCCTAAATAATTCTATTATTGTACATATTATGTATATAGCAATTGATAGCATTAAAATATATAATATTAATTTTGTTGTGCATTCTAAGTTGGTTAAACCTATTTTTTCATATAAGTTCTCTCTTATAAATATGTTTTCGTGAATTAAATAAACTCCTAATGTTGCAGAAGCAATTTTATTAACATATTTGTTTTTAAATTGATATGTTCCAAAATATAAAAAGTACATAATACTCTGTACCAATACAATTGGACTAGCATAACTAAGGTGCATTGCTGCAGAAATACTTCCTATTTCTTTCATAAATTCATTTAAGTTTTGTTTGGTTATATATTCACTTAATAACCAGCAAAAAAATGACATTAAAGCACATAATAAAAATCCTAGCGAATATATTAGTCTCCTTGCTTTTTGCGTATATTTTTTTAATACTAAAGTATCTTTTGGGGGATATAATCTCATGTAAGCACCTATAAAATATAAAAGTACAAATACACTTAATGATCTCCCCGTTGAAGTATTGAAATAGGCATCTTTGCCAATTGTTGATATGACACTTACGATTATAAATAGAGTAATAATTATGTTTTTTAATTCGACTTTATTACTCTTATTTATGACAGTATTTAGTATTGGACTAATGAAATATAAAACCAAATAACAGTTTATATACCAATATGTTGCATTATCTAATGGTAATAAAGTGTACAAAATGGTTATATTACTAGGTATTTTAATAAAATTTATTCCTATTAGAATAAACATGATTAAAACTTTATAAAACCATGTTTGTCCTATGATAGAAAAAATCTTCCCCATTCTTCTAGTACTTTTACATTGAAAATATCCAGTTACTAAAACAAAAGAGTTAACATGAACTAAAATTATTGATTCTATTGTTATAATAATAATTTGTTCGGTGTCTTTTGCATTTTGATATGCATTACTATGAATTAGTACATGATAAATTACAATGAAAAGCATGGACAAGATTCTCATTATTTCAAAGTTCGAATCTCTTGTCCTTGTTTTCTGTTGTATCATTTTTTCCCCCCTAAAAGTGATGACTATTTTTCAGAAATATCTTATATTATTTTTGCTTGGTTTCTAAGAAAATCTTTCTCGTAATAAAATTAAATATCATTACAATCGTTGTAACAAATAACCAGGCTATCATATGATCCCATTTTAGTTTATCCACTATTATCCATAATAATACCTCTGTTAAGAAATAGCCGATTATAGCAAATACAATAAACTCAGAAAAAATTCTTATTTTATTTTTATTTTTATCTACATCAAATACGTATTTACAACTTGCCCAAAAATTGTATATCACAGAAATCATAAAGGCAATCGTATTTGATATTAATACTGACATTTTCAAGAAGTGGTCACAAAGAAAGAATACAATTCCTGAAATTATTGTAGCAATTCCTCCTACTATTATAAACTTTGCTATTTTTATTAATAAATCTTGAGTTTCTTTATTTTTTATTTTAAACATTTTAAAGATCTTGTTTAATAAGTTATTCATTTCTATCCTTCTTTGTATTTATTAGTATAAGTTCAAATAACTGTCTATGCTTTTTGACTACTACCTCCAATATAATTCCACAAATAAACATTAAAATTGAAATAATTAGCATAAATCCAGAAAAAATCAAAGTAGGATACCGTGGTACTAAGCCGGTTTTAAAATATTCAATAAATACTGGAGTACCAAATATTAGGGCAATGATAAAGAATATCAAACTGATTACACTAAAGAAAATAGTTGGTTTATATTCTTTAAATAATCTCGCAATCGTTTTTAGTACTTTAAATCCATCTGAAAAGGTATTTAATTTTGATACACTTCCAGCAGGTCTATCTCGATAATCTACAGGAACTTCTTTTAATAAAAAGTTCTTATCCAAAGCATGAATAGTCATTTCTGTTTCTATTTCAAATCCTTTAGATAACACTGGAAAAGTTTTAACAAAGTCATAACTAAATGCACGATATCCAGTCATTATGTCTCGTACATTTGACTTAAATAATGAATTAATTAATAATCTTACTAAAACATTTCCAAAATTATGAAATGGTCTTTTATTTTCCTGAAAATATGTGCTTGATAGCCGATCACCTATTACCATATCTGCCTGTCCATTAAGAATGTAATTACACATTTCTTTGGCATTTTCTTTTGGATATGTATCATCGCCGTCAATCATTAAATAGCAATCTGCATCTATGTTTTTAAACATTGATCTGATTACATTTCCTTTTCCTTGCTTGTATTCATATTTTACAATTGCACCTGCTTTTTTCGCAATTTTATCTGTATTGTCACTAGAGTTGTTATCATATACGTAGATATCTGCATCTGGCAATACTTCTTTATAGTCCTTTACGACTTTTTCTATTGTTTTGGATTCGTTATAACATGGAATAAGAACCGCTATTTTACTTTTTTTATTTAAACTAATATCTTTTTTCATATACTTCTCCTTATTTATATATAATAACAAAAATAAAATTTTTTTTCAATTAAACTAAAAATTGTACAACCATTTGCATCAATATAAACATATTACAAATGATACATACATCTGTTAATACTTTAGTATTTTCTATTCGATATTTTATCTTGTCCTTATTTCCCAATAATAATATGCACATTACAATCGGAAGATAATATCTTCCTTGTAATCCATATATTATAGGAGAATCTATCATTATGAAGTTAGCAGTACATTGAATATATATTGCTGTTGTAATTAAGGCAATAATTATTAACATTAATGATATCAGTACTAATTTATCTCTTGCTCCTAAATTTGTAGTGTCATATTTTTTTACTGATTCTTTTTCAAAAAAGCAGAATAGTACTATAATTATGTATGTTACCGATACTATATTGTATACAGCAAGTTGTGAATGATATAGATTATTTCCACCAAAAATATTAAATACTAAATTACTAAATGAATCGCAATAAGTTCTCAGTACTACTACGAAGTATCCTAGTAGATTTCTTAGTATATGTAATTTTTGCGTTTCAGTATTCAAATAATACACATCAAAGTATCTATCCGTTATTTTTATCCAGCCTATTCCTAAAATACTTCCTATAACTAAACACGTTATTATAAAAATTAGTTTTTGTTTTGTATTTAAGAATTTTTCTTTTGGAATTACTATTAAAAATAGAATAAATGGTAAGTATACAATTTTACATAAAGACAGCATTGCTGATAAAAGTAGAAGCAGAATTTTATCATGTATAGCTAATGTTCTATCATTATATCTATAGTATATAATCATTGCTATAAAAGCAAATATTAAGGCATTAGTAAAACCATCTGCTGATAAGGTGGTTGCATTCGATAATAGTGTTGGTGATAACAAGACTATAGCGGCAAATGTTTTTAATCTTGGCAGTTTATATAAGAAGTAGGTGCATATTAAGATATAGAATATCAAGTTAAATATTCTTCCTAATTCTCCCAACCAAAAGGGGCCGGCATTAAAAAGTTTTCCTACTAAGAAACCGACGACTTGAGGAAAATATTGTACTGGTGAATAAAGAGCAGTGTTCACATACTCAGTTGTGTATTTGGTGCCATATTGAATCTTTTCTTTTGTCATTTTATTGTTCATCATTTTAATTTCATCATGGTACTTAATATAAATATTTCTATTGCTTAGTTCTTTAGCTTGATTTTCAAACGTTTCGGCTAAGGATTTTGGCATTTTAGTTCCTACTATTTTATTATCTTTTATTGGGGTAATTAAAACTCCCGATGATATTTCATAGATTCGATAATAATGATTGTGTTCGTCACTTCCAGTAAATAATGGTGAGGCTACTAAATACATTAATCCTAAAGTCGTTGCTAAAATACAAAAGAGTTTTTCTATTCTAACTTTTTTTCTATTTTTAAAAACTATCAATGCTATCGTAATAGAACTTATGAAAAAGGCTATTATTAAGTATGCTATATAGTAACTTTTACTGGGATGATTTATCATTTTTTCTTTTAAATCAAATAACATTAATAATGCTATTAGGAATATGGATATTAAGTAATATAAATATTTACTATTCATTAATCTTTTTATTTGTTTCATCATTTTTCCCTGCTTTCTCTATTAATATTAAGATAAAGAAATAAAATATTAGGATATTTGGGTATATATATCTTATATCATGTATTGGGTTTGATAATGCTATAATTATTAAATTCAGTATATTAGGAAGAATAATAAGTAAAGTTTTATATTTCCATTTTACTTTTAATATGATTGCAATTATTATCGTTAAATAGAAATATAATGCTGCGCTATATAGTAATATCTTTGTAATATCATTTTCTAATGTACGCTGGATTGTAGTATTTATACTTTGATAGTATTTTTCATCCTTATGATAAGGTTGTATATTTTCAATATTATTTGTGCTATTTATATCAGTCGTTATTATCAATCCTATTCTTTTCTTTGTGAAGGTTGGATTCCATATAAAAGATGTTGTTTTTAGTGCAAAATCCATTGACGATAGAGGATATTTGAGACTATATTTTATACATAAATTTAATAATACTTTTTTTTGCCTTTTATATTCTTTATGATTTATTATTCCATATGTGTTATCTGTATAGGAATCACTGTAGTTCTTTAATAAGGCTTTTTTATTGGCTACTTTAGTTATTTTTTGCAAATCTTTTTTTGATATTTTCTTATTCTTTATATAGTAAGTTAAATACTGCATTACTTTTGGTTCTATAGCGTCTTTTTCATTGCTCTTAACATTATATAAAATATTTAATGATGATATTGACAATATACTTAAGATTGTAATTAACGGCAACAAAATAAAATGCTTCCTTACGTTTTTATATAACAATAAACTAAATAATACCATTAAAATAATCGCTATGTATAGTCCGTTGTACCTTATTTTTCCTAAAAAAGCTAACGTGATAGCAAATAGAATAATAAAATTTCTATTAGTATTATAATTTTTATCTATCAATATTTTTATTAGTAATGAAACTAATAATATAAAGTAGCTATATAAAATATCTTTCCATAGAGTAATTGCGTACAAAAAGTTTATTGGATTTAAGACAATTAATATTGTAGCAACAATTTGTATTATTATTGTTTTTTTACTATCTTCTTTTCTTGTATAGTGACATGCTCCTGTCCATATTAATGAAAACGTTATTATTTGAAATAATCCTATTATACTTGGATTATTCCAAAACTTTAATAAGATCATTTCAATAAAAGTATGAAAAAATGGATGCCAATTATCAAAGCTACAATTTTTTATTTGAGTTAATTGGTTATAAGAATCATATGATAATATTCCTGGACTGAATATATATAAAAATGATGATAGTATCAAAAAACAAATAGTAAATATGATAATATCATTTTTATATTTATTTAAAACAACGTTAATTTTTATATGAATACACCCCTTTGATGCCTTTTTTGTAATCATTAATACCCCTACATATATTTCTAATTTTACGATACTTATCTTTTTCAAAGAGAATTATATTCATTATTTGCCCTCTTAGACCTCTCTTTAAGAATTGGCAATAGTCTGGAAAGTTGTCTCTGTATAAGTCACAAATATAGTATATATTTCTTGCCATATAATATCGTCTAATATAATTATGGTTACTACATACAAAATCTCTTCCTAAAAAATGCTTTATGCATATATCTCCTAAGTGATGTTTTAACTCAGCATAGTTTAATCTAACTACCTTATATCCATTTATATTTAAATTCATACAATAATCAAAATCAATGCAGTCAATGAATAACCAGTCCTTATAGCCACCAACTTTTTTATATGCCTCTAGATTTATGATGTTGCCAGATGTCATCACCTCTATTGGATAATCTATATCCTCTTTTGGCTTGCTTGGGTTGGTTGCAATAACATGCCAAGGACATACTAGTCCTATTTTTTCATCTTTATTTCTTTGAATATATTTTGTTAATTTGGCTAGTTCTCCTTTTTCAAACTGACTATCTTGGTCCATTGTTAGTAACCATTTATATCCTTCTTTAATTGCTTCCTTTGCTGCTTTATTTAAAGCGCAAGATACACCTTTATTCTCATTAAATTGAATATATTTTATTTTTTGGCTTAGAGGTAATTTTTCTTTATTGCTTTTATTTGGGGTATTATCTATTACATATAGACGCTCAATCTCATCTAAATAAGATTCAATATTTTTTTTTAAATTTTCCTCTGGATTATATAGTACAACTACCCCTGATATTTTAGTCATTTTTGTCACCTCTAATTAATGCTTTTACTTGTTTTGGAATTTTAAATTTTGATATTAGTTTCCATTTTAACGTTTCAAATACCCATGAATAATCTGCATTATTGACGATTATAATATAGCTTCCGTTACTATGAATTTGATCTTTTATTTCATCATACAAAATTTTTTGTGATTTTGGTATTATTTTCTGATATATTTTGTCATAATCTTTTGCCATTTCATTGACACTTTTGATTTTATACTTGTTTATACTATTAACCTTTTCACTATACTCTGATGGGTTGTTTTTTATTTCATATATTTTGTCTATTAATTTTTTATTTGGATTATTGGAATTTAAATCAACAGTCCATCCTAAATTATCTTTTTCTACTCTTTCTTTTAGGGCGCCTAAATTGCTAACTAATACTGGAATTCCACAAGATATTGATTCTGTTAATGTATATGAATAAGTTTCTGGACATATTGATATCAAGCAAACTAAGTCTATATCATTATCTTGTAATAATTTAGGTAAATTTTCTCTCTTATATTTACCATAAATTTTGATTCTTTTTTTGTATGATTTTGGAATAATTCTATCAAATATTCCAAATAAATGAATGCTTACTCCTCTGTGCTTTCTTTTTATTAGTTCATATAATATGTCGCTACCTTTAATTATTCCAATTGCACCTAGAAACGCAACATTTAATGTCTGTTTATTTGTTATATCCTTTTGGGACATATCTTTCTTTAAGTCAATACCATGTTCAATTATTTTGATATCTAAGTCTTTATACGTCTGTAAGATTTCCTTCTTGCATGCCTCACTTGGTGCTATTATCTTATTACATACTTTAAATAAATTTCTCCACTCTTCACGCCATTCTGAAATCATGTTTCCTTTTATGTTTGCTACTTTTAATAAACAGCTATTACATTTTTCTTCTGTTGGATTTCCACAGTAATTTTTATTATCATACATTTTGTTTATTAATGGGCATACTGAGTAAAAATCGTGAATTGAAATAATACTATATAGTTTTTTTTCTTTTATTATGTCACAGATATCAAAGAAATGATCTTTCATATGATGAATATGAATAGCATCTATAGCAAATTTCTCTACTATTGATTCTACCATATCTTTGTATTTCTTATTATAAAAATTATATTTTCGACTATCAAAAATTCCTGGATAAATAGTCGTACTTTCAGAATTTGTCCAATAAGATATTAAGTAATACATATTATTAATTGGTGCTAATACATGAAAATTGTATTTATCACGTAACTTGTTAATTATATCATATATATGTAATGTAGTTCCTCCTACATGATTTTCTACATCGTGCCAATCATGTACTAATATTAAAATGTTTTTTTTGTCTTTATATTTTTTTGATAAAGCAAGCGCAATATTATTTCCTATATACTTTATTGGTAGTTCTGCACACCAACTCGATAATTTTTGATAATATTCTGGATATCTTGCTTCTAATTTTTTACCATTCATTTCCATCAATGCTAATTTACTTTCTGAAAAAGATTGAGATTCTTTATGGTAAATATAGACATTATCACAAAGAACATTTCTATATCCTATGTCTAAGCATCTGAAGCAAAAATCATTTTCTTCACCATATCCTTTTCCAAATGTTTCTTCATCAAAATATCCTATTTTATTTATTACTTCTCTCTTAATATATAAGCAAAATCCATGACCGGTTGGTAAATCTGGATAATCCAAAAACGAACATTCTTCTACAATTCTTCCCATTTCATCAATACTAATATCTTTTGGAAGTTCATTTTTTTTAAAAGGGATAGGTACACTAGCCATAGTTGCATTATTAGATAATGGCGTCACAGTAGCAATCTTTTTATTGCTATAAGCACAAGTTTTTATCTTTTCAAGCCAATTTTTTGTAACTATGGTATCTGAATTCAATAATAATACATCGTTTTCATTTGACTGTTTCATCCCAATGTTTACGGTTCCAACAAAACCTTTATTTACTGAATTTTCTAATATTATGAAGTCTTTATGATTTTCCCTGTACGTATTTAATAATTCATCTATTCTTTTGTCGGGGCTTTTATCATTTATAAGAATTATTCGATTTTCTTTTAAATCAGTATATTTTAGCAAAGATTCGACTAGTTCCTTGACACATTCATAAGCATTATATATTGGTACAATTATATCACAACATCTCATATTATACCTCCTCTGCAAATCCTTTTGAGAGTTTCCTAAAAATTTTAAATCCAAGAAATATTAATAAGATATCACCTAATAAAATGATTAACAATGATCTTATTGGTGGCATTTCTTGATAATATAATATAGAACGATAGCTATTTATAATTATAGCCATTGGGTTTAAATCAGATATCCATTTATATTTTTGAGGAAATAAGTCTGCTGAGTATATGATTGGAGTAGCATAAAATAACATGTTCATGAAAAAATTAATTATGTATTCTGCATCTCTAATGTATACATCTATTGCACTTGTTATTAAAACCATTCCTAAAATCAATAAATATTGAGCAATTATTATTATAGGCATAAATAGGATATATGTACTGAATCCTATTCCTGAGAAAAGAAGAAATATACCTATTATAACACAGCTAATTAGAAAATTCACAAGTGCACTACTTACTACCGAAAGTGGCAATATTTCTCTTGGAAAATAAACTTTTTTTATAATACCACCATTTATCCAAACTGTTGATGTACCCTGCAATATAGCAGTAGTAAAAAATGTCCATGGAATAATTCCAATAATTAAAAACGTGACATAATGAGGTTGTGTATTCTTTAGTACCAGTGGAAATACAATTGCATATACTAGAACACTTAAAAGAGGATTTATAAAAGACCATATAACTCCTAAAAAAGATCCCTTATATTTTCCTCTTATTTCTTTTCTTATATTGCTTTTTAATAATTCTCTATATTGATATAATTCTCGCATCATAATGTACACCTTCTAACTACATATTCTCAAATATTCGCTTACTACTTTTTCTGTAGAACCATCCATTTCCACGATTCCATCTTTAATCCAAATTGCTCTATCACAAAGACTTTTTATTGAATCCAAGCTATGGGAAACAATTACTATTGTTCTACTACTTTGTTTCAATTCTTGGAGTTTTTTAAAACATTTTTCTTGAAAATGTTGATCTCCTACTGCTAGGATTTCATCAATTAATAATATCTCAGCATCTACATTTATCGCTATCGAAAAAGCTAGGCGCATATATTGACCAGATGAATAAGTTCTCACTGGATTGTCAATAAACTCTTGCAATTCAGAAAACTCTAAAATTTCATTGAATCTCGCATCTATTTCACGTGCTGATAATCCAAAAATGGATGCATTAAAGTAAATATTCTCTCTTCCAGTAAAATCCGGATGGAAACCGGCACCTAATTCTAAAAGAGATGTAATTTTCCCATTAGTGGTAATTTTTCCACTTGTAGGAAATATGATTTTAGTCATTAATTTTAATAAAGTTGATTTACCACTACCATTTGTTCCTATAAGAGCAACTGTTTCTCCTTTTTTTATTTTGATGTTTATGTCATTCAATACAACTCTTTCTTCTTGCTTAACTTTATTCCAAAAAACAATTTTTTCTTTTAAGGTTGAGGCTTTATCATAATATACTTTAAATTTTTTAGTGACGTGTTGAATTTCTATTGCATTTTGTTCTTTATTTTTCATACTCTTTCGTTTTCCTTTCTTTTAAAATTTGCTAGTAATTCTTATATGATATATCTAAGTCTACATTTCCATTTGTACCAGCAAATCTGCCAGTTGATGTATATTGCCATATTTGATGTATTCCTCTATAATCCGTAGAGTTTTTTACAGGATCGTTCGTACCATTGTAATGGGCAACCCAAACCTCATAGTCTTGTAGCTTATCCATCTCTAACTGATTATACAAATATGATTTACTTGCATAAAGCATTGGAATATAGCCAAATTGTTTGATTCTATCTAAAAATACTTGAGCAAGCCTTGTTCTTTCTTTCTTGGATAGTAAATCCGCTCTTCCATTAGGATACTCTGCACTGAATTCTGTGTCAAATACTACTGGATATTTTATTTGATTTGAATATCCACTAAAGTTCAAACTATTTATTATAAAATTTGCTTCTGCTGTTACTTCTGATTCATTAATAGCATTGGATAAGAAATAAACTCCAACTTTAATATTGTTTTTTAATGCATTTTTAATGTTTTCTTTCCAAAAAATATCTTCTAGTATTTTTCCAGATCCATATCCACTAGTTCCCATTCTAATAATCACAAAATCCAAGCCATCTCTCTTAGCAGATGCAAAGTCTATTTTTCCGTTCCACGATGAAACATCTATTCCAAAATAAACATTTCTATAAAATAGTACTTGAAATGCTGTTTCTGAAATCATTTCATTATCATCTGTCATAGTTTTTACTGATATCGTATGTTTTCCTTCAGAATAGTTGTTAATGTTTAAATTGCATTCAAATCCAGGAAAAAAGTTTTCTTCTGGAGTCCCATAATTCTTTATTGCTACTATTACATCATTTCTTGATAATCTTGTTATTTTATCTGAACTTTTTTTGTTGTCAACTTCAATAATTACTTTGGCATTAGGATAGTTCGACATTTGCCATCCAGATATTAGAAAGTTTGAATTAAAAATCCGTTTTATAGGAGATTCTATGTTTATAATCCCACCATATTTTTTTATAACTATATTTCGACTTTTTTTAGCGATTATTTCATTTGTTTTGGGATTTATAAGAGCTATCTCTAGATTATGTTGTCCGTCTCTTATTTTAGTCACGTCTATGCTTGTTTTAAATCCTGGTAATTCATTGTGACCATATTCTGTAATAGCTTTATTAACATCTTCTCTTTTACATTTTATAATTGGGGTCTTAGTGATTTGATTATCACTTAACAATATTTTAATATCGTATTCTATATCCTTCATATTACTCATAGCCCAACCTGTTATATCTATGCTTGTACCATTAATCATTAAACTATCTTCTGGTGACTCAATATTTATTATGCCAGAATATTTTTTGACATTTATAGATATTTTTTTAGTAATTATAATTTCTCCTGTTTTGTTATCCACTATTTCTACTTTTATAATATGGGGTCCATCTAAAATATTTTCCAAATTGACTGTACTTTTAAAGCCAGGAGAAGGGTTCTCTCCGTAGCCTGTAACCGCTTTATTGACATCATCTCTAGCTATTCTTTCAATTTCTTCGCTAATAATATTATTATCTATATATGTGTGTATAGAATAATTGTCACAAGTAGATATAATCCAACCTTCTAAATTAAGTTTTGTTTTTACTTTTAAATTATCTTTTGTTTCAATATTTAAAAGGCTTTTATATTTATGAAGAGTAAATTTCACTTGCTTTTGGGCTAATAGTTTATCATTACTTTTATCATAAGCTTCTATTTTTATGAAATGACTACCATCTTTATAATTTCTTAGGTCTATATTTTTTTCAAAACCAGGTGTTGGATTTTCTGCTGTTCCACCATAATCTTTTATGGCATCTAAAACATCATCTCTCTTTACTCTATTTGGAATATATTCATCATCATCTATTTTTACTTTTATATATTGATTTGTATTTGTGCTCATCATCCATCCTGCTATAGTTATAGTTTTTTCTTTTATATTGAAATTTTGAGGAGTTTCTAGGTTTAGAAGCGTTTTGTCTGTTTCTACTTTAATGTTTTTTATCTTAGACGATACTATTTCTTTCGTATTTTTATTTATTACTTCAACACTTATTGTGTGATTTGAATCTGATAAAGCACTACTATCATAATCAACGAAAAAACCTGGATTTGGATTAATAGTTGCTCCTCCACAATTTTTTATTGCTTTTAATACATCCGGGCGAGCTACTCTTGTTATTGAATCTTCTGATACTTTTTTACCATCTATTTTAACTTCCAGGATATTATTTATATCCGAGGTCATAATCCATCCAGAAATTCTTAAGTTTTTACCAACTGTTATATTATCTAGTGGTTCTTCTATATTTAAAACAGTGTTGCCCTTTTTTAAGGAAACAACATAGTTTTTACTTTCAATTATTTCTCCTGTATTATTATTAATCGTTTTTAGAGATATATTGTGAACTCCGTCCTTATAGTTACTCATGTCTGCTACTATATTAAAGCCAGGTGTTGGATTTTCATTCTCCGTTCCATACCCTTTTATAGCATTTATTACATCTGGTCTTTGAATGCGTGATAAATCAATATTAGCTACTGCAGCGTTGTCGATGTATACTGCTAGATTGTGTTCGATTAAATCCGTCATTTCCCATCCAGATATTTTTAGCATATTTCCTTCTATTTTTTCAGCTATATTTTCTATATTTACCAGTGATCTGTTTTTTTTGATTGTTATCATTCTTTGATCCTTTTTGATAACGCTATTTTTATCATTTACAACCTCTACAATTATGGGATAATTTCCATCTTTAATGTTCGTTATATCCATACTTATTTTAAATCCCGGTGTTGAATTCTTTTCTTTATATTTCTCTCCATCTAAAGCATTTATTACGTCTGGTCTTGTTTCATATTGTATATCATAAATCTCATAATCTCCAATATATGCTTTTATACTAGTATTTTCGTCTTTTGAAAATTTCCAACCACTAATTTTTAAATTATTCTTAATTATATCATTTTCAATAGGAAATTCTATATTTAAAAATGTTGTATCTTCAGAGTAGGTATTTATATAACACGAAAAAGAAAAAACAAAAAATAGTATAAGTAATGATTTCAATATTGTCTTTCTTTGCATTATATTACCTCCTTAATCTTCATTCCAATTATATCAACAATAAGATAAAAACTCAATATAATGTATCTTGGAACACCTATATATTTTCCTTTTTATTAAAAACTATTCTTACAACACTTTTAGTTTCTCATAATAATAAAGTTATCATTTCCACAATACATGTCTTCTATTTTAAATATTTCATAGAATTCTCTTGGCAAATGGTTTTTTATTTGAAAAAACATTTTATAGATTTCTACTATATTATTGGTATTATTTTCATATTTTCTCACACCATCTTGTAACAATTCATAAATTTCTTCTAAGTAATGGGTTACGCCTAAATATATTTGATTTAGCTTTTCTAAATCTTTGGTAGTTAAAGTTTTCTCATTAAATATTGGATTCCCTGTATCGTCAAAACATCTCAATTGTCCTTCTGGTGCTGTTAGAAAGGCCTCCAATATTAACGCATTTAAATATATATAATTATTAGCATTATTTTTGTCTTCTACCTTATCGTTTAAACAGCTTTCAACTTTGCAGCCAATTTTCAATGGCTTAACATCATCTGAAACTATAAAATATTTCCCACTTATTTTCTTGTCCAACATTTTAGATAAAAAATATTGTACTGTTCCCGAATATCCTAAGTCAATTATACAATAGTTCTTTTTCTGCAAATCTTTTAAGGTCTTATCAATGTATTTTCTATAATTGGTCATTTCTTTTTCTGATATTTTTAATATTTCTTGCTCTTTTTCTTCTACTAGCTTTGTTATCTTTTCTTTTTCTCTTGGTAGTTCAACATTTTCATCTTTTCCAGTATAATTATAGCCTAATCTATAAAAAAACAATTTTTTTAAAGTCCCACTGTATTTTATATCTAGCAACTTTATTATATCATCTTTTGTGCTAAAATTAGGAACTGTAATAGCTCTTCGTGAGGTTAAAAAATAGTGGCTTTTAATCATTTTACTTTTGGTTAATTTTGAATAAAATTTAAATAATTTTAATAGAAAATATCCTTCTCTGGATACAAATAGATATTCCTCATCAGTAGGATTATTGTTTATCCATGTTATAAATTTTAAAAAAATGTGTCCAAATATTGCATAACCAAAATCCTCTAAGCTGTAAATATTAAAGTTATTTAAATCGTTTATAAATGGTGAATTAAATAGTAGTTTGTTTATAATTAGCCCATAAGTTACGGACTCTCCGTAATTATTAATTATTAAATTATTAGCAAATGATTTATATGTTGATATTATAAGTGAATCTATTTTCTTGATTATTGGCATTTTTCCGTCAGAGTGTCTATTATCTCCAATATGAATCATTGTTTTATAATCATAGTCATTCAATACAATATCAAATAATTTGCCATCATCTTTTCTAGCATTGTATTCGTTTGATACATATAATTTATCATATAAATTTTTATAACCACATTTTATTAAAATTTTTTCTATAACAGTTCTTGGTAAATACATATCTGAAACAAGTATTATCTTTTTATATTTCTTAAGTTTTTTGATACTTGATAGCATCTTCTCTCTTGGATAACACAAAGATAATTCAAGGTCTATTTCATATTTTAGATACTTCATTTTTTGTTTAGATGATAGCTTTAATAGTTTTTGTAATTCATCATATATTTGATATATATTTACATCACAATTATATACATTTCTGGCATTCAGCTCAGCTTGTTTTCGATACTTCTTGTAATCTTTTACGTTTGTCAATTCCTCTAATTTATAAAATATATCGTCTGGATTATATATTTTTCTGCAAATGAGTGTATCAAATATGTCGTATGATAGCGTATCGTATTTATCTACTATTCTTTCATATTCTTTTTCGTTTAAGTATTTAAAATGAGCTTTATCTTGATATGTATACTTTCTTTCTTCATATTGAACTGATTGATTATATACAAGATCTATTACCTTATGAAAAAAAACATTGGAGAAACTCTCATTATTCATAATACTTATATACTTTCTACTTACTTTGGATAAGTTAATTATAAAATTGCTTGCTTCATATGTTTTGTATGAGGAATTGTATAACAATAGAATCTTATCTGGAATGTCAATCGTTTTTTCATACTCTCGTTGAGCGAATGTAGGTTGGTCTTCTTTATATTTTACAGAAAAAGATATTTTGGTTTTTTCATAAGTGTTAAGTAATTGTACACTATTATTTATTATGTATTTATCATATTCATCAAATGTTGATTCATCAATTCTTACATAATACTTATAATTGTCATAGTTTATTTTTTGATTAATCATTAATTTGTTAAGATATAAAATTTTTTTGAATTTTTCTAGTTTTAAATCATTATTATTAATATTAATGTTTAAGTCAAAATTTATATTTATTTCATCTAATAAATCATATATTTTTCTTAGATTTGGTTTGTCATTGGAAATATATAAATCAATTATTATTTTTTTCTCTAGATAATTTATATTTTGTGTATTCTCTTTTGTATCAGAAATAGCATAGCCACAAAAACTCTTTTCTTCTTTCAAAAAGATTTTTGATAATCTATTAGAAAAAATCACCTTTTTTCTAATTTCCCTTTTTACTAATTTTGATGGTATAGATTTATATAATCCTATTGCCACCTTTTTTATTAATCTGTTCATATATATTCCTTTCTATTTTTCTTTTGCTGATTATTATCGTACTATTAAATATCTAATATATAGTATGCCCCTATATAAATAATCTGTTGCATATAATAGGAGTTTTTGCATTTTATTAGCTTTTTTATACTTTTTTATATAGTATCGCTGGCTTTCTTTTAAAATTCTTTGCTTTTCTATTCTTTTTAT
>AUXO012181819.1_pt1 | contig 19501 bp, 11 predicted proteins | sample 768731 | NCBI WGS metagenome assembly AUXO01 (sample SAMN02715735, study PRJNA202380) | gut metagenome | biome: sheep rumen | host: Ovis aries | place: New Zealand: Palmerston North
TAGATGCATTAAAAGATTATTGGAAAGAAGACTTTGAAGGATTATTTGATAATCTTGATGAATTAATTAATGAATGTAATAAATTCTATTCTCCTGAGCAAGTTAAGGAGTATGGGATTGTTAGATTTGGGATAAAATTAGTTTAAATGAAGTCGCTGACTATCTAATAACTAATCTTTTTTGTACACTGATTACAAAGGAGATTTTTTATATATGGTTTATTCAAAAGAACAAAAGCTGAAGATAATAAAAGAATATCTAGATGGACAATTTGTTTATCCGCCTAATATCACTACTCTGCAAAAGAAAAATATCAGAACAAAAATGTAAAAACAAGGCATCGTTTTGGTGCTTTTAATTTACAAATATCTATTTACATCTCAAACGGAAGAGTTTTTTGTTTGACAGAGTGTATGTGCTTTTAATAAAATTAAATTGCAATCTGATTTTACATAGGAGGTTTCTGATGAACAAAAAAGAATATTCTTCAGCTATTAAAAAGACTCCTTTTGAATATCTCCACTCAAAGCAAATTGCTCAATTAATGAAGAGTGGATTAATATATGATGAATTATTCAAAAAGTGTGTTGCTGATGGTGAATTACCAATTGTTTCAGACCAACGTAGAAAAGAAGTATTTAATGTTGTCTATGATAGATTAAATTCTCTAGACAATTTTTTATTAAACGAATTTATTAATAGCAGTATTTCAACAAGTAAATTCATTCTTGCTTATACCATTGCAGATACTGACCCATTATTTATGGAATTTTTACTTGTCCAATATAGAGAAGCTTTGTTTGGGAAGAAATATATTTCTATTTCTGATTTTGATGATTTCTTTTCTCTAGAAAAAGAAAAGATTCCAGTTGTAGCATCTTGGGGCAAAGCAACATTAACTCAACTTTCTGGTGGATATAGAAACATCCTTGTTGAATCTGGTTTAGGAAAAAGAATAAAGAAAAATATATACGTTGATAAACCAATAATTAATCCAGCTGTAGTAAAGCACATTTCTGATAGAGGCGGCAAAGCATTCTTGCAAGCTGTTCTGGGGGTGAAATAATGGAAAACGAAAGATCATTAACTACTAGGTTTGTGGAAATTGAGAAACAATTAGCAGATGCCAGAATCTTATTAGAAAAAGGCAAAGCTAACGAATTGCCATTCTTCATCTTCGATTACGATCCAAAAGATGAATTAAAAGTTAGGGATGAAGTTGAAAAACTCAAAAAAAACAATCCAAATATTCAGGAAATAGATTTGTTCAATGTGGTGGTGGAACTTCTTATCCAGGAAGGCTATCTAGATACTGTAAAGGAATACGAGAAGCAATATGATAATGAAATACTTCTCAATCAGCTATTCAAACCATTCTTAGCGTTAGAAGAAGACAATAATCCGGTTATGCAATACATGAAAGATAACGTTATTGACGATGGAAATCACATCGTTCTCATTACAGGTGTGGGCAAAGCTTATCCAATAATTAGAAGCCATACGATATTGAATAAATTGCAACCTATCATTAAAAGAAATCCAGTTGTGATGATGTATCCAGGACGTTATGACTTAAGTCATTCAATGTGCTTAAGATTATTTGATAGATTAGCAGATGACAATTACTATAGAGCATTCCCGCTCGAAGAAAGGATTGGTAAGTAGAATATGGAAATCAAGAAACTGTTCAAGAAAGATATTAAAAGAGATATTCAAGGTGTTGTTACTATTGGCAACGAAGAAGAATCTCGTAAAAAACAAGAACTGGAGGAATATGTTTGCACTAATGAAGTAGTGAAAAACTTCAGAAGTTTCTTTTCTGCTTATCGTAAATCAGTAGCGCAACCAACAGAAAATATTGGCGTTTGGATTACTGGTTTCTTTGGTTCTGGTAAATCTCACTTCTTAAAAATATTAGGTTATTTATTATCTAATGAAGAAGTCGCAGGTAAACACGCGATTGAATATTTCGATGACAAAATCCAAGACGCGACTATAAAAGCAGATATGGAATTATCCGCCAAACAAAATAATATGGTTGTGCTATTTAATATTGATGCAAAAGCATCTGTTAATGCAAAAAATAAAAATGCCTCAATTATGGAGACCATGTTGGGTGCTTTTAATGAAAAATTAGGATATTTTGGCTCTCTTCCATGGTTAGCAGAATTTGAAAGAAATTTAGATAACGATGGTTTATATGAATCTTTTAAGACTAAATTTAAAGAAAGAACAAACAAAGACTGGACTGATGCCAGAAGAATCGCTCTTTTGCACACAGACCAAATCGCTAATATCCTTTCCGAATTAAAAGGAATCACAAAAGAATCAGCTTTGACATATATCAAAGATGCCCAAAATAATTTCTCTCTTTCAATTGAAGAATTCTCAAGAATTGTTAGTGAATATATTAATAAAACAGGTAGACGTGTTGTCTTCTTAATTGATGAAGTTGGTCAATTTATCGGTTCACGTGGTGAATTAATGCTTGGTTTACAAACTGTAGAAGAAGAACTTGGCAAAGCTTGTAAGGGTAAAGCATGGATTGCTGTTACATCTCAACAAGAAATCAAAGATTTAGTTGACGGCGCTAATAGAAATGCACAAATGGATTTCTCTAAAATTCAAGGCCGCTTTGCCACTAGATTAATGATGTCATCCAGCAACGCTGATGAAGTTATTAAAAAGAGATTATTAGATAAAACTGATGATGCTAGAAATTATTTAGGGACATTATTTCAACAAAACAAAGATAGATTAAATAATCTTCTTATGTTCCCTCAAAAGCCAAAATGGACTGGCTATCAAGATGAAGCACAATTTGTTGATTGTTACCCGTTTGTTAACTATCAATTTGAATTGTTACAAATGACATTCACCGCTATTAGAGAAAGTGGTATGTCAGAAGGAAAACATATCTCTTCTGGTGAAAGAAGCTTGATGAATGCCTTCCAAAAGAGCGCCATTTTAAGAGCAGAAAAAGAAGTTGGCTTATTAATCCCATTTAATGCTTTTTATGAAACCATTGAAGAATTCATGGACCACGATATTAAGCAAATTTTTGCTCGTGCTTCAAAGAGATTAGAAAATCCATTTGATTTAGAAGTTTTGAAAGTATTATTCATGCTTAAAAACGTTAAGGAAATGGAACCAACTCTTGAAAGAATAGCAACTTTAATGGTTTCTGACATTCATGAAGATAAAAAAGTTCTTAAAGATAGAATTAAGGAATCTTTAGATAGATTAGTTGACGAGACATTAGCACAACGTAACGGTGATAGATATGAGTTCTTAACGAGCAAAGAACAAGATGTTAATAGAGACATCAAAAAAGCAACTTATTCAACAGCCGAAGTTCTCACACAAGTAAGAAACATTATTTTTGATAACGTTGCTGCTATTGGAAATAAATTCAACTTTGGAAAATATCAATTTGGTTTGAATAGGTTTATTGATAACAATATTCAAGGAAGTGAATCTCCTGATAACTTATCAATTAAAATATTTACTCCATGGGCTAAAAATGATGTCACAGATATGGCGGTTGCCTCTATGTCATCTGATGCCTTAGTTATTGATTTAACAAATGGTCAATACTTGGAGGAATTAATCCAAGCCAATAGAATCCAAACATATGACAGAAATAATGCTTCTGGTGCAGATTCAACAATGATTGATATTCTTGCCAAAAAGAGAGCAGAAGCTGATGAAGCTGTTAAACGTGCTGAAAAGAATATTATTTCTTGTTTAAAGGAATGTCCAATTTATCAAAATGGTAGTTTATTAACATTTAGTTCCAACGATCCTAAAAAGAGAATTACTGAAGGATTAGAAAAGGTTGTTAATAGTAAATTCAACAAGATTGGTTATATCAAGGTGTTCGCAACTAAAAACGATGATATTTCCGCAGCATTAAGAGAAGCTCCTTTAGGAATGGGGATTGATGCATTTGATCCAGGAGCAGATGCTAATGCTTTAGCTTCCAAAGAAATTTATAACTATGTTAAAGATGAAAAGAATTGGGGTAGAAGAGTAACTATATCCACTCTTATAACCAAATTTGGCAAAGCGCCTTATGGTTTTAGATCTATTGACGTTAGATTTGTTGTTGCATTCCTTTTGGTTAACAATAAATTAAAAATCAAAGTTGCAGACCAACTTCAAGCCATTAATAGTCAAAATTTTGTCTGGGAATTCTCTAGAGGAAGCCAAGACGAAAGAATGGTGGTGGAGATTCAAACAGAAATTGATCCACAAAAACTCAATAAAGTTAAACGCATCATGAAAGACGCGTTTGATTTAACCATTGAACTTAAGGAAGTTGAGTTACGTGACCAGTCATTAGATTTCTTTAAGGGCAAATTGGAATCGTTAAGACAAATAAACTATAGAAATAGTGGAATGTATCCTGGAAAAGAATTAGTTGATAGAATGCTTTCAATTTTCTCTACAATTACATCATCCAGCGATTCAGAAACCGTGTTTGATAAGATTATCGCTAAAGAAAACGATTTGATTGAATGTGGTGACAAGTTGGATATGGTTATCAATTTCCATAGCGAAAATGGTTCTCAACTAAAGACTTGGACAGTTGCACAGACAATTTGCAAATATTATGAAGACAACATCTTGTTTGTTCCTGAATTAGGAGAATTATCAGAACTCATTACAGAGATTGGCAACATTCTTAAAATGGAAGAGCCATTTAACATGATGCCAAAACTTGCCCAATTGGTAGCACAATCTAATGAAAAACAAAATGGTTTATTAAGAGTTAATGCTGATGCCGCCAAAAAAGATATTAATAAGTCTTTAGACGCTATTACTAGAGAATATAACGAAGCTTCTAATAAAACTTTCCAAAAAGTAACAACCAAAGAAAACGTTGATGAGTTGTTTGAAAAAGAAAAAGATGTGTTTGAAAAATTGTTAGAAACATTGGATTCTTTTGAAAGAATTTCGTCTGCAAAGAGCAGAGCTAAGTTAGAGATTGATGCTTTTAGATCCGCTTTGACAAAAATTATTAAAGAAGACGGCGAAGGACAAAACGAACCAGAAGTAAGAAGAACTAGTGTTCGCGCTTCAAATTTGATTCCTGTTGCTAATAGAAAAATTAAAAACCAAGAAGATGTTAGACGTCTTTTAGATAACATCAAAAATACATTAGAAGGATTGTTAAATAATAACGATGAAATCGACATCGACTAGGAGGAAAGAGTATGAACAAAAAAGCTCTACTTGATTACGCATTGTTTGCTAGAAAAGAACTTGAAACGCAAATTGCTTTAGGTCTCAATAAATTAGGCATTTATAAGGATAAAATCTTAAAGGCCAACGTTGTTGGTGATTATACAATTATCGAAGGCAACCAAGATTCATTGCCAAAACGTGTTTATAGTTTAAGAAAAACTATGATTAGCGAATATTTTGAAGGTGGCAGTTCTTTTGATACTGTTGTTGAGGAATTTGCTTATACGTGGTTTAACAGAATTGTTGCTATTAGATTTATGGAAATTCATGATTATTTCTCACATGGTTTCCGTGTTTTAACCAGTAGAGATGGTTCATACGAGCCAGAGATTTTGAATAATCTTCCTTATGTTGCTAGCGAGTTAAATCTCAAAGAGGATATTGTCCGTTCTTTAAAAGAGCAAAATAAAACTGAAGACTTATATAGATATGTATTGGTTAAACAGTGTGAAGCCTTAAGCAAAGTTATTCCTGATATCTTTGATGTAAGAGAAACATATTTGGAACTCCTTTTGCCAAACAATCTCTTATCACAAGAATCCGTAATTAGGAAAATTGAATCAATCCCAGAAGAAGACTTCATGAATGATGTTGAAGTAGTGGGATGGTTATATCAATTTTATAACTCTGTTAAAAAAGATGAGGTTTTTGCTTCTAAAGAAACAATTACAAAAGATACTTTACCAGCTGTAACTCAACTATTTACACCTGACTGGATTGTTAGATATATGGCTGATAATTCTGTTGGCAGATTATGGCTTGAATCATACCCAAATTCGTCGTTGAAACAATCACTAAAGTATTATGTTGATGATGCAAAGCAAGACGAAGAAACACAAAAGAAATTAGATGAAATTAAATATAAAAACGTTAATCCAGAAGAAATTAAAATAATCGAACCATGCTGTGGAAGCGGCCATATCTTGGTTTACGTCTTTGATTTGCTTTTAAACATGTATCTAGAGCAAGGATATAACAAACGCGATATCCCTGGATTAATCTTGAAAAACAATTTGTATGGTTTAGACGTAGATAAGAGAGCGGCTCAATTAGCTAAATTCTCTTTAATTATGAAAGCAAGATCTATTGATAATAGATTCTTTAACGAAGATAGATTTGTTAATCCAAAGGTCTATGAAATAAAAGACAGTCAGCTATTACTTAATTTTGAACATGATTACAAGGATTCGATGGAAGCACTTCATTTCAGTAAAGAGTCCATCCAATTGGCAGAATATTTAGTTGATACATTTAAGTATGGAAAAGTCATTGGTTCGTTATTAAAAGTAGCTCCTAAAGATTATTCAAAATTGGTTGAAGATATGAAACGCTGTAGAGAAGTTGAATCTCCAGGTATTTTCCATGGCGATTTCTATGACAGAGGCATCAAGAGATTAAGACAACTTGTTAGGGTAGCTAGTGTTTTAGCTCGTAAATATGATGTAATGATAACAAATCCACCTTACATTGGGATTTCAACACTTGAAGAACCAGCGAAGAATTATGCAGTTAAATATTATCCAGATAGTAAAACAGACATGTTTGCTATGTTTATGGAAACAGATTTTGTGAGAAAAAACGGCTTCCTTTCGATGATTAACATGCATAGCTGGATGTTCTTATCGAGTTATGAAAAGTTGAGAAAGAAAATTATCCAACAAAAATGCATTGTGAATATGATCCATTTAGGCGCTCATGCGTTTGAGACAATCGGTGGCGAAGTGGTACAAACAACATCATTCGTTATAAGAAATTGTTTTATTCCATCCAATGGAGTCTATTTCAGATTAGTTGACGAAAAAGACAAAGAAGCCGCATTTTTAGCGGGGGGGGGATAGAGATGAATAGTACTACATTTAATTCTCTTCCAAATAACATACTCGCATATTGGCTGAGTAAGAATACAATCGAAAACTTTATTAAATTTAGTCCGCTATCTGAGTATGCGGATGCAAGAAATGGATTTACTACAGGGAGCAACGATTTGTTTCTACGACAATGGTTTGAAGTGGAAAATAAAAGCATCTGTTATGATGCAACAGATTTGATTTATGCACTTTACAGCGGGAAAAAGTGGTTTCCATATAATAAAGGTGGAGAATGCAAGAAATGGTATGGCAATCAAGACTATGTTATTGATTGGGAAAAAGACGGCGAAAGAATAAAAAAATATGGACATCTTGTCCCAAGAAGTTTGACATATATGTTTTTTGAATCGGTGTCATGGTCAAAAATAGCTTCTGGAAATATCTCGTTTAGATATTTTCCAAAAGGATTCATGTTTGATGTTGCGGGATTAAGTTTGTTTGTTAAAGAAGAAGCAGAACTGACAAAAGAATCTATGATTGCTTTTTTGAATTCTAAAGTTTGCCAGCATTATCTTAAAGCAATTTCCCCAACCTTAAATTTTGAAGTTGGGCAAGTAACTAATTTGCCAATAGGAGTCACTCACGATTTAGAATTAGAGGAATTGGTTTCAAAAAATTTGAAAACTTGTAAAGAAGATTGGGATTTTTATGAAACTTCATGGAATTTTAAAAAGCATCCATTGATATAGGAGGCATAGCATGAATAATAGATATATTTTTAATAGCAAAAACTATATTAGGATACCTGGATGTCCGTTTGCATATTGGGTGAGCGAGTCTTTTATAAAGCCGTTTGATGTGGGAAAAACACTAGGAGATGTTGCGTCTGTTCCAAAAGGGCTTTCCACAGGAGACGTAGATCGTTTTATGAGATTTTGGTATGAAATAGATTTTTCTAGTATAGGGTTTGAGTGTGTTTCATGCTTGGACTCCAAAGAAACAAAGCTTAAATGGTTTCCTTATGCGAAAGGTGGACAATTTAGAAGATGGAACGGCAACTTGTATCATGTTGTTAATTGGCAAAACGATGGTGAGGAAGTAAAAAATTTCGTTGATTCAAAAGGAAAACAAAGATCCAGACCACAAAATACACAATTTTATTTCAAAGAGTGTGCCACCTATTCTGCAATAACAAGCAATAAATACGCTGTAAGATACTTAAATAATTCAATTTTCGGTGGTGGAGGCGACTCAATTCATTATTCTGGAAAAATATTCGAAATTATGGGTTTTTTGAATTCTGTTGTGGCTCAAAAATATTTAAACGTAATTTCCCCAACCTTAAATTTTGAAGTTGACCACATTAAGCGTTTGCCAGTTATTGAAACTTCAAACAACAAAATTGATGAATTAGTAAAAATGAATATTGAGGAATCAAAGGAAGATTGGGATTCTTTCGAAGAATCATGGAATTTCAAAAAACATCCACTGGTGTAGGAGGTAGTTATGGGAATTTTATTAGCTGACAAATATGCACAATGGGAAAAAGAATGTGAAGAGCGTTTTAAATCGCTTAAGAATAACGAAGAAGAACTAAATAAAATCTTTATTGATATTTATGGTCTTGGTAATGAATTAACTCCTGAAGTAGATGATTCTAGTGTAAGCGTTAGAAAGGCAAATCTTGGAAGAGAAATACGCTCGTTAATTTCTTATTTTATTGGTTGTTTGATGGGCCGTTATTCACTAGAACAAGAAGGACTTGTTTATGCTGGCGGTGAGTTTGATCCATCCAAATATGGTGATTATGTTGATGAAGATGGCATTCTACCAATCTATCCATTTATTGGTATTAACGATGGATTAACGCAATCGATCTGTAAATTAGTTAAGAGAGTTTATGGTGATACATATTATCGCGAAAACCTTGATTTTATTGCCGATGCATTAGGAAGGAAGGCCGATGAAGGGGCAGAAGAAGCAATTAATAGATATTTAAATGATGATTTCTACAAAGACCACTTAAAGATATACCAAAACAGACCGATATATTGGATGTTTAGTAGTGGAAAACAAGGTGCTTTTAAGTGCTTAGTTTATTTGCATCGATACAACAAAAACACACTTGCTAAGATTAATGCTAAATACTTCTTACCAAGAACCGCTATGTTTAAGACAGAAAAAGAAAGATTGACCGACCAACTTTCTAGAGTGGATATAGCACAAAAGAAGAAAATTGAAAATAGAATTAAACAAATCGAAGCTTCTGAAGAAGAACTCCAAATTTATGGTCAAGTTTTGGATCATATGGCTAACCAATATATCGATATAGATTTAGATGATGGTGTTAAGGTTAACTATGTTAAATTCCAAGGAATATCAATCCAAGTCAATGGCGCAACCATCAAAAAAGACTTACTTGTTCCATTTGGGTTAGAAAAGAAGAAATAGGAGGGTTCTATGAACGACAGTAGTTATCAAGAAGCTAAATTGCAACTTATAAAGATGTTTAATAAGCCATCTGATTTTCGACATGTAATCTTTTGGTATGATGAAACACAAACATTTACTGAAGAAATAAAGAACGACTCATTTGATAATGCGAAAGTTATTATCTATGAAAACAACCCATTCTCAATTAAAACTTTGCTGGAATTGGAAGATAAAACATCTAATTATCTTATATATTTCCCATGCAAGAGACCATCTGATGTTGAGAATTGGCTGTTAGATACCCTTTTGTATAGCGAAGAATATTATGCAGATGTTGTCGCTTTAACAATGAGAAACCTTGGATTAGAAACTTCTAAGCTAAGAGAAATTATCCAAAGACACCTTAATTTCTTTGAAAATAAACAAAGGGTTAATGATTTAACTAAGAAATATCCAGTTAATGATTCTATTAATCCAACTGAGTTGGAACTCAATATGATGGCATCTTTAGTTAAAGCAGAATACCCAAAAATCGATTATATTCTTTTAGAAACAATATTTGATATTGAAAGCGGCAAAAAATATAAAGAACTAGAAAAGTTCAATTTTAAGAACGAATTTTGGACAATGGTATCGGAGCAATTCTTTTACAGCGGTGAAGAAAACATCGACACCTTAATTAGATCATTTTTAATGACGTCTGTTTCTCAAAACAAGAACTTCAAAGTTGATAGTCCATTATGGAACAAATTAATCATTAAAGATTCTCCAGAATCTGTCCTTTATTTTGTAAACGCAATTCTTAAAAAAGACAAAAGATATGATGAACTTCAAGAAGAATATTCTAAAAAGTTAAGAATTGAAGAACTTATAAAGACTAGAGGAATTGATACGCTTGGTCAAAGTGATGAGTTTAAAACTTTCGATAGACACATTATTAAAACAATAACGAGTGCTTTGGTTAGTGGATCTTATGATTTTGATTTCTATTTAAAAGTTATCGATAGCTATAGATTAACAACAGAATGGTATTCAGAGTTCGAAAATCAATATGATTTCTTGAAATACGCTATCTATTTGAAAAAGACGGCTGATATTAGTGTTGAACAAGGTTTAACGCCTTCTGAATATATTTCTAAATATTGTGAAAGCTATTACGAAGTTGATAGTAATTATAGACACGCTATTAATGCATATTCTAAAATCGCTGAACCAGATGACAATCAGATGGCGTTAGTAAGCGATATAGATAACACCTATGAAAATAAATTTTTATCTAAGATGGGTGGAACGTTCTCTAAGAGTTTAAAAACTATAGAGCCACATTACTCATTTGGCGCCGTTGAATTATCTAAATATTTCTTTAAGAACAGGATGAATCGATTAGCTAAGAAACAATTCGTTATTATTTCTGATGCTCTTAGATATGAAGCTGGTGCTGAATTAGTCAAGCAACTTAATCGCGTAGATAAGTTCAATGGATTAGCAAAACTTGAATACCAAGTTACAACCCTTCCATCAATCACAATGTTTGGCATGGCATCTTTACTACCAAACGAATCAATTACATATGAAAACAAACAGGTATTTGTCGATGGAAAGCCATCAAGTGGAACTGAGAATAGAGACAAGATTTTGAAAGCAAAATCGCATTCCTACGCTGCGATTCAATATGCTGTCATAATCAAAATGAACAAAGAAGAACTCCGTCGCTATATGGATGACAAATCACTTGTTTATATTTATCACGACACTATTGATAGCGCTGGCGAGAATGATGCTGATGTTTTTGAAGCATGCAATACTGCTATAAAAGAAATTATCGATTTGATTAGAAAACTGTACAACACATTACAAATCTCTAATTACTTAATCACAAGTGACCATGGATTTATCTATCGAAATAAAAAGATTGATGCTTCAAGTAAATATAATTCATTCGCTGGATTGGGATTAGATGATTATTCTCAAAGATATGCAGTTTTGGATAATGACCTAGATTTAACTGATACCAACACATTTGATATGGAATACTTGGGTGGATGTAAACAAAAGGTCCACACACCATATTCTTATGATCTTTTTAGAAAAGCTGGTGGTGGTATTCAATACATCCATGGTGGTGCTTCTTTGCAAGAATTAGTAACTCCAATAATTACTCTTTCCGAAATGAGAAGCAAAGCTTTAGATAAAGCTGTTGAGCCAGTCAAAGTAAGACTTAAAACAGCAACTCATAAGATTATGAATAAATCCTTCTCTCTCCAATTTGAGCAGATGGAAAAAGTAGACGGTAAGAAAACACCAGCTACATTAATGGTTTATTTTGTAGACGAAGAGCATAAAGAAATCAGCGAAAAGAAGATTCTTATTGCTAATAAGGTAACAGATAACCCAGTAGATAGAATCGTTGATATGAGATTCTTATTAAAGAATCAAACTTACGATAGAAACAAGAGATATTACCTTGTTATTGAAGATAACGATACCGGAGAAACGATTGAGGAAATTCAATTTATCATCGACATCGTTGGATTCAAGATGTTCTAGGAGGAAAAACAATTATGGATGATCTAGATAGAAAAGTTTATGAATCATTCGCTGGAAGAGTGGTTAAAAAAGGTGCGACCAAATTAATTAAAGGTGCATCAAATGTTCCAACTTATGTTTTGGAATACCTTTTAGGCACATATTGTTCTTCTGATGACGAAAGAGAAATTGATAAAGGCATCGAACAAGTAAAAAAGATTCTTGCTGAAAATTACGTTAGAAACGACGAGGTCAACTTAATTAAATCAAGAATCAGAGATAACGAAACATATAATGTTATCGATGTGGTTGATGCTAGATTTGATGAAAGACACAACGTTTATTATGGCAACCTCCATAATATGGGCATTAGTGATATTATTGACGACCAATACATCAAAGATAATGAAAGGTTATTGAGTGATGGTATTTGGTGCATCGTTCAACTTTCATATGAATATAACGACGATGACGGTGGAGCCTTTCATATTGATGACATAACTCCAATTCAAATGCCTGGATTTGATTTAAGTGAAATTATAGATGCAAGAAAAGATTTCACTAAAGAAGAGTGGATTGATTTAATTATTCGTAGCTGTGGCATGGAACCAGATTATTTTGATGACCGTGTAAAATGGCATCTCTTGGCCCGAATTGCTCCAATGATTGAATCGAATATGAATTTATGTGAATTAGGGCCTAGAAGTACCGGAAAATCGCATATTTATAAAGAATTGTCTCCAAACTCAATTCTTTTATCTGGTGGACAGACTACAGTTGCCAATCTTTTCTACAACATGGGAAGAAAAACAGTTGGTTTAGTTGGCATGTGGGACGTTGTTGCTTTTGATGAAGTTGCAGGTATTAATTTCAAAGATAAAGATGGCGTTCAAATCATGAAGGATTACATGAACAGTGGTTCGTTTGTTAGAGGCAAAGAATCCATCATTGCAAAAGCATCAATGGTTTTCGAAGGAAATATTAATCAAAGCGTTGAATCGTTATTAAAGACATCAACCTTATTTGAACCATTTCCAGAAGCTATGATTGATACAGCTTTCTTAGATAGAATGCATTTCTATTTACCTGGCTGGGAAGTTCCTAAACTAAGACCAGAATATTTCACGGATAATTGGGGATTTATCTCTGATTATTTTGCTGAATTCTTGAGAGAAATGAGAAAAAGAAGCGATGCAGATTGCTACCATAGATTCTTTAAATTAGGCAGATGTTTAAATCAAAGAGATACAATGGCAGTTAATAAGATGGTTTCCGCTATGTGTAAACTTCTTTATCCAGATGGAAATTATTCAAAAGAAGATATTGAAGAGATCCTTGTTTACGCATTAGAAGGTAGACGTAGAGTCAAAGAACAACTAAAGAAGCTTGGGGGAATGGAGTTCTATGACACCCAATTCTCTTATATTGATTTAGAATCAATGGAAGAGAAGTTTGTTTCTGTTAAAGAACAAGGTGGCGGCAAGTTAATTCCTGAAGGTAATTCTTCAGCTGGCACAATTTATACAACCTGTAGTAGCGCTACTACAATTGGAGTGGCTAGAATCGAATGTTCTTTAAACGAAAAAGGTAGTGGCAAATTTGAAGTTACTGGTTTAAGCAATTCTAAAGAAACAAAAGAATCGGTAAAAACCGCTCAAAATTATTTCAAAGCCAACGCTAAACATATAAGCCAGACAATTTCTTTAGAACAAAAAGATTATTTAATGCATGTTGAAGATTGTCATGGAATTGGTATTGATTCATCAATTAGTTTAGCTGTTTATATCTCATATATTAGTGCGGCTTTAGGAAGACCGTTGTCATCGCAAATGATGGTACTTGGCTCTATGACTATTGGTGGAACAATTAGTAAGGTAGAAAACCTAGCAGATGCGTTACAGGTTTGTTTTGATGCAGGAGCAAAGAAGATTCTTTTGCCAATGAGCAATGCTGCTGATATAGCTACTGTACCAAGCGAACTATTTGCAAAATTCCAAACAAGTTTTTATACATCTCCAGAGGATGCTGCTATTAAAGCATTAGGAATTGAATAAAATGCAAAAAAGAAAAACACAAGTTAAAAGATTAGGCGGCTTTATAATTGATGCAATTATATCAATGGTCTTTTTGTTGGTTTTTTCTCTAGAAATTAGCCACGTTATTGTGACTGATGTTTTAAGCCTTTCTATTGCTGTGGATGTAATAATTGTGCTGTTGCCAACGATTATTACCATTGTTTCGATTGTTTTATCCTTAACAAGAGAAAAAATATATGGCGTTACATTCAATGATTTTAATAGACTTCGAGGTTTTTGGTTTTATAGTTTTATCCATATGATTGGATGCTTAATTGTTATATTCTCTTTGTTTACGATTTGTTCTGCTTTTAATTTAACCGTCTCCATTTACCTTATAGACGCAATTGCTGTTTTCTATTCAGCATATTTTTCTATTCAAGAAATACCAGTTCTTATCGGAAACAAAACAAGGATAGGCAAAATATTAAAAAATAGATATAAAATGCGCGATACAAGCGATTTGCTTGGTAGACAGGAAACAGAAAGAATCTTAATACGAGTTATTGAAAATATAATTTTAACTGAAGGACTGAAAACTGCATATAAAACCTTATCGGATAAAAAAGATAAAAAATATAACGGAATCTTATTGAACAATTTACTAGACATTCAAAACCGCTATTTTTGGGATGCTAACGATGATATTGAGTTTATCAAATCAAACATTAATGGTATATATAGGGAAATCGATATATCCGTTGCGATAGAGAACGGTTTTAATAATCTAAAAGATTTGCTTAAATTTGATAAAGATTTTGATTATAAAAATATTGTTTCTGAAGAAGATGAAACATATCAATTAACTAGGTCGCTTTTTTCTTTATATCGAATCTGCGAATCTAATAAATTAGTTAATAAAGAAAATAAAAAATTAAAAGATATAGCAAATTGCATACTTTACCAGAGATATGCATCGGATAAAGATAAAACAAAGCCATACTCATTTATTGCTCTAATGGCAATCAGCACATTACCTGCAGGAGAAACTTGGTTTTTGAAATCATTAAGAGATGGTGATAGTTCTGCATTCTCGTTATTTTCAATAAATGAGCAACCTATTGGATTATTTTTAAGCATATTAATTGCTTATATTGTTAAAGTCTTTCCTGCAAATGCTGAAAAGTTGGAGACATTTGTCAACGAACCAATTTTGGGGCTAAATAACGATGGCAGAAGTTGGAAGCAACATGTTGAAATGAGCATTGAACGCGCGAAAGCTACTGAATTGATAAATAGTCTAACATCATTACTACAAATCTATAATTCAATCAAAAGTTCATATTTTGAGAACATTTTCATCAAGGAAAACGGCGTTATTCATGATTATTATGGATTTACCAAAGATTATATTTTTAATGCGTGGATAGAAATAGTTTTGTTTAGCTATTGTTTCCAATTAACAGCGGAAGAAGTTCAAAAAGAAATAGAATCTCTCACAGACAACGAAAAGGAAACACTTGCTTACTATTTGCCGAAAAGATGGATACATGATGGCAAATTAAAAAATGATAGCAAACTTGAGTTCTTATCATTATTCGGTGATGAGAGTTACAAAGTGGCGGAAACTTGGCATAATAATAAAATAATCAACGTCTTTGTAAATTTTCATAACAAATTCTTTAAGAAGAAGATTGATGAGAAAATACTTGAAACCAGTTCCGATTTATTATCAATTAAAGCAAGGCTCACTGATCCATTTAACAAAATACAAAAAGATGAATTGTTTGATAAGAACATTGATTTAAGTAATGAAAAACTATTTAGTTATTCTATAAGAATAGATGGATATGAGTTCACAAGCTTAGTTGATTCTTATGCTAGAAGCTTAGAAGATTCGATTTCATTTTCTATAAGAAAAATGATTTTGGATGCTTCTGGTGAAGAAAACGAAGCAGAAATAGATAATTATGAATTCAACGATAGCATTATTAAAAAAATAAAACAAATTAATCCATCATTTATGAGCGAGAACAATTATTTGGTTTATGATGAAGAACATAAAAAAGATTTTCAGCACTTACAAATCTTAAGAAGCAGCGTTCTTCCTTCAAATTTCTTTGGTAAAACTGGTTCGATATCTTTTAATATTCAGCTGGACGATGAAAAGACGATAGTGCGAAGATTAACAAGTGAAGAAATTGAAAAAGTAATTGAAAAAGAATACTCACCAGTAAATGGCTTATATAAATTTAGCGAATATGGTAACGATGAAACGAGAAGTATATTGGTGACAAAGGATGAACTAACATCTTATATCTCAAAAAAGATAATATTTGCTGTGCTTGTTTTTAAAGTAAAAGTTGTCTTGAAAGATGGAAAATATTTAATTGTTAAAAGAAACAAAGATAAAGATGAATAACGAAGAAAAGAAACGTTTCATTATTGATATACACCGTTTATATATGGAACAAAGGCCTTATGATGGTGATTTTCCTCTTGAAATTAAGAAAAAGAAAGAAGATTTCGTGTGGGAAATATTCAAAGATATATACTATTGCAGGCAGCCAAAAACACTTTATAAATATCGTGAATTCAACGAACGGAACATATCAAATTTAGAAAACGATATAGCGTGGTTTTCAAAACCTGTAGAATTCGGTGATACTGTTGATTTTACACTTAACACTGATATTGAAGCTGAACTTGAAGATTTTGAAAAACATCCGCAGGAATACACTAAAAGAGTTGCTATTGCATTTATCAATTTTTGGCTGAGACAATATGGTCAAACTGTTGATGAAAAGATGGTGGATATTATTCTTCATTTATTTAATGATAATGGAGAGGTATCAGAAAATGATGCTAAGGCCTTTTTAAAAGACAAAATGCCGGAATATTCATCTGATGTTTATTCAAAGAAACTGTTTGAAGCAACACGGCTTCCAAATCAGGAGCCAACAAAAGAAGCAATAAAAGGTTTCTTAAACACTTATCTAGATTTCAACAATAGATTAAGAAATGAATCATTTGTTTTCTGCTTGGCTGAGGAAGGCAACAACCAAGCTATGTGGGAAACTTATGCTGATGGCGCTACTGGATTTTGTATCGAATATGAAATTCCTAATGACACATTTCTTGGTCAAAGAATGCTAATGAATCTGTTGCCTATTTATTATGGAGAAAAAGAACCAATTAAATTTTTTGATATCCTGGTTAAAGGACTAACTGCAGAAAAACAAGTTAATGGCATTTCTTATAAAGACTATGAAAAATGGTTCCTATCTTCTTATACGAAAGATCCGTCTTATTCCTTCCAAAAAGAATGGAGAATTGTTTTTACTGAAGATATGGGAGGAAACAAACAGTCTTTTCCGTTTGTTAAGTCAATTATTCTTGGAGAAAAGATATCTGCGGACAACAAAAAGATATTAGTTGATTTAGCAAATAAAAAAGGTTTTGAAATATATCAAAGAAAACTTAATGCTTCAGGTGCTAAAATCATTTTAAGGAAATTGTAAAAATGAGTTTTTTCCAAAAAATATTTAAAAAGAAACAAGTTCGAACAAAGTCATCAAAGACAAATAATTTTTTTAATGATTTGGTTTCAAAAGCGACTGCTGAAATAAAAGAAAAAGTGGATAGGTCTTTATTTTTGTCAAAAAAAGAATATTTAGAAATCCTTGAAAAGCATTCAGACCTCTATAAAGAACTTAAAACAATGAAAGATAGTGGTATGCTTTCAGAATATTGTGATAAGAAATCCATCAATCCAGCCGATGTTGAAAAGTTGTTAGCCTTTTATGTAGACGATAGTATTAGAAATTCCCATAATGATGCATACACAATTAAAGAAATAAATGACAACAAAGAGTATTTCGCCCATATCTTAGAAGCATTTGATCCAAATGTTAGATTAGATAATGACCAATTAAAAGTAGTTGTTAGAGAAGAAGATAATACTCTGGTTGTCGCTGGTGCAGGTGCCGGTAAAACAACTACGGTTGCGGCTAAAGTTAAGTATTTAGTAGATAAAAGAAAAATCTCACCAGATGAGATACTTGTTATTTCATTTACAAACAAAGCTGTCGATGAATTAAAGGAAAGAATCAACAAAAAACTTAAGATAGCCTGCGATATCTCCACATTTCACTCTATAGGTTCATCAATTATTTATAAGAATGAAGAAAGAAAAACCATCAAAGAAGAACAATTTCTTTTTTCAAGTATACGTGATTATCTGAGAGGCAAAATCCTTGTAGACAAAACGATGACCAATAAAATATTGCTGTTCTTTGCTAGTTACTTAGATCTTCCGCCAAGATTCGATATGCCACTTGATGAATTCTTTGCCTATGTGAGCAAAAAGGACTTCATTACTATGAGAAGTGAGCTTCAAGACAGAGCTAAAACTATTGCTGAAAAACGTGATGAAAAGAATAAGACGATTTGTGACGAGACTGTAGCTTCTTATCAAGAAATGCAAATAGCAAACTTCTTATATATCAACGGAATTGATTATGTTTATGAAGATCCATACAAATTCCCAATCGAAGGCTCCCATAAGATTTACACACCTGATTTCCATTTAATTCAAGGAAACAGAGATGCTTATCTTGAACATTTTGGTATGGTTTCCGATAAAGGAATCAACAATTCTCGTTCTCAAACTGAAATAGATAGATATATCAAAGCCATTAGAGATAAAGTGGCTCTTCATGAAGAACACCACACCAAGCTATTAAAGACATTTGGTGCATATAGTGATGGAAGGGACATTATCTACCATTTAGAAAAAGAATTGGTTAAATACGGATTTGAGCTTCATAAAAAATCGGAAGAAGAAATATTCAAAACCATTTTAACTAGCGAATCTAATAAATATATTAACCGTATGGTTTTCTTTATTAAGGATTTCATCAGTGCATACAAAACAAACGGATATGGTCCCGGCTATTTTAAAACTCTAAGAAGTAAAACCAAGAATGAAAGAGATAAAGTATTCTTAGATATTTGTGAAGGCGCATATAACAATTATCAAAACGATTTGCGTATTAATCACGCCATTGATTTCTCAGATATGATTAACGATTCTGTTCAAATTATCAAAGAAATGCAGGAAAATCACGAATCCTTGAAATACAAATACATCATTGTTGATGAATATCAGGATATATCGCATCAACGTTATAACTTAACAAAAGAGTTATCTAAAATTTGTGATGCAAAGATAGTAGCTGTTGGCGATGACTGGCAATCAATTTATGCCTTTAGCGGTTCTGATATCACTCTTTTCACCGAATTCAAAAAGAATGTTAAAAATGACAGACTTGGTTGTGAGCAACTATATATCAATAATACATATAGAAACGCTCAAGAACTTATTAATATAGCAGGTAGATTCATTCTTAAAAATAATACCCAGTACGTTAAGCAATTGAAGTCGCCAAAAAATCTTGAAGATCCTGT
>AUXO017702411.1_pt1 | contig 19501 bp, 20 predicted proteins | sample 768731 | NCBI WGS metagenome assembly AUXO01 (sample SAMN02715735, study PRJNA202380) | gut metagenome | biome: sheep rumen | host: Ovis aries | place: New Zealand: Palmerston North
GTAGGATTTGTATATCGTGAGAAATAATATTCTTTACATTCATCTAAAGTTTCCCAGTCTTTAGATAATATTGTCTTAAGCATTTTTGCAACAGTATCTTTACCAGATCCTGCTAGACCATTAAGACCAATGTATAAAAGTTTATTCATCAAAAAATATATGCATATATTTATCTTTAATATATAAAAATAGATAATATATGCATATAGTTAAAATATATTAAAAAATATTTAAGCTGCTTCTTGTACAGAAACACTAAACATTGTATCTGACCAGTTATTAGTTCTCATTATCTTAATATTTTCAGATGTCTTTAAGAATGGATTTGAAACTAATCCTTCAGTATCGATTTCTGGTCTAAATTGGAAATTATATTCATTATTTTTATCAGTAGTACTGTATAATTCAACATCCTTATTAAAGGCTTCACTAATCTTTTTCTTAGCATCTTTTCCGTCAGTAGATACTGTTGATGCACCATTACCAAAAAATGTATTAACATCATGATGACCAAAATGATGATATATTGCAGATGCACCTTTAGTATACATACGACTTATTTCTGTTAAATCACGAGGTCTAGCATGTTTCAATGTAACAGATACTTTAAGTTCTGATGGAAAATCATCTATTCCTAAAGGACCTGAGTGCTGTACAGTTGCATTTGTCAATATTAGATTTCCAATTGATAAAATAGGATTACGAGGATTGCCTATTGTTACATGCCACAATCCAACATCATCTCCACTTAATAATGATTGCCATGCATATAAGGTTGGACGACCTAATGCGTTTTTTAAATATCCTTTTGCTGCTTCTGTAAAACCTGATGTTGTAATAAAATCTTTTATTTTACCAGATAATTCATTTGCTACTTGAGATATTCCATTGCCTTTCATTAAGTTCATTGCTGCACCTTGTATATTAGCGTACGATGCACCAATAGTTCCTATTATGTTTTCGAAATTTAAACCACCATTAATTAATGACTGGAAAAATCCGCCAAGTTTATCAAATGCATTATCAATAAAATCACTTGTCTTATTAAAAGGTCCTAATTCTTGTGGTGGACCTATTAATTTTCTATCACCACCCCAGAACTTACCACGTCTATATGTTACTTCAAGTATGTTTCCAATCAAATCTGTTAATGCACTTCGTGGATTGATATTATCATATGCTCTTAACTGATATGAAAAATTCAACGTGAATTCATGTGAAAACTCTAATTTTCCTTCATATATATTTGTTGATTGAACTGTATTTTTTGGTGTATATACTTTATTGTTGTCATAGTTTCTTAATAGACCATTATTCTGACCAATACCTTGATATGTATGTGAAGACAAATGTGAGCCTAGCCATCCCCATATACTATGATTACCTGCTTGACCAGCATTAACTGCATTATTATATACTGGGTTAAATGAATTAGATATCATTCCAAGTATGCCTGAAGTTGAATCATCCGATTTTGATACTTGTTCTTCAATCTGTGCATTAAGTTCTTTCCAAGTAGCATGATAACTATATTTGCAGATATCTTCCAATCTATTATCATCTGTTCCAAACCATGATACTAAACGACCAACATCACCTTCAACTTGAAATGAATGCTCACCAGAAGTTGCAACATATTTAGGAGATGTCAATTCAAATATATGATCACCAATAGGGTGAGCAAATTTTCTTAATGTAATCAAATGATTGTTTGATACTTTTCCAAGATCTTTACAATACATAAAATCTGCATATTTATATCTTGCTTGTCCTAATGATGAATTTGCTGTTTTTGATAATGTACATAACGTACGAATTGAACAGTCTGTTATTTGTGGATCTAATTCAATATCTTCAGTATCGTTAAGAAGCGGAGTATTTCTTGTTATACCACATACACTTACTCCATACATTGGATTGAACATTGAAGGCGCAACTGCAGTTTCAGATATTCTTGCTTTCATTGAATCTCCTTCCTTTTCAGCATTAATAATCGATTTTACTCTTTTCTTATATACCCAGTCATAATCTTTAGCTAATGCAATTATTTCTGCTGGCAACATCAAAGGATTTTCATAGAATATTGCTTCTCCTTTTTCTCTTTTTGTAGATGTTAAATCACCAAAATTACCAGTTTTAGTTGTTTGTGTTACATTACCATCTTTATCTGTAATTTCTTCTGTTATGGTTCCTTGAGATACTGTCATATTAATTTGATTAGTATCTGTAATCATGGTTGATGGGTTTGTAACTCCAAGCATACTAGGATAATTCTTATAATTAGAAATATTGATATTTTGCTGCTTGAGCATTTCTTGTACAACTGGTACACTCTTATTAAGATTTAATGCACCATGTTTAATTCTTTCAATATCAAATGTTGATTCATATGATTGAGATCTATTAGATCCGTACATATTTTGTGATTCATTTAATGTACTTGGAAATGATTTCATTAAATTAATAACTACATATTTATTATATATAAAAATAAAAAAGTAAGCAAAATAATGCTTACTTTAATATGTTTTCTGTACACGAAATGAATTTGCGTAATCTTTCATTATGCTTACAATATCATCATAAACAACATCACTAATTGTTAATTTATAATTTGGAAATATAATTTCATACGTTGTATAATTTTCTAAATCTGTAGGATTAATTGCAACAATATAATCTAAACATATTATACTTCCATTTTCTAATTCATAATAATTATTACTTGGAACTGCAAGGTGCTTCATGCTCTATAATTGTTTTATTATCTTCTACTTTAATTCTACCTTCAATACATGCTGAAATAAAATGATGCATAGCTTCTCCACTAGCTTTTGCGTTGTCTTCTAAAGATTTTTCATACAAAGATAATCGTTCTTTAAGCTTTCTGTTTTCTGCTTCTAATGATTTAATTTCAGTTAATAGCATATCAAATGCATCAACCATATTATACAATGGATTGATTAAATTAAACAATCTATTTTTCAATTCTTTATCCATATTTTAATTTATTAAGTAATTACACTTATCAATAAATGATTTTCTACCGTCTTTACTCCATACGTTATTAATATTCAATTCATCAATACGTTCTATTCTTACTATATGAATATCAACAGGATGATTTTCTCTTTCATAAACAAAGGTATTCTTTATATAATCTTTAATATGGGCTCTTAATATTTTCTTGCTCTTTCCTTTAGTTTCAATTTTAGTATCACTAAATCTAGAAGAACCATCTAAATAAAAAATCTCAAAACGTATTTTATAGTTCATAAGGCCAATGTTTCTTAATGATCCTGTTCAATGTTCTTTCAAAATCTTGTACTTTGTCATAAGGACGATATGTTGATTGCTCAAGATACTCTCCATATTTTTTGATTTCTTTATGAAGTTTCTTCAATGCATCATGAAGATTCAATTCGTCATAATCAGGTTCCTTTTCAGTATCATCAAAATTCAATCCTATCTTTTCAAAAGCTTCTTTGACTTCTGCTTTAGAATGATTTTGAACATAACTGTTAATCTTATCTTTAATATTCTGTGTCAATTCCATATCTTATTTAATAATTTTAATTGCATTAACTTCTACATCATTCATACCTGTATAAATACATACGCTTTGTTTACCAATATATGAACCCCGTACATCTTTATCTACAATACGAACTACTCTATATGAACCTTGATATTTACCAGCTGATTGCCAATAGTTTTGTATTTCAAATTCAGAGCCTTTCATATCATAAGTACCTGAATATCGTCTTGGAGAAAAACCATCATATACAGTCCATTCTACATATACCTTGCTATCTTGTTCACAATTATAATGTATTATTTCAGCAATTACCCATAAAGGCATAATTGAAACTATAATTGTCATTATAATTAAAAACAAATGTTTCTTAATCCAACTCATATTTAATATTTTATTAATATTCATATGTAATTTTATATACTGGATAAAATGTTTCAATAACTTTTATATGCTGTCCTTCCTCAACATCATTATACATCTGACGACTGGTTTCTTTAACTGTCTTATTATGATAAGAAATTATTATTTTATAATAACGCTTCATATGACCACCCTTACCGTACGGGCCTACCCAATGCGAACTTCGTTCTTTTTTAGAAATAATTCCATTATAAACTATTGGCTTATGATATTTATATATTGCAGAATCTTTTCCATATAAAGTATACTCTTTATAATAAAGATAATCTTTAGTCTCTTTAACTAATAAATCTTTAGGTTGAAGAGCTTTTCCAAAAATTAAGTATAAACAAAACCCAAATATTAAGATAAACAAACTTACTACAAATATTTCAGCAAATTTTTCCTTCATATTTAAAATTTTAATACTATAAATATAGAAAAATTATTTATCAATCTAGCATCATCTTATGAGTATTATATCTACGTTCAATATGTCCAGGAGCAGATATTCTAGATGTCTTAATTCCTGCAATAGTAAAATTCAAATCATTTTTATTTATATATCCTGGTTCATTCTTGTCATATCTACATCGTTGCCAACGTTCCCAGAATACTGTTAATGTAACACCACGTTCACCACAGTTATATATCATATCACCAAGTCCATCAATAAATCCTTGTGTATATATGAATCTTTTATCATTCTGTGATATCAATCTATTAATAGCATCATTAACCCATTCAATATCTTTTTCAAATAACTCATCTGCTTTCTTTTGGGTTATATGTTCTAACTTTTCTCCAGGTTGTATTTGATGTCCCCATCCAACAGAACGTCTATTTGGATCTGGATCATTATATGCATGAAGTACACAAGTCTCATGTGACTTAATATAATCTTTACCTGTTTTTGATAACTTATACTTTTTAGGACGATTAAGATGTTCAATATTTTCACCAAGTTCATGAATTTTTGAACTTATAGAATTATTTGAACACTTATTTGTTTTCATAAAATTTGTATTGTTTTCAGCTGCCATGAAACTTACACAGAACAACTGATAACATATTGCACCGCAAAAAACTATACTAAGGAACTTATTTGGTGTCATATAAATTATTTAATCGTTAGACTTAGACCATTCATCAAAAGCATTCCATGCAACAGTTGAATCACCAAGCCCAAATACTCCATAATTGAAGAAAATCATATCACCAGAACCATCTCCCCACCAATCAGGAATATTCTCAACCATGTTTGTCTTGGTTTCAGCAATCTTCTTGGAAATACCACTCATAATTCCAGAAATCTGTCGACCATTGAAATTCTTACCTTTCTTGATGTCATTAGTACATGCTCCGAGTGCCCAAGAATCTTCATCATCTCCATTGAATGAAATTTCACAGTCTCCCCACTGTCCATATCTCCAGGCATCCTTCATAGCCTGAATTTGATTATCATTGAAAATTGTTGCAAGCTGTTCTGTGATCTTATTCATATTATATATTGTTTGTTAAATTATAAATATAATATAGAAAAATCCAGAAATTATTCAAATTTCTGGATTATTTTTTATATATTATATTGATTTTTTATTAAATTGTATCTTATAACATCCTAAATTTGTTGGTAGTGTTGTTAACATATGATAATCACACATGTAACTCCCATTTATCATTTGTTGACGTTCATTAAAAAATTTGCAATTTCCACATAAATCTGTTATCATTTATCAAATATTATATATTTTTATACATTATACTATTTGAAAACTATGTGTGTCTCTCGTTTTACATTTTCAATTGAGTCAGAACTATGCATAGCATTTTTCATATCGTTCTTTCCCCATGTGTCTCTAACTTTATCTTTAAGTGAATCCATTTCTTCAATTGGATCTTCGCATTCCTTATAGCATTTTACGCATAAACATTCTCCAGATGACATATATTCAACAAGATCATCATAAAAGTCTTTTCCTTTATGCATCATATATAATTGTTCAGCTTGCTCTTTAGATAATGTTAATTTCTTTTTGTCTAATATATCCCATTCATCATCTTCTAACATTTTAAGCCAAGCTTCTTCATGTTCTAAAAATCCTGGTTTTAATATTGCGAAAGAGTTTACATAGTCTTCTTTCGATTCGTTAATTATGTAGTCTTTTAATGATATCATAAATCTTTATTAAAATCTATATTTAAAAATAATAAAAAGGAGTAGCCGAAGCTACTCTCTTATTTGTATTGTATAAATTATTGTTCTACCTTAGTCCAATTATATTTGGCTAAGTAATAATTTCCATATAATTAAAAATAAAAGAGTAGCCGAAGCTACTCTGATTTATGATATTTTAAGTATACTTGTATTTTTAAATTGATGCTGTATATCTCTATCTAATGAATATTTGACAGTTACTTGATAATATCCTTTTTCATATTTTGAATCATTTTTAGGTAATGATATAATTGTCATTTCACCATTTGAATCAAAATGTGTATCTGTTGACATACCTAATGACATTGGATGTATATTCCATTTTGAACTTATTTGTGAATTAAATGGAAGTCTATCATTATTATGTAAATAACAGCATATAATATCATCATTCTTAAATTGGTTAAACCCATTTGATGTATTAAACTCTAATCTATTTAATAAATATTCCTCTGAACTTTTTTCATAGTTTAATATATATTTATTATTTAATATTTTTTTCTTATCATCATCATTTAACTTAAGATCATCATTATTTCGTATTTTATCGCAAGTTTCTTGAGATATATAAATTCCATACCAATATTGTTCATCATGCATTAAATAAAAATCATAGTTCAAATATGTATTTAACTTAATTGATTCATCATATTCATATACACTATGCAATAATATATTTTTTATTGTCTTATTATCAAAATATGAATCATATATATTAAATTTTAACTTAAAGAATTCATTATATAAGTCATATGTCTTTTTGTTTTCATTATCACCATATTGGAATTCTTTATTTAAATATTTTGTGTTAATAATAGATTTTCCATAATCTGATGGTGTATATTTTAATCTTTGCTCATATTCATCAATCTTAATAAATTTAGGAATAACATATATATCTTTTCTATCAATCCAATTAATATTATGATTACTATTAATAGATATGAATATTGTTATTTTCTTTTCTTTACCATTAAATTCAAACTTAGTTCCTGGTTCAATATAATTATTAATGTTTCCATTTTCATCTATAACTTCAACATGCATTCTAGCATACGCTTGAATATTTGTTAAAAATTCCATTCTATATTTACCGATGATACCAGTTAAGTCTTTTACTAAATAATTCTTAAATCTATATCTTGATATATCTTCATCATTAACATATCTATTACCATTAAATTCTATTAAATATTTATCTAAACTTGCTTTAATGTCTTCATAAGAATCATTTTCATTATATACGTATCTTTCAATTTCATTCAAATATGATGGTAATGATTCTAATGATAACTTATCTGCATTATACCAATACATTGATGGATTTTGTATAGAAACTAAATGATTATATTCTAAGTTCTTATACATAAACTTATTGTCATATTTAATAAGCTCTATTGTATACTCTGAATCATCAATTTCTAATATTAAATAATATTTATCATCTTTTATAGTAATAACAGAATTATTCTTAATGTTATTTTCATCCAAATATTTTATATAATCACTAAGTATATAGAATCTATTTCTAACTATATGAGTTTTATTATAATAGAATGTAACCATTATCTTATTATATTCAATATTATCTATTTTATTTAATGTTACGTTTTCTATTTTATTATCTAAAGCATCAAAAAATGAAATTGAATAACTTAATTTATTTGCATAAGGTTTTGATAAATCATTTAAGTCTACTATTTCTGTATCATCAAAACAATATATGTTTTCATCTCCAATTTTCTTTAAATAAATATTTATATCACTATATTCTTTATAAAGATCATTCTTAAACTGGCGATTATTATAAAAATCATCTAATGTTTTATAATAAATAGATCCTATGCATATTTCTTTATATTCTGTATAATATGTAAATTCATTAGTATCATATTCATACAAATTAGATACTTCCCATAAATTTATTGGTGATTGTCCTATTAATGGATCATAATGTTGTCTAGCATTACGTTTAACATAAAATCCTAATCTATCTTTTATCTCAGTTACTTGTTGTGGCAAAATTGGTTTAAACCCATCAGATAATGGGTGAGTCCAATATAATCCGTAAGTATCGGGATATCTAGTATCAATGTTAGAATCTAATGTTCCTTGTATATATATTTTCAATTGTTCATCATCATTCAAATCTTTAGTGATTCCATGAGTAAAACGAAGACCATCAATATGCATATCAATATTATTATGAAATATTAATATATTAGATTCTTTTGTCTCTTTTTTATAAATACCAAATAAATGTAATGAATTTTTATATTTAGGACTATTAGGTAAGTTTACCAATGATGAATATTTTGAATATATTTTATCAGTATTAGAATATAGTTTATCATATATTTCATAAGTATGAATAATATGTCCATTTTCATTATATTCTTTGTATGTATTATCTAAATAATCATATTTAATATCAATTGTATCATATTGCAAATATTCATTAGTATCTTCTGTAATAAATAAAAGATCTCGATCATCTTGACTAATATTTAATATTTCATAGTTATTTTCATTATTTGAATCTCCTGCATTTTCAGATAATATAAATATATTTCCTTGATATGCACATAATAAGACTTTATCATTACCATTAAGATAATCTGGGAAGAAACTAATATCATATCCTATTAAGTCTTTATGAATATATACTTCATGTGAATTACCCATAGTATCTTCATATATAATATATTGATAAAATTCTCCATCAGTTAGTGTTCCATCAATATAAAGAAGATTATGATCTAAATGATATTTTAATATTATTGAAAAGTTAATGTCAAAATTAACATCATTCATATTTACTAACTGTTTATTATGCATATATGAATTAAACATAATCTGATTATGTTCATTATCTATGTGTCTTATTTGTTTGAATGGTGATAATAAATTATAGTTTTCTTTAAAAAACTGATATATATGTTCTGCTTCATTTAAATTGAATGATTGAATCCATGTATTTTGATTCCATTCATTATACGATACATTATTTAAATTATATGTATAATATATATATTCATTGATTTTTAATAAATCATTTTTTATAAATAATGGTGTTCCCCAGTCATTTGGACATATTAATAATGTTTGATTTTCAATATTTATATATTTTATTTGTTCATTATATATTGATGCATTATTTATATTTAATACTGGATCATTTGTGTACTCATATAAATAACATGTCTTATTTTCTGTTTCAAAATCCCAGTTAATAGACCATGATAAATCAATATCATTGTCATATTCATCTTTTTCTTTAATAAATGTAGAATCTAATAAATAACATGTATAATTTTCAGGAAGACCTAATATATAATTATTGAATATATTTGGTGTTATGAATAATCCTTTATATTCGTTAATTTTTTTATTTTGGATTTTATCAATATCTTCAGTTCCACAAAATACAATATTATGTATATTATTTGTATTATTATTTATAATTTTACTAAATAGATAATTATGATCATTAAAATAATAACGATATTTAAGAGTTCCAAAATCAATAGTTGGATTATGTATCTTTAATTTAAAATCATAAGTATACCATTTATTATTGACTAATAAATTAATTCTAAAGTCATTATTAACCCAATATTCAAAATATTTAGTTTCTACATTATTTTTACTTACTATAACATTTAATTTCTTTGGATATATTATAAAATTATGATATATTTTATTATTGTTTTGGTTAAAATTAAAATGTGACTCATATAATACTTCATTATTTGATTGTTTTTGAAGTAATAGCACGCAGTTAAAATATCCTTTGTTAACTTCATTTGTCTTAAAGCTAATAGGAATATTTACACATGTATCATTAATATAATACCATTCTCTTATATCATTCTCTATATCTAAATTACTTAAGTTAAATTCATTAAAATATTCATCAATATAATGTATTTGCTTTGTAAAATAATGTATGCCATTTCCTTTAAATATAACTTCATTTTTATCATTTAGCATAATTGAAGGCTGATTTTCAATTATGTGTAATGTATTTGTTAACTTTATATTATTAGCAAATACTCTATATCCTAATGATGTTGAATGTATATTTAAATGTATTGGTAGAAAATATTTCTTGTAATAATATGACAAACATACAAGTTTTACACCCAGTTCATTAAATGAAAAATCAAAATAAGGTTTCCAATACCAATATTTTTCATCATCATTTTCAATAGGCATATCATGATTACCTATTTTGATTTTCTGATAATAATCTAATAAAGATAATAATTTTGGTTTGTTTTCACCATAAAAGAATGATTTTGTACTCATATTTCTTTCTAAAGATATTAATGACAAATCATCCCAGTTATCATCACTATCTTTGAAATTAAACGGATATTGGTAATCTGTTTCTTTATTAATCATTATCATTAATGAAATAAATGCAGTAGCAACAAATGTCTTAAATGATTCAATTATGTCATATGATATATCAAAATAATCTAATACATATTGTTGTTTGAATTCATTATCAGTTTTTAATAATTTCGATATTGTTATTCTATCTCCATAACCAAACCATTTTAATGAATTAATTGCAGATTTAAAATTACCAATGTTACCTTTTATATTCATATAATTAAGCATATACTCTTTCATTTTTTCATTAAATAATGCTTCATTATATTCTTCATTATACAAACTTTCAGAATAAATAGACTTAAGTATGTCTTTAGGCAAAGATATACCCATGTTACGTCCATTTATAATTAGTTCTTCATATTCATCGATAAATTCTCCACCTACAGATATATAACACCATTCATCAGTATTATTTGATTTATTATATATATGAATCATTAAGTTTGATATCCAAGTGCCTGGTTCTTTAGACATAGCAATTGGATATATAGGAATCATAAGATAATTGATTTCAACACTTCCAGTATCATTTTCAACAGATTTTATTTCTGTTGTCTTAATACAATAAAGATCTTCATTTGTTAATCTATCTCGTAAGAAACTATATTTTTCATTATTATTTTCAAATATATTAAGATCAACATAATCAGTTAAATTAAAATTTTCTTTTGATATTGATTTTTGTAATTCATTCGAAGAAATCAACTTATATATATTAGAATTTGAAAAATATATTTCAATATCTAATACAGAATTATAATCATCTTGTAAGTCTTCAATATCAAAATTTTTATTTAACTCATATAATGCATATATTGGTTTAGAATAAAAATTATTTATAGATAGTTTTGATGTATTATTACTATCTATCCAAAATATATATGAGTATTCATCATATTCATATCCTATAGGTTTTTCATTATATGAAGGTAAACTAAAAATATGTCCAGTGTTATCTACAAATTCCATTAAGTGTGATTTATTGTTTATTTACTATATATAAAAATAATTTTATATTATTATATATCATAACTTCAGTATGATTAAAATAATTTAATTTATTTAATTACAAGAAAATTAAAGAGGTTCATGAGAACCTCTTTAATCATACCATGTTATATATTTGAATCGTTTTAATCGATCAACATATTTTAATAACATTATTATTCTTAAGTCTATAAGTTGTAAGAATGTCACCAAAATAGAATTTCCTTTAAATAATATCTTAGGTAATGTTTTATTCAATATGCCATTTTTAGCATAATTATATTTGTTTTCACCTAAGAATTCAAATTGTTTTAATTCTTCACTTCTATATATTAAATTTTGTTTTATATCCATATTCTTCTTATTAATTATATAGTATTACTATTGAAGAAATAATCAGCTGAATGCTGTGTTCTTATATATTCGTCTATCTTATCTAATTCTTCAACTGCCATGTCATGAAATCTTTGATAATTGATAGCTACATTACCTGGCATTTTAAATTCGTATGACCCTATAATTGTTGCTAATCCTCTCATACCCAGTGCAACACAATATCTAAAGAAATAATAATTATTATATAAATCTTGTATCTTACATCTTGTAAAACATTGTAAAATCAAATCTGAATGACCTAATGCACCAAGTATTACAAGTTTATGTGAATTTGGATTATAATTGAATGTCAACGGTACATCAAACATTGCTTTATATGTCTGCACTTCATATAATGCTCCCATTACATCTGTTAAGTTATAACCAGTTCCTGAACCAAAAACATCAGATAATGAACCACCAGCTCCTGAAGCTAACGCAGAATTATTCAGTATCATACGTTCAAGTGAAAAGTCTCCCATTATTCCATAATTAAAACTATCAGTTGTCTTATAAACGCCAAAAACGGAAACTATTCTTTGTGGTAAAGTTATAGTATTGTTTGGGCCACATCTACAAAAATCAATGTTTCTAACACAATAATACCTTTCTTCGCAGGCTGCATCGTAATCTTCCCAAAATTTTTGAGCAGCTTGTAAAATCAATGGTGGTATAGCAGACGCAGGCAAAGGCATAGGCAAAGCACATGACTGAGTAATTTCTTGTATTATTCGTTTAATGAAATTATAATCCATTTGGTCTTCTATTTGTGCCTTTTGCTTTAAATATTCTTCCATTCCAATATTATTCTGATTATTCGTTTGAACACAATTATTCATATAATCTATTATTTAATTTAATTTATATATAAAAATAATTTAAAATATGTTTTAAACATTTAAAAATTGTTAACTATATTTAAAGGAACAAACCAAATAAAAATATCTATTATGATACGTGGGTGAATTATTTAATAATAAATTAGGTAATTATTTAAAGAAACTTAATGATCAATATAATAGTAAAGATAAATCATTAACAGAGATTCTTAAGTCATTTAGTCAAATAAGTTCAGAATATAATGAATTAAATGAAGTTAAGAATCAAATCGAAACACAATATAGTTCAAATAATTATGCAGAATGTACTGAAGAGGAACAGGAGGATTTCTTTTCAGACCAATTACAATTTATAGAAACACTTGTAGTAAATAGTATCTATGAAAAATCAGGTATTATATGGAACTGGGGAGACATATATAATTTAATGAAAGATCCATCTTATAAGGGCATTGATAAAATTAATCGTAAGGTTGTTTATTCATCTTTTTCAAACCAACGTCCTATTGGTGATATATCTTATAATATTTGGAATGGACTTCAGATTATAGATATTGATATTAAAGATGCTGAACTTGCGAAAATTATCAAGCAGTTCTTATTTGACGATTTAAAACAATATCATTGGTTTTTAGGTTGTTGTATTTCTGCATCTGGAAAATCATGTCACGTTTGGACAAAAATTACACCAATATCAATTGACTTAAATAGTAGACGTATTGAATATATATGTAATTTTAGACATAAATATTCATATATTTATATTGTCTTAATGAAACATTCTAAAGAATATGGATATACTAAAGATGATATATTTAAGTATATGGATATGGCAATGTGTAAGCCACAACAAGGTATTTTTATATCATCGGATAATAATGCATTATTAAATACGAATTTTAGAGATTTAAGATTAGATGTTAATTTTGAATCTGCATTTCAAAGTGGTATAACAAGTATTGATTGGATATCTCACCCAGATTTAAAAGATATTTTTCATAAACTTGAATGGTTTAACTTAAATACAAATACAACTGAGGATGTTGAAATAACTAATATATCAGGCATTAATGATAGAGATGTATCTAAAAGTAAAGGTAGACGACATTACAAGCATGCGCAACGTTGGCAGCTTGCAAATACATTAACATCTATTTATGGAGAAGAAAAGGCATTGCAAATTATGATTGAAATTTGTGATGGCACATCAAGACGAGAGTTGGCAGGTGATGTAAGAACAGCAGCAATACATGATAAGCCAATTTCAATATGGGCTGTCAAAGAGTTAAATAAGAATCATGGTTTTAAACTGAACATAAAGACAGATGACACTTTTACAGAAGAGCAAAAAACAGAAGAAGATATTAAGAATGCTACAGTTGCAGGTTTAGATCCTACAAAAATATTGAATGACTCTTCAACATCAGTTATATTAAATATGAAAAGTAATCAATATCTTTCAGATCTTAAAGATGAAATAATTGCTAACTTATCTCATATAACATTGCTTGAAGCAGGTGCAGGATATGGTAAAACTGAAATGATTAAAAGCCTTAAAGCAAAGACTTTATTGATTCTTCCGTTTACATCAACAATTAAAGCTAAAGTTGAAGCAGATGAAAAAACATCAGATTGGTTATATTTCTATGGAAATAAAAGACCAACACTTGAGGATATATTAGGTGATAGAAATATGTCTATGACTATTGACAAATTCTCTCGTCTTAATGTATTTGAATTAGATCAGGCTGGATTTGAATATATTGTAATTGATGAATCACATCTATTATTTACTAGTTCATATAGAGATGTTATGTCACCAGCAATTCAACGTTTAGCAAACTGTAAAGCAAAGATAATAATGATGACAGGAACACCTACTGGTGAGATGCTGTTTTTTCCAAACATAAAGCATATAAAAGTCATAAAAGAAGATTATCGAATTAAAGATTTTGAAATACACATGGTGCCAACAAAAACTGAAAAGTTTATTGATATGTGTAAATCTATGGCACAAGACATTGTAGAAGGCAAGAAAATATTATTCCCAACAAATAAAGGAAATTTATATTTTGAACAAGTTGTTGGAAGAATTCAAAAGGTATTATTAGATGAATTTAAATATACAAAAGAACTTAAAGCATTTTATTATAAGAAATCAAATTATGGAGAAGAAACGATGGAGACTATCAATATTGATAAATCTATTGGTCTTAATAATATAATATTCTGTACAAATTATTTGTCAGTTGGTGTCGACATTTGCGATAGATATAAATTTTCAGTATATTTTAATGAAACTTGGATTGCTCAAGATATTGAGCAGTTTGCAAATCGTCTTCGTAATAATGATCTATATATTAAGTTATTCTTGGAGAAAAAAGATTCAACTGGAGTTCCAATAAACTATAAGTATATTAATCCACTTGACTTAAGTTTTAGTGAAAAGGACTTATTGTTTGCACGTGACTTAATACAGACATGTAATGATATGCTTGAAAGAAATAATGAAGAATCAAAATATAATCCATTAATTCAGTCTCTTTTATCATCAAATAGATATCTTAAGTATGATGAAAATGATTGTCGTTATTATATAGATGAAACAACATATAAGCTTAAAGTATTTGAAGAAAGATATACAGAGTATTCAAAACAACTTGAAGTATTAAAAAAAGGTATGCAATATTATGGATATACTGTAAATATTATTGAATCAAATAATGAAGTCAATGAAGATATAAGCAATGATTTAGACTCATTTTTACGTGAATGCCGTAGTTATAGATATAATTATAATACTGCTGAAACATTTAATTTTCTTAATCATTTAGATGATGGAAATATTGACGTATATAAAGAATTATTGAAAGGTTCATATAGTATCTTTAAAGATGAAGAATATAAAGTTGAGCGAGAAGAAAATAATCTTTATGCTAAAGATATTGAAATTCTAGAAAAGAATATTCCAATAGTTCTTGGCCTTTATAAATTTTATGATTGTGATACGATAAGAGATATATATCAATATTGTGTTGATAAAAAACAAAATAGAATTAATTATACTAAACTTAATCGTATTAGAAAATTTGTAAATATAGAATCAAATAGAAAACGTAAAAGATTAGATTTTCCAGTATTGAAATTTGTTAAGCAATCTCAAGACTGGGCTAGAGCTCATAGTAAGACAACAGAAATGGAAATAAACAAATATCTTGCTGATTATGCTGTTGGATATGCAAATTCTATTAAAGATGTTGTTGTTGAAGATAAAGAATATCTTGAAACTATATTTGAATTATCTAAAGACTTATGGAAGATAATTGTGTTACAAGGTCGTTCAAATAAAGGAACAATAGGAATAACACCATTTGAATTATTGTGGGATAAGAAAACTGATTTAACTGATGTTTATGGTGGTTCTGAACAGACTAAGACTTTCTTTATTGAAGAATTAATTGATGAAATGAAAGATAACTATGATGAGGATGAAGATGAAATCAATAAACCATTTGAATTGACCAGTAAGAAAAGACTTGTTGACGTAACTGGAGAATTACCTAATGTTATACATAGACCTTATGGATATTATGAATATTCTGATTTGGATGAATCAAATAATAGATTTATGAGAAAACAAGAAAACACAAATACATTAAAAGATGATATATTTGCACAAGTAAATAATGATAAACCAGACAATAAAAAGAAGAAAGAAGATACAAAAGACTTATTTGAATCTATATAATAATTAATTCTATTTAAAATATAATTAACATTATTAATAATATGAGTGAAAACGATAATCAAAATGGTGTTTTAACTAGTGAATTTATTAAAGCACATTTAAAGAAAGAATCGGAATTAGAAGATAAAATATACTTATTAAATAAAGAAATTGAAATATTAAAAGATAATAATTCAGAAACTAAATATTTTAATATACTTTGTAATATGTTAAAATATGGAAAAATTAATCGTGATCACGTAAATAGTTACACGGATTATACATTATCAATAGATGAATATCCAATATCATCTGATGAATATTTAATTGTAGAAGAATTAATTAAAATAATTACTAAAGAAGATTATAATATTAGTTCACCAGATATTGGAGTTAATAAAAGTTATAGTTCTACTTATGGATTAGGAGGAACACCTAGATTGCACAATTGGGTGATTTAAAAATATGGCGTATATTAATTAATGGATAAAATTGAAAAAAATGGATTAGCATCAGATTTTATTAAAAAACAAATAAAGAAAAACACAGAATTAGAAAATCAAATAATAGAACTTAATGAAACAATATCATTATTAAAAAAAGAACCTGATAATGATTATTCATTATATAGAAGTATATTAGATTTAATAATTCCAAATTTAAAATTTGAATATACATCAGAAGGTTATCTTATTAAGATAGATCCTCCATTAGTTATGCCATTAGATAATATAAATGAATTAATTAAAGAAGTAAAAAAATATAAAGATAATATAATATGATATTTATTTTCAGAAAATACAATTCACATGCAAGAATAATTATATATGCAGAAACATATTTAGAATCTAAAGAATTATTATTTAGTTTTGAACCTTGGGCAGATCAAACATATAACATTTTAGAATATAAAATGTATGAAGTAGATAAAGAAAAATATGCAGACATAATAGGTATTGATAAAGATATGATATCATATCCTCGTATTATTTCAGAAGATGAATTTAAGGAATTAGAAAAGAAAAAAGTAATTCTTGATGAACAATTTAATAATATACATAATACAAAAGTATTGACAAAAAAATTTGCTGGAGAAAATACAAATTTATTATCTACTGAAGAATTTGTTGGTCAATTAAAAAATCATGCAGAATCAATTGAAAAAATTAAAAAGAGCATTTATCAAATGATGCAAGTCGTAGGGGATATTTGGGTTAAAGAATTTAAATCAAAATATTATAATAGTCCGCGTTATAAGATATATGGTAAAAGTCGTTATCAATGTGAAAAATATCTTAATGAATTAAATAAAAACTCAAATACAGATTTTTCTGCAAGATTTGATACAATATTATTAATAAATAATTTTCATGATTTTACTGAAGAGGATGTATCAAATTACAAAATGATGATTAATTACATGAAAGAAAACAATATACATAAATTTCCATTTAGTACATACAAAAAAGAGGAACAATAAGTTCCTCTTTATTTTATATTTATTCTTTCAAATGCAACTTCTATTCCATTTTTAATATCTAATTTAGCATTTCTTCTTGATTGTTTATTCAATCGATGTCTTTCATATTTAGTCCAATATCCATGATCCCATATTGTACCAGTATTCTTATACAAATAAATCCAGTTAGATCTTTCTTTTGCTTCTTTCCATGATTCAGCTTTATGCCAATGAGTATCTCCTATTGTTTGTGTTCCTGCATATCGTTTGTCATTTGGATATGCTTCCTCTTCAGATACTTTAATATTTTTACCCCACCCAATTTGATAGAATAATTTAACTCTTGAATTGTACTTATTAATTGTACGTCTACGTCTTTCAGCTCTATTCATAATATACAAATTAAATTATATTATAATATAGTAAAGAGGAGATTAAATTTAACCTCCTCAATTAAGTATTAAATTATATTGGTTAATCTCCCCAATAGGTGCAATCCTTATAAAAATTGCGGACAGACTCAGTTAAGTCCTCAGCATCCTTTTTCATCTGAGCCTCAGTTTCAGCATCGACGATAAGCTCAATATGTGGGCGGAAGCAAACCTGATGTGAATTATTTGAAGCTTCATAAGTGAATTTCCACCCAATAGCCTTCTTGAAATATTTGTTATCCTTAACAGCCTCAAAGCAGCGACCCAGCTTGGTAGGAGTCAATTCCTTATATGAAATACAACAGTCGCCTGAGATACCCATTTCTCCAGGATTTACATCAAAATCAAAAAACGAAAGGCCATAATAGAAATCACTCATTTTGTACTCCTTGCGAGCCTTTGCAACCTCAGATTCAATATAAGCAGTACGTTTCTTCTCAGTCTTCCACTTCTTCTCAGCAAAATTGGTGGCACGTTTACGAGTCCATTCCATGCGGCTAAAGAAATTTCTTACCTTAGAGGCCTCCCACTCAGGAATATAAAGGTCATTGTATTTCTCCTCAGCCTCAAGAAAATCAGAGAACATTGCACGGATAAACTCCTCAGAAGTAATGGTTGAACAGTTGATGTTACGGGAAGTAAGAATAACAGTGCGATAATCGTTCATATTTTAAATTTTTATTGTTTACTAATTTTATTTACAATATTAATATAGTAAAAAATAAATAATATTCAAAATTTCACAAGGAAATTTATGAACTTGTTATATTCAAAAATTAATAAGAAAAAATCCACCTACTTTCACAAGCGAGTGGATTCAGAGGGATATATTTTCGTCCAGGTCTCATCAGAGAATGATTTTATAGTCTCCCTGGCTGACTTTATCGTGAATAATTTTCATTCTTAGGCTGGTCAACCTTTTCATCAGTACCATAAACTGCACGGTACTTTTGGAAATCTTCATACTTTATTTTTACAATAAGTCTCTTACCCATACGGTTACGAAGACCTAAATCAGTACGAAGAACAAGACCTTCTGCCATGTATTCTCTGTTCTCAGAAATTGTTGAAACAAATCCTTTACGAACAAAATCAATTGCCTCATCAAGAGTAAAGTAACCAAT
>AUXO018278592.1_pt1 | contig 19493 bp, 19 predicted proteins | sample 768731 | NCBI WGS metagenome assembly AUXO01 (sample SAMN02715735, study PRJNA202380) | gut metagenome | biome: sheep rumen | host: Ovis aries | place: New Zealand: Palmerston North
AATCCTGCTCCTGTGCTAGTTGCTCCTGTTGTATTAGTAGTAGTTGTTGTTGCTCCAAATCCTGCTCCTGTGCTAGTTGCTCCTGGTACTTCTCCTGATATTGTAGTTGTTGTAGTTGTTGTAGTTGTTGTTGAATTTGATTTTTTAGATGGTGGAGTTTGTTTGCTACCATTGTTATTTGATGAATTATTATTTCCTTTATTATTTTTATTACCACAACAACCTGCCAACACGTCGTTATTTAATGTCAGACAACTTATTACAAAACTTCCAATAAATAAATTAACTACTTTCATACCTTATTATTTAAAAAAAATTTTGTGATAAAAAAATAACTGAAAATTTTTTAAACATAATTTATGGTACTATTATGTGTTTATTAAGGTTTAAAATTATACTATTAATATTGATAGCAATACCTACTGATGCTATTTATTCTCGTTGTTGTAGCTGTTGCAGTTGTTGTAGAAATAATAGTGAGCTTGGTAATAGTAAATCTAAGTTATATAGTAATCCAGGAAGTAAAAGTAAACCGTTAATCCCAGTAATTAATCCACATAATCCTGTTATAAAAAGTTTACCTAAAAATATACCACTAAATTCAGACGAAGCAAATGTTGAAACTTTACTACAGGTTCAAAATGAGTGTTCTAAACTTAATCAAAAATTGCTAAAGGCTATCCAAAGATGTTTTGTTAAAAAGGTATTAAAAACTAAATATGATGATCTAATACAAAATAATAAAAATAATCTCCAAAATTTGTCCAATATACTCGGAGAACTAAGGAATATTACAAGAGACCTCCCAATTAACGAATCAGGGAGTAAAGTATTTATAGACTACGATGAACTAAGGAAAGATATATGTAGTGAAAATTACTTAAGAGCAATATATACTCTAACACTTATGATAAATAGTTCATTTTTAGATAAATGTGATAAGGGTTTTAAATTTAAAAGAAAGAAAGAAACATTAGGAAATAAATTAATAAAGAAACAACTATTTAGTGATTTAACTTCAGCACTCCTTTATTGTTTTATTGACTTAGGTTTTAAAAACTCAATTCATGGATTAATACAACATTTAGACAGGTATTCATACATGTATAATTGTTTTATACTAAAATTCTCAGACAAAATACTAAACAAATATGTTATTGAAGATTATACGCTAATAGGTAATGCTCAGAGTTTTATAAATGGTTTTGATTATTTTACTGTTCAGAAAGTAGACTCTATTAAATTTGAGAATGAATGTGGAATTGTTTTTAGTGATGCTGGTTTAACGCTTAAAGAAAGATTACCAAACGATAAGTTAATTGCAGATGTAACTATAGGTGATTTAAGAGCAATAAATATTCAAATATCGAATTATGAATAAATGGTATTTTGGCAATGTGTCAAAATATTGATTATAATAAAGTTGAAATAAAAACGTATCGAAAAGATCTTTTAAGATAGATCTTGTAGGTGATACTTTTATTGTTGATTTTGTTCGCGCATTTGTGGAAGGATAGTATACTAACAAAAGTGATGAAGTTGCGTTCTGTGAAAAACTATATAGAAATTAGCGACATACGTAATGATATCGGAAGGTATAGTGCTTATGAGGGTGAGTTAAATAAAATAATTGATACTATAAATGGTTATGTGAGTTGAAAATTTGATGTTTATTAAACTAAATTACCAAGTTTTATATATTCTTCTTCAATCTTCGCTTTTAGTAGTGGATATTTTGATAGTGAATCTTTATTAGATAGGATATTTTTTGCTTCCATTTTTGCAACTTTAAGAATATTAAAATCGTCACATAAATCGGCGATCTTTAATTTAAATTCACCACTTTGCTCTTCTCCATATATATTCCCAGATCCTCTTAATTTAAGATCCTCCTCAGAAATAGTAAAACCATCAGAGTATTTCACTAGTATATCAAGCCTATATTTACTGTTTTTTGATATGTTATTTTTTGTGACTAGAAAACAATATGAAGCAAATTCCCCCCTACCAACCCTTCCTCTTATTTGATGTAATTGTGCTAAACCATATCTATCTGCATCAGAGATTACTATTACAGTTGCGTTTGGAACATTTATGCCAACTTCGATAATAGTTGTAGAAATTAATATTTGTGTTTCGTTATTTTTAAATTTATTCATCTCTATCTCTTTGTTTACAGAACTCATATCTCCATGAATTATTCCTATATTTAAATCGTAAAACTCCATTGATAATTCTCTGTAGTATTCTGCAATGTTGCTTAAATTTATCTTGTTGGATTCATATATTAACGGACAAATAAAATAAGCCTGCCTTCCTCGTTGTATTTCTGATCTTATAAAATTGTACATATACTTTTTCATATTTTCGTATATGTGAACTGTTTTTATTGGCTTTCTATTTGATGGAAGTTGTTTAATGTACGATATTGAGTAATTATCATATAAAACCATCGCAAGTGTCCTAGGAATTGGTGTTGCTGTCATTAATAGAATATGTGGTTTTTTATCACAATTAATATTATTTTTTATGACACATGATCTCTGCAGAACACCAAATTTATGTTGTTCGTCTATAATTATTAACCCAAGTTTATCGTATTGAATCTTATCATTTAATAATGAATGTGTTCCTATAATAAGTTTTATATCGCCTGTCTTTATTCCATTAAAAATTTCTATCTTTTCATTATTTTTTGTAGACCCTGTAATGCAGGATATACTTATGTTTAGGTCTTTACAAAAATTGCTTATGGATATAAAATGCTGTTTTGCTAAAACTTCTGTAGGAACAAGAATAGCTACTTGATAACCTGACTCTATTACTATTAATGAAACTATGAAAGCAACAAGTGTTTTCCCGCAACCTACATCCCCTTGAAGTAGTCTGTTCATTTTATTCCCTGATGCTAGGTCATGATATATTTCTTTTATGACCTTTTTTTGATCATCAGTTAATTTATATCCCAATATATTTTTACAAAAATGAGTTAAAAGAGATGTTTTTTTACATATGATTCCTACATTGTCTTCATTTAAAATATTTAAATATAATCTCCTTAGTTGCAATATAAACAATTCATCAAATTTTAACCTTCTTATTGCACCTTTTAGGTTTATGACATCCTTTGATAAATGAATATTTTTATATGCTTCATATTCTGGCATTAATCTATATTTTTTGAATAAATAATCTGGCAAATAATCATTAAATATCTCTAACTCATTAAATATTTGTGTATTAACCTTTCGAAAAAAATTTGAATTAATTTTAGTATTATTGTAGTTTATTGTTGAATAGTACGGTTGTATTTTATTATCGTCTGTTTCTTTATTTTTTATAGATGGATGTATTATTGAAAACGAATTGTTAAATATTGTAAGCTCTCCAGAAACTATATATACCTTCCCATTTTTTAAAAACTTATTTATTTTATTAATTCCTCTAAACCAGTATAACTTTAAATCTCCACTAGTGTCACTTATTTTAGCTGATAGGTATTTTTTTGTTTTACCATCCTTCTCTGCAATATCATCAATTATACCTTTTAATTCGACTATTGCTTTTAATAATTTATTATTTATATCAGAAATCTTGTTTATTTTTTGAACTTTTATATGCTTATATGGCAATAATTTAATAAAATCTTCTACCGTCGTTATGCCTAGTCTACTTTTTAATATGTGAGATTTTAAGCTATCAATGCATTTTAATTCAGCAATTGGACTAGACAATTTTAACATTATTAATAATTTTAGTAATCAGGCTATTTTTTGTTAAGAAATTTCATTTTCACAGATATTGGGATATTAGATTTTTTTACAATTCTTCTTGCTATATTATCAAACTGAGGAATATCATCACTTAAATCATTATATCTGTCCATAAATAAAATATCAGAGTTTTTTGAAATATCATTGTAAGTAATTATTCTTCCTGAATTTTTATTAAAGAGAGCTTTTATAGGGTTTAGGTCATTATCAAACAAAATACATAGACTATTCGTTTTAAGGTTGTTAATGTACTTCAGTTCAGATTTATAAAAGATATATAATAACGTTTCAACATTTTTATTGAACAAAATCTTTATTAATTTATTGTTCTTAAAGTCCATATAAATCTCGTCACTTTTAATTTGACTAGGGAAAATATTTTTCAATAATGCTATAAAAGGTCTATCAGTTAAAATAACTTTTTTTATGCCATTTTCGAAATAAACAGTAGCTTTATTGCTAGTTAATTTATTTTTCCCTTGCCAAATTGATAGTTTTTCATTAAATTCAATTTTACTATTTTTATAATTAAAGCTTTCACTCTTGATCTTTAGATTTTTAGACCATAATTCTACACCGCCAGTTACATTAAGTTCAAATGAAGATCCTTTTAGGAATATTCCTCGAGAGTTATTATAAGCACTTAATTCATCTTTGTTAACTTTATTTAGCTCTGAATTTGTTTCATTATCATCTTTAGAAAAATATTCAGCGTTACCATATGAATATATATTAAATTTGTCCAAAGCATCGCCTTCTATGTGTTCATCTTTAGGCTTTATTAAATTAAAATCAATATTTTCAGAGGCAACGTACATGTTCAGGAGATTGTCATCAAACTTCAATTCAATTAAGTTATTACCGTTAATTGATCCTCTATTGCTATAATAATTAAAGTATAGGTTCAACGCTGTTATATAATAATTACTTTTGCTTAGAATTTCGATGCCATTTGTTATATTAATGCTAGTTGACTCTCTATTAACTATAACATCTTCACCATATAGTATAAATTCATCGGAAGTAGCTAAACATTTTGACAATTTTATAATATTATTTTTGTCTGTTATAAGAACGTCATTTTTAGTAGTAACAATGATATTTTTATCTTTAACTGTTAGTTTAACATTTCCAGTACATTTTATAACGTCATCTGTAATTTCTATAGTTTCACATTTTAAGGTATAATTATCAATATCTATTGATGCGTTGCCCATTAAAACAAATTTATTATCATTTAGATTAAACCTACCAATTTTACTTTTAAGGACTACGGATCTAACGTTTAATGTTCCATTTTTATTGAAGCTGAATATATTTTTTCTTGCATCGAATTCACAAGAATCTGTATTAAAAATTATATCTTTATATGTACATTTTACTTCACCTAAAATAGATAATCTCTTACTTTTAATATCGAAAACAAAACTATTTGCGTCTACCCTTAAATTATCACCTGTTATAACTGGGTTGCCAGTAAAATAGACTTTCCCATTTTTTACAATGTTTTCATCATTAGGTTTCTCAATCCTGCTAGAATATATGTAATATTTGTTGTCAATATTTATCTCAACATCTTTATCAATTATAACGTTTGCTATGTCAAAACCTTTATTTAAATCAAAGATCTCCAATTCAGATCCTTTGACGCTAACTTCATTATTGTTTACATTTGTCCCAACATTGGCGTAAAGACACCCAGGCGTTAAAATAAACGAACAGATTGATAGGAAAAACTCTAGCATTAATTAATGATAATATTTTGTAATCATAAATTGGAAAAATTAAGTTTTTTATTTTTTTATTTTTTTATTTTTTTATTATAATATAAATGTTATTTTCCCCTGTAGCTCAGTTGGTAGAGCACTCGGCTGTTAACCAAGGGGTCGTTGGTTCGAGCCCGACCGGGGGAGCTTTAAGTTCATTATCTTTATTATCAAACCATGCGTGATAAGTTCTTCGTTATTGATGGACATATGTTGGTTTATAGATCGTACTTTGCATTTGCAAAAAATCATATGACTACTAAAGATGGGTTTGTAACGAGTGCAATTTACGGTTTTACAAATACACTACTCGAAATTATAAGCAAACAAAAGCCAAATTATATATGTGTTGCTTTTGATACTAAGGTAAAAACATGGAGGCACAATAAATTACAGAGTTATAAGGCAAATAGACCTAAACAACCTGAGGATATAACTAAATCTTTTAAATTTATTTTTGATATTTTAGATGCATTTAATATAAGATTCTATTCAAAAGATGGATTTGAGGCTGATGATATCGTTGGTACTATTGCAAGAAAAATAGACGATAACACCGATATATTTATAATGACCTCAGATAAAGATTATGATCAGTTGGTTAATGGGCACACGTTTATATATAAGCCTAAAGGCAATAAATATGAGACAATAGGGAATGGTGATGTATTAGTGAAATGGGGAATAAATAATACAACACAGGTAATTGATATGTTAGCTATAATTGGAGATAAATGTGACAATATAGATGGTATTAATGGAGTTGGAATAAAAACTGCTTCTAAATTAATTAAAGAATACGGATCAATAGAGAATATACTCTCTAACTTAGGCAATTTTAATGATCCATTAAAAACCAAGATAAAGGATAACACACAAAATCTAATGGATTATAAGGACTTAGTTACGATTAAAACTGACTGTGATATAGATTTTAATATTTCAGACTGTAAGGTTAAAAATATTGACCAATCTAAAACGAAAAAAATATTTAATACATTAGAATTTAACTCATTGTTAAACAAAGCAAGAAGAATCTTTAATACTACACAAAGTTTATTTTAGAAAAATATTAACTATACTTTATAGGTTATGATCTATACTATAGTAAATTTAATATTTTTATTCATTTTGGATGTTCAAGCTAGATGTTGTGATTGTTCATATAAATCTCAAGATGCGCAATATGATAAGAAAAACATGATCCGAGAGAAATATAATGATAAAAATAAGATAATGAGGTCTGGCAGAGTTAAAAAGATAATTAATACTATTAGGGCAAAGAATTCTAATGATTCATTATACAATGAATATTTAAGAGATAGAGAAAAGATTGCGGAGGAGGATCGTGATGGATCTTTATTAAATAATGATCAGAAAATAGAAATTGTAAATAATGCGATATATAATTTTTTAAAGATTGTTTATGATTTCAAGAAAGATAATATGGATATTTATGATTTTTCTAAGTCAAAAGAGAATGGAGATAAGTCGAAGGAGGAGGTGGATAAATCAAAAGAGGGGGAAGATAAATTAAGAGAGGATGGAGATAAGTCAAAGGAAGGGAAGGATAAAATTGGAGATATAGTTCTTGGCGGACTTAAAAGAATTGGGTATAATAATTTATCTAGTATTATGACTGCTACCGTTTTTCGTACGATGATGGAAAAGATTATGGGCAATTTTGGAATAGTATCAAAAGCGCTATCAGGATTGAGTGGGAATTTAAATGTTATTTTAAATTTTCTTTTACAGGAAGGTATTGTTATAAAGATAAATCCAGATATATTCTCTCCTATTTGCTCTGTTATGCATCTTCGTGGAGCTTGTGAGTTTATTAAAGGTTTTTCCCAATGTAGTAGTGATGATGGAATAGATAAGGTATTAGGGTTTGGCGATGATGCATACGATAAATTTATTATAGAACTTGAGACACGTAAAGCAAGTAAAACTGAAAAAGATATGACATTTTTGGTGGTAAAACAGCGGAATGATGAGCCTTCAGGTGGTTATTCTGATTTAATGGGAATTAATATTAAAAAATTGAAAGATGAAATTTGCCAAATACTAAAGTTCTATTTTGAAATTCTTCATGTCTTTTATATTTACAAGGAGATATTAAAAAAAGAGTTATATGTCTATTATTTTAACAAGAAGATTTATATTTATACACCTAAGGTATCTTCTATTAATAAAGATTTTGATGGTGTATTGCCGGCTGATTTGTGTGGCGAGTATACTAGAAAATACCGATTGAATAATAGTTTATTATCGAATATAATTATAGACTTACCTAATAGGCAAAATAATGTATCTACTGAATTAATAAAATTATCGAAAGCTTATGATGATATTAATGCAATTAATGTTGTTAATGGTGCTGACCAAGATAAAGAAAATAAGTTAAATGAAGGTCGTGAAAAGTTAAAAAAGCTAGATGAGGAAATAATGTTTTTTGATGAATTTTGTAAAAAATTAAAGGAGTGTATAATTGGCCAGTGTTCATCTGAATGTTTAGACTTTAAAGAGAATAAATATATATTTACTAATGCTGAATTAGGTGAAATGTACTTTTGTAAATTGAATGGCTTGCTATCGAAAAACTGTGATTTGGTTGCTTTATATAACGAAGTAGTAGAGAAGTATGGTATGAGTGATGATGCTATAGTACAGGAAGCTAATAAAAATGGTGTTGGTTGGAAGATTTTTGATTTATTTTTTAATTAGTCTCTGGTAGAGAAAATTAATCAGACTAAATTATATTTATATCTATTTTTTTTATTTTAAAATATTCTCTTATCAAAAAAATATGTTGTACTTTCTGATTAGAAGATTATTTGACTCTGTAATAACTATATTTTTCGTCATTACAGCTACGTTTTTCATGATTAAGCTATCTCCTGGTAATCCATTTGCCGGAGAAAAAGTTTCTCAAGAGACAATAAAGTCTTTGGAAAGATTATATAACGTAGATAAAAATATATTCCTGCAATATATTGATTATTTAAGGAATTTAATATTTCATCTTGACTTTGGTATATCGTTTAAAAATATGGGGGTTAAGGTTAATGACATGATATTCCCACCTGATTCAGATAGTGGATTTTGGTTGTCTATAAAGTTCGGGTTTGTGGTGCTTGTAGTAGTAGTGATTTTAGGTGTCTTGTTAGGTATAATATCCGCATTGAATGAAAATGGTAAAATTGATAAAATATTGACTTTTTTTTCTGTAGTTGGAATAGCTGTACCGCCAGTGGTCATTGCGCCAGTGTTGGTATTGATATTTTCAGTTTACCTAAGAATATTCCCTCCTATTGGTTGGGAATATGATTTCTCGCATTTGTTTTTGCCTGTTGTGGCATTATCCTTACCAAATATATGTTTCCTTGCCCAGATTCAAAGAAACAGTTTGATAAATGTAATGAATTCTAGGTTTATATTAACAGCTAGGGCTAATGGGTTATCAAAAAACTATATATTGATGAAACACGCATTAAAGCCATCGTTGATACCTGTAATAAGTTATCTAGGTCCAACTGCAGCAGGAATAATATCTGGAAGTGTGGTAATAGAGAGAATTTTTGTATTCCCTGGGATTGGAACCTTAACAGTAGCGTCTGCATTGGGTAGAGATTATTCAACTATATTAGCATTGGTGATAGTATATAGTTGTGTTCTTATTTTTTGTAATACGATTGTGGATATATTATATACATATATATCTCCGCAGGTAAAATTAAATTAATTGTTATGAATTTGAGTATAGCTAAAATCTACAAAAGGATAAGGGGTAGAAGGGATTATCTAATATTTTTGTGTTTTTTTATTTTTGTGGCTTTTGCAATATTTATAATACCAGAGTTTTTCCCAAGTGGTTATTATGCAAAGACAGATTATGATCACGTGAACCAATCACCAAGTTTAAAGCATATATTCGGTACTGATTATCTTGGAAGGGATGTCTTTGTGAGGGTATTGGAGGCATCTAAATTATCCTTGGAGATAGCTTTAATAACTGCATTGGTATCAGTATTTATTGGTACAGTTTATGGTGTTATATCTGGGTTTTATGGCGGAAATGTTGATAGTATAATGATGCGTATTGTTGATGGACTATATGCAATTCCATTTATATTTCTAGCTATTTTGTTAGTTTCTATATTTGGAAGGAATTTCTTTTTGATATTTGTGTCGATTGGATGTGTATCATGGTTAGATACAGCTAGGGTTATAAGAGGTCAAACGCTTGAAATAAAGAATAAGGAATACATTACGGCTGCAGAGATTATGGGATTGAGTAAATATAGGATTATAGTTTCCCATATTTTACATAATTTAACACATACGATTATAATATTTACAACCTTGACAATTCCTAGTATATTGTATGTATCGGTTTTTTTGGGATTTTTGGGATTTGGTGTGCAGCCTCCATTAGCTGGTCTTGGTGAATTGATATACGAAGGGAGTGAAGGTATATCATGTGGTTATTGGTGGGCACTTGTATTTCCATGTATATTTATGATCTTATTGGTGTTATTATTGAATACATTGAGTAACATTATAAAGGAGTTAATATCGAACGATGTATAGGGGTGAATTCGGAAAACATCAGAAATAATTTTTTAATTACAATTTTTTCTTATCAAATCCATATGGAAGAGTTCCAGAGCGGTCAAATGGACTTGACTGTAAATCAAATGCTTCGGCTTCGTGGGTTCGAATCCTACCTCTTCCACAATGGTTTGTTAGCGGGAATAGCTCAATGGTAGAGTGCTAGCCTTCCAAGCTAGACATGCGAGTTCGATTCTCGTTTCCCGCTCATTCCACATTAGATTAATATTGGTTTCTCATTATAGAAGCCGAAATAGCTCAGTGGTAGAGCATTTTCTTGGTAAGAAAAAGGTCGTGAGTTCGTTTCTCACTTTCGGCTCAATAGTGATTAGTTATCTTATGTTATGATGAGTAGCTTGTATATAATTGGGTTAGTTTTTTACATCATTCTTTAATAGATTGTGTATTTTTTATTTTGGTGAATCGAACGTATTTTGTATATTTTTTTTACAGCATATTTTAACCATTTGATAAGAAATATTTTGGTATTTTAAAATAATAATTTTACAAATGGTTGAGGAATGTGAGAATATAAAAATATTTTTTTGAAAAAAATAAAGGTATTACATTATATTATACATATACTTGGACTATGGTGGATATTAGTAAAATATTTGTTTTTGTATTAATTGCTAATATTAAAATATTTGGAGGTGTAAAATATATTGCAGAACAAGATTTAAAAGAATCTTCGATAGAAAATAATAAGATATTATTATATCCTCTAGAAATAAATGAGAAATCATATATTAGGTAACAGGATAATAAAAAAAGGTACATTATGGTAGACAATAATAGGGCTTTTTGTGTTTTTAAGTATAATGGGAAAGACTATATATTAGCTACAAATATTTGCCCTTGTTGTTTTACTAATTGTTATGCCATATTAATAAAAGATGATTATGAAGATTATAGGTTAAGTCATAAACTTGAAGGTCTGAGAGAAGAATTAAAACGTAATAATATTGATTCAATAATATTTAATGGGAAGGATTTTTTAATTTGTAATGAATATTTAAAATTTAAAAATTGGAGATGTTGTGTTTCTTGTAGACCTAAGCTATTTTCCTCTTACGCTAATGAAAGTATTAAGAATAAAGGTAATGAAAAAGAATTTTTGAAGATGATATTTGTTACAGATACAAATTTTGAAGAAAAAGCAGTAACTTTGGATTTATGTGAGAATGTAAAAATAGTCGATTTATATGCTGAATTAACTATTATAGATAGGAAAACAGTTAATGAAGTAATGAAGAGTTTTAAGAATAAGTATTAATTATCCTAATTTCTGTACATAAACTATTACCGTTTTTACAACTATTTTATAATTGTATTGTGATGTTATCGGTATTACTATTATTATAGTACGGTCTGAGATATTTCTTGTTAGGCTTGTTTTTGTTAGTATTTTTATAGCATTATGAACTTGACGATTTTAGTAGAAGAACACTTTGATGTTGTTATAGAATTACTTATTTTGTATGCTTATAGAGTTTTTATATTATAATTTACTTAGAAAAATATTATAATTATTTTTTTATTAACGTACATTATATGGAGTGTGTTGACTTAGTAGGTTATAATAGAAATGATTTTGATAATAGTAATCTAAGGAAGGCTCGGGAGGGAGGTAATGTTCCTGGTGTTTTATATGGTTGTGGTGTGTTAAAGCATTTTTTTGTACCATGTTTTACCTTAAAGAATGTTGTTTATACGAATAAGAAATATATATTAAATTTTAACTTAAATGGAGATATACATACTTGTATGTTGAAAGATATTCAATTTCATCCGGTTAGTGAAATGATTTTACATGTTGATTTTTTAAAAATTGACAATAAAAAGAAGGTTCTTACTATATTAAATATTACTACCGATGGAACGCCAGTTGGAGTTGGGAAGGGAGGATTATTATTACAAAAGAAGAAAAAATTAAAGGTTTTTGGACTACCTAAGGATATTCCAAGTCTTATTACATTGAATATTTCTTCACTTGATAGCGGTGATACCTTGAGGGTAAGTGATTTAGATAGGATAAATGGATGTGAATATAAAGATAATCCTGTTGATCCTATTTTTACAATAAAAGCACCTGGTAAGTCTAGTTCTACTGATAGTAAATCAAAGTAGAGATATTGTTTTAGGTATTTAAAATTGGCTTTTTTATACGTAAGATTGTATTTTATAGAAAAAAATATATTGTTTTATAATTTTTAGTAAAATTTTACTATATTTAATTATCAACGTATGTCATTAAACCTACGTACACCTGGTGTATATACAGTCGAGAAGTCTAAATTAGGTGACTCGATAAGTCAGACATCAACAGCTGTAGCAGTATTTATAGGATACACGGCAAAAGCTTCAGTAAATGGGAAAAGTTTTCATATGGTGCCTGTTGTAATAAATTCATTGTCTGAATATGAATTATATTTTGGGAGACAGCCCAATCATGTATTCTCTTTAACTGAAACAGATAAACGTGAATCTGATATAAATATTGATGGAAAATCATATAATTTAGTTCAAAATGAGAATTCTAAATTTTATTTGTATTACTCATTAAAATTATTTTTTGATAATGGTGGATCAAGATGTTATGTAATTTCAATTGGGCAATATGAAGAAGACACAGATGAATTAGAAATAAGTAAGGATAGATTTAATGAAGCAATAGATAAATTAAAGAAAGAGGATGAGCCGACAATAATAGTGATGCCAGATAGTTTATTGCTATCAGAAGAAGATGGATCATATTATTCGGTTGTAACGCATGCACTATCACATTGTGCAGAAACAATGAACAAGGTAGCTTTATTCGATGTATATGGCGCTGATAAGGAATTACCTCTAGGTGAAGATAAAAACAAATATATTAAAAGGTTTAGAGAGAATGCTGGCTTAGAAAATTTAAGTTATGGTGCGTGTTATTATCCATGGTTAGTAACAAATATAGTAACTCAAAATGATATTAATTATTCATATTTCGATTTGGAGCTTTTAAAACCTATAATAGAAGAGAAATATCAGACGGTTTTAGATAATTTGATAAAAGCTACAGATGAAGGTGAAAAAAAGTATTGGGATAGAGGATTAAATGGATGTAAAGAATATGTCGCACTCAAAAAGATTATAGCTAGTAAATTAGGTATACTACCAGCTGCACCTGCTGTTGCTGGATTATATACAAAAACTGATAACACGCAAGGTGTATGGATAGCACCAGCTAATAAAAATCTAAATTCTGTAATTGAACCAACGATAAAGATATCTAATGAGGAGCAAGAAAACCTAAATATAGACCCTATAAGTGGCAAATCAATAAATGCTATAAGAACATTTAGAGGTAGGGGTTGTGCAATCGTTTGGGGCGCTAGGACTTTAGATGGAAATAGTCCAGAATGGAGATATGTTAATGTTAAGAGGTTATTTATATCAATTGAAAAGTCTATTGCAACTGCTTCTGCCAAGGTTGTATTTAAACCTAATGTTGCAATGACATGGTCGATAGTTAAAGCCTCAATAAATAACTATTTAACGGATTTATGGAGGAAAGGAGCACTTGTTGGAGCAACCCCTTCTGAAGCATTTTCAGTATTATGTGGTTTGGGAGAGACAATGGATCAAAATGATATCAATGAAGGTATTATGAGAATCCAGGTTGCAGCGGCTCCTTCACGACCTGCAGAATTTATAGTAATAAGTTTTGAACAAAAGATGCATGGCAAGTAATAAAAAAGAAATAAAGAAATATAATTATGGCAATAAATCAAGCATTAGTACCTAGTTTTGTGTCAGTTTCATATGATTCATTTGAATTAGTATTTGTAGATGCAAAGTTTTCGTTTAATTATGATAACAACTCTGGTTATTTAGAATCAATGACTACTTCTGGTAAAAGAAACTATTTACTTCGTAAGGGTGTTTCAATTACTCAATATGGAGATATATATATGGTTCTATCGAAAACTCCAGATAAAAAACAGGATGATTCTATAAAATTTCTTAGAGACAAGTTGAAGGAAATTTCAAAACTAGAAAATCCAAATGATTACTGTAAACCAATAGTTATTACAGCAAAAGATCCTGGCGAGGAACAGTTTTTTTCTGTTTCGTTTAGTGGTTATGTAGCTGAATTTAAAAATATACCTTCAAAAGACGGTATAGATTTTATAAATTATTTGGCTAGTTTTGTAATATTCGATGATTTAAGTGTAAAAATCGCAAATTAAATAAAATAAAGATTATGTCAGAGCAGATATCAAGGTCATTAACATTCGACCCAATTACGAAGGTATTTACAGAGGCTTCTTGTATGGTAAGTGAAATAGAAGTACCAAATGTATTAACGACTAAAATTATTGAAGTATATCCAACTAAAGAGAAATCCTTGCAGAGATTTAAAAGTAACGATATAAGGTCGATAGTTTCATTTAAGGTCAAATATATACCATTGAATAATGATGCTGGGAAAAAACTATTTTCTGAGGCAAAGAAGATTATTGATTCTGTACTTACAAAGGATTATATTCCAGCCGAATCTGTTATAAACGTTTTTAGAAATGGAGAGCTAGAGGAAACTACAGTAATCAATGATTGTATACCAAAGACATGTGAAATAGATTTTTCTATTCATAATTACATAAGTATAGTATTTGAAATATGTGGTATAATGCAGCCTTCTTACCTATAATATATGCTAGATATTAGATTATCGTCAACTTATTCTTTCCAGATAGCTATTGATAATATAACAGATAGTGATGAACTGTTTTATTCTATTGAAGGGTTATCAATGTTTTATAATTTACTTCCACAATTTCAAGGTGGTGAGAATAACGAAACGATGGTTACATCTACATTAAAGACTTCACCATTAATTGTAAAAAGGCCATTAACAAATATAGTTTCTGGTTTTTCAAAATGGTGTATAGATACGTTAAATACAGGTACATTTCAGCCAGTATCGATGAATATATTTATTTTAAATTATGATAGTGAAATTAATAATCATTGGATAGCAGAAGAAGCTTATCCATATGGTATGAAAATAAGCCCAATTAATATTGATAATGATAAGCCGGTTATAATGGAGGAAATACATGTTTTGTACAGAAAATTAAGGAGATTGAAATAATGTCGTTAATAATTAATGAATTAACAATTCAGACTAAACTTGTTGATGAATTTGATGATCTGAATAAAAATGAGATATCAAAGGTATTAGATATTTTAAAAGCTGAGAATATCAAATTGAGAAAGGAGATAAAAATGCTCCAAGAGAAATTTGAAAATATAAGACATATAGATCAGTAATAGTAAATAAAATATGGGTGGGATTTGTAGATTGCTTATAAAAGCTTATAGCGATAATTCTTTTACATCAGAAAAGGGTGAATATACATCGACTATAAATCCTACAAATCTGAAAATTTCTTCTAATGTATCATATAGTAATTTTTATTCATTTGGAAATAATAATCTGCTTAGATACAATCATTCTGAGCCAAGAATAATGTCTTTTTCTTTACTACTAGATAACACAGGCATTTTCCCGAATTCGAATATAGAGGTTAAGACGCAACTGAATAGTCTTGAATCGTTACTTGAAGGTTATCAGAAGGATATAAATGAACCATATTATGTAAGAGTAATTTGGGGAACTATCGATTTCAAAGGTAAATTAAATAAACTGTTTATTAATTATTCGTACATAAAGGAAGGAGGGGATATATTACGTGCTCAGGTAGATTTGGAAATAATCGAACAGGTATTAGATTTATCGAAACCGACATCGCAAAAGGAAGTAAAAAATGATAAACAATCTGATTCATCTAAAAATAAAGACTCTGAATCACATTCAAATAGTGCGGGAAATAAATCTAATAGTGATGTAGCTGGGAAACAGGCTGCAAATAATGTTACTTCTGAAGACGTAAATAAAGATACTGATGATAATGCAGAGAATAATAAGAATAACCCTAATGACCAGAAGGATAAAAATATTGGGGAGGAACAAAATATTGAGGAAAAACAGAATTTAGAAAATAATAATTTAGATGAAAATAATCAAACAGATAATAAAAAATCATCAGATGAAAATAAAACAAATGATGAAGAGAATAATGATAAAGGCACTGATGCCACAAATAACGAATATGGACCTAATGCAGCTGAATCTTCTTCTAAACAGATTATGGTTAAGGCCGGAGATTCATTGCCATCGTTGATTAGTGAAGGGTTAAAATCAATGGGAATGTCACTAAAAAATATTGGTGAAATAATAAAATCTGCGGTATGTAAGTTCGCTGCGTTTAATCTATTGGACACAATACGAAAATTAATTAAAGGTGTTATTGCAAAAATACCAAATCTAGTAACGCTTATTAAACAACTGATAAAAAAAGCAAAGGAAGTTGCAAAAAAGGGAGTAACATTTGTGAAGAAAAAAACTAATGTCGCTAAAAATAAAGTTCAAAGTGGTGTTTATAGGTTAAGAAGATAAAAAAATTTAGATTAATTCATTATTTGTTACTTATTTATAGTTTGATTCAGATTATAATCTAAATATTATAGAAATATTGTTAAATTGCTTGTTAAACTTACAGTTAAAACACTTTAACTTTTCTATTAATCTTTGATTCAATTTCTTTATTTAAGATATTAATAGTATTTTTTATTTTCTTATCATTTCTTGACAATAGCTCTATTGTGTTTATAGCGTGTATTACTGTACTATGATCACGTCCGCCAAATAGAGATCCAATAGTTTTTAATGGGCATTCAGTATATTTTTTTGCAATATACATTGCAATTTGTCTAGCTAAAGATATATCTTTATGCCTGTTTTTACCCAACATATCTTCAATAGAAATCATAAAATATGCTGATACTGTATCTATTATCTTATCAACAACAAGGTCATTAGAGGCGATTTTATTTATGATTTTTTTAATAAAAGCTATATCAATATCGTGATAGGAAGAGATATTGGCAATAGCGGTTATCATAATACCCTCCATTTCCCTAATATTGGAGTTTACACGTTGAGCAATATATTCCAGTACAGGCTTAGGTATGTTATATTCATTAGCAAACTTAGATTCCAATATAGCAATTTTAGTTTCTAAATCAGGTGTATTTATATCTGCAGTTACGCCCCATTTAAATCTTGATACGAGCCTGGTTTGTAATCCTTCTAATTTATTTGGCGGCTTATCACTTGTGAGGACTATTGGTTTTCCCATTTGATAAAACTGATTAAATATAAAATATAAATTCTCTTGGGTTTTTATCTTGTCTTTTAAAAATTGAACATCATCTAATAATAGTACATCTACATCACGATAGAACCTGGAAAATTCTTGTGGGTCATTAGATCTAATACTATTAATAAATTGTTCAATAAAAACAGTAGTTGGAATAAAAACTACAATTTTATCTTTAAAATCGTTTTTTATTTTATTCCCTATTGCGTGTAATAGATGTGTTTTCCCCAAACCTACATCACTATGTATCATTAGCGGACTAAATGGATTATTTATCGGTATTTTGGCTATTGATTCAGCTGTAGATTTTGCAAGTTGGTTACAGGCTCCTTCGATAAAATTATCAAATGTATATTTTGGATTTAGTCCAGAAATATCATCTATGTCTGCAAAATTTTTTTTTATAAAAGATAAATGATTATTAATTATTCTACGATTAGCACTAATACTATTTCTCTTTTGTTCAATGTCGATTTTTCGAACACAGTAAACAAGTTTTATATTATTACCACTTATTTTATTTAATGCATTAGTAATTACATCAGAATAATGATCACTTACCCATTCATAAAAAAAATTATTAGGTACTTCAAGAGACAATCTATTGTCCTTTAAATCTTTAGGGACAATAGGTTTTATCCATGTCTTAAACGTATCATCATCGAAACATTTTTGCAATTCCAAACTACATTTATCCCACAATTCCTCAAATCCAAGCAAATTACTCATAATCAATGCCACACAAGATATCTACCACTCTATAGACATACTCTAGTGTTAATATAATTATCAACAAAAGTAACAAAGTCATTTTCAATTTCTCTAAATCCTACAATAACAGGCTCTTTATATATAAAATTCAAAAACATAACTTTGTCTGTGCCAATAAGAATCCTACTTTTGTTTAGTCTGTAAACTTCTCTTATCCTTCTTTTTATTAAATTTCTATCGACAGCCCTCTTAAATAATTTTTTGCTAATAGATATAAGTATTTTGACATTACTATGGTCAACTTTATCTGTAATAAGTACTTTATATCTAAGATATTTGCACTCAATACCTTTTGCAGATTTTAACATACAGATTAGTCTATGGCTTCTAAGTATTTCGATTTTTGATAAGGTATTCACCAACACTAGATATTTTAGTCTAAAATAATTTTCAGACTAAAAAAAATAATTCATAAGTCCTGATTTGTGAAAAACGCTAAGGAATCGGTTTATTAGAAGGCTATATTAAACTCTGCGGTATATATGTTATTTTTATTATTGGCATTCATAAATGCAAGAAGAGCATTATTTTGGTTTTTACTTACATCATTGTTAATACCGTAAAATGTTTCATTTTTAAATCCTGGTAATATTGATTGGCCTGTTTTGTTAATTTTAGATAAATAACCAGTATCTGAAATACTATATACAACACTATTAGATAAATCAATATAAACATTATCAAGATTAATATCTTTGACACATAAATATTCAGGTCCGTCATTTCTACGGTAAATATCTGGTAGACTATCAAGTGATTTTTTTAGGTTAGTTAATGTGCATGTTGGATCTTTGATATTATGTTTGGTTGTGCTATCGATTCCAATTTTAACTTCCACTGTGACTATAATATTGTCTGAATAAGTAAATATATCGTATTTAGCATCTTCAATTTTATCAATCTCTTTTTTTGTAATAAAACCAGTAAAATTAAAATATTTGATAGTGACTGCCCCATCGTTGCTATAACTTACATTCCATTGATAATTTCTTTTTTTTCGATTTTTTGAATTTTTTAAAAAGCTTTCTAGGTTACTTTTTATTGCCGTCATCCTATCTTCAAATTTTTTCTTTTCTTCATTTAGTCTCTGTTGCTGCTCTTTTGCTAATCTCTTTCGTTCTTCTTCCATTTTCTTATTCTTTTCCTCACCTGGGTTTCTTTTATCTAGATTTTTAGTACCCTTAATATCTTTAATATTTAATCTTCCAGCATCTCGGCTTGCTGTATTACTCTTCTTAGATATAGTTTTCTTTTTTTCCCCCCCCCCACCCTCATTAATTTCTTTATTTTTTTTACAACTA